>Ga0115570_10000747_pt1 | contig 26688 bp, 20 predicted proteins | sample COGITO_mtgs_1205_3_FD_87294 | JGI IMG/M metagenome (GOLD analysis project Ga0115570, IMG submission 87294) | Pelagic marine microbial communities from North Sea - COGITO_mtgs_120524 | ecosystem: Environmental > Aquatic > Marine > Epipelagic | place: Germany:Helgoland, sampling site Kabeltonne... | reverse complement strand
TTAGAGACTTTATCATAAAGCCAAATTTGATTGGCTCCAGCCATGGCTATATGTTGGATGTCTTTTAAAGGGGTTAGGGTATTGAAGTTGATTTCTACCAGTTCAGTTAACCTATCATCGAGCACAATAAGTAAATTAAAACCCTTCAACAAAACGGCCGTTAAAAGCCCTGTAAATTGATCTACTTCAGAAATAGTACCCCTGTCTAAACTTGAAAATCTATAAGTATCATTACCGAGCTTATTCCAAATTTCTTTGTCAGAGTATTGCGATATAACCAACCCTTCATGGATGGCAAGTATATGTCCGATCTTCTTTTGATAACTTGAAACAAAAGTAGCTTCGGGAGGTGTTTTTGACCACCCTAAACAAATAGATATTAATAAAAAATATATGCTTTTACTCATATTTTCCCAAAAGGATTTAAAATATCAATCATAATGTATTGATAAAGTAATGTTAAAATACAATCTATTCATAATTGTAATATGAAGAAAAGTAATAACTTCGCTTTATTCCAAATAAATTAATCATGAACAATTTAATCAAAATTATCACAGCCGCCCTACTTTTTCTGGTTGGGAAGATAAATGCTCAAGAATTTCAGGGTATTGCGACGTACGAATCTAAAACTAAAATTGAAATTTCCTTGGATAGTGCTTCAATGGACTCACCAATGCAGAAGCAAATCGAAGAGATGCTCAAAAAACAGATGGAGAAGACTTTTAAACTCACTTTCGATCAAGTGGAATCCATTTATGTTGAAGAAGAATCTCTGGCGCCACCGCAACCAGGATCAATCGGTATGTTTATAGGTATGTCCTCAGGTTCAGACAATCTTTACAAGAACTTTAAGAGAAAGGAATATGTCGAGGCAAAAGAATTTCTAGGACAGTTGTTTTTGGTAAAAGACAATTATGAAAATAAAGATTGGCAATTGTCATCCGAAAGCAAGCAAATTGGAAGTTATTTGTGTTTTAAGGCAACTTACGATGAGCCTATTGACGTTGAAAATGTAGGAGTTCCGTTTTCTGAAAACGAAGAAGAGTTAGAAAACATGCCAAAGTATAAAACGATTACAGCTTGGTACACCCCGCAGATTCCCGTCAATAATGGCCCGGGTAAATATGGTGGTTTGCCGGGTTTGATTTTAGAATTACAAGACGGGCAAAAAAATATTCTATGTTCTCAGGTGGTTATTAATCCTAAGGAACGAATAAAAATCAAAGAACCAAATAAAGGAAAGGAAGTTTCTCAAGTTGAATTTGACTCTATTCGTCTTAAAAAGTTCAAGGAAATGCAGGAAAATAGTGGACGTCCGGATAAGGATAACGAGCACACCATTACCATTAAAATAGGCAATTAATTAATTAAAACATTAAACGTATTGGACATTTGATTATCTAAATTCAATCATTATCACTTATGAAGTATATTTTAACCATTCTCATTACTCTAGTTTTTGGATCATTGACCCGGGCTCAAGGTTTTCAAGGTGTCGCCTATTATCAGTCTAAAACCTCCATGGATATGGGAGATTTTGGAGGTCGCCAGATGTCAGAAGAGATGAAAAAGCGTATTGCTGACAATATGAAAAGTATGTTAGAGAAGACGTATATCTTAACTTTCAATCAATCAGAATCCATCTTTGCAGAAGAAGAGGCATTGGAAGCACCGGGAGCGGGTCGTAATTGGATGAGTTGGATGAATAATTACAGCGCAGGACCCCAATACAAGAACATTAGCCAAGGAGCGTTGGTTCAAGATCAAGAGTTTTTTGGAAAACAATTTCTGATTAATGATTCATTACAATCATTTGAATGGCAGATGGGTACTGAAACGCGCCAAATTGGGAGTTATATGTGTTTTAAGGCAACAGCTGTTAAAAAAGTAGCTGATTCTGATTGGGCGAGTATGCGCCGCAGAACGAATAGAGATGAAGATAATAGCGTCAAAACAATTGATACTGATTCAACCAAAACAACAGTAGTAAGTGAAGAACTTGAAATGCCAAAAGAGGTCATTGTAACGGCTTGGTATACGCCGCAAATACCTGTGAGTCACGGTCCAGGAGAGTTCTGGGGATTACCTGGATTGATTCTTGAAGTTCAAAATGATCGCACAACGATTTTATGTTCTAAAATTGTCATGAATCCAGAACAGAAATCAAAAATTGAAGCACCATCTAAAGGTCAAAAAGTGACGCGATCTGAGTATGATGATATTGTCAAGAAAAAGACAGAAGAGATGCGCGACATGTATCGCGGTGGAGGCAGACGTCGAAATTAAATTCAAAGTAAGTTTATAAATCTCAACAACACATAAATTATGAAGCATTTTATTAATACATGGTATCCCATAATTCTAGCATTCGGTTGCCTTTTGTATTCAGTAGGATTAGGATTGGCAGATCGCACTGCCGAGGCACAGTATTCAGCACATTGGCCTGGAACAATTTTACTATTTGCAATAGCTATTCGTCAAAGAAGGAATTCATGAGTTTTGGCTTCTTTTTGGTAGGGGCAATTATATTTTCCCTTTACATTTACTTTACGGTTTGGAATATTTTCTATAGTAGTAAAAAGCAAAGAGAAGAAAACTACCCTTCTCTGAAAAATATTAATGACGAAATGGACTCAGATGGTATGGGAAATTATGGAAGGTTTCCGGAAAAAAAATAACTTTTCTTTTTTTCATAATTAGATAAATCCATTTTGACCAATAACTAACTTCCACAAATTAAATTTTTAACAAATAAGATGAGACATTTCATAATTGTATTCGGGATTTTAATTGCATCAAGTTTTTATGTAAATGCTCAAGTCCGTGTTGAAGGTGTTGTAAGAGACAGTATTGGAGCGCCGTTAGAATTGGCCAACGTTATAGCCATCAATCAGGCAACAAAAGCCATGCAGGGCTATGCGATTACCAATTTAGAAGGACAGTATAAAATTAATGTCGAGCCTAATACTATCTACACTTTGATGGTTAGTTATATAGGTATGCGAACCGATCAATCGACTTTAGAGACAGGAACTTCAGATATTCAAAAGAATTTCACCCTATTCAATGACAACAGCCTAGATGCTGTTGAATTGGTTTATGAAATGCCAGTTACGGTGAGGGGTGATACACTGGTCTATAATGCAGATTCCTTCAAAACGGGTTCAGAACGTAAATTAGAAGATATCCTCAAAAATTTGCCTGGTGTTGAAATCACTGAGGATGGTCAAATAGAGGTAGAGGGTAAAGCGGTCACTAAACTTATGGTAGATGGCAAAGATTTTTTTGATGGTGACACCAAATTAGCTTCAAAGAATATTCCAGCAAACGCTGTGGATAAGGTACAAGTGTTAAAGAATTTTTCTGAAGTGCGACAATTGAGTGGTGTTACCAATAACCAAGATAATATAGCGCTAAATATAAAATTGAAAGAGGGTAAAAAGAATTTTTGGTTTGGCAACATTACAGCTGGTGGTGGACAATCACCAAATGACAACTTATACCTCGTGCAGCCTAAATTATTTTACTATAACCCAAAATACAGTATTAATTTTATCGGTGATTTAAATAATATTGGTGAAGTGGCTTTTTCAAGAAGCGATTATTTTCGATTCTCTGGAGGTTTTCGTAACCCCAGTTCAAACAGTGGCACCAATCTGAGTTTAGGAGGTAATTCGCTTGGTTTTTTAAACTTACAAAATAACAGGGCACTATCAATTGAGTCTAAATTAGCAGCTTCTAATTTCAGCTATTCTCCCAATGAGGCACTTACGCTAAGTGGGTTTGGAATTTTTTCTCGCAGTTTAAACAATTTGCAGGAAAATAATGACCGTATTTATACAGATGTTGAACTTGGAATACCAAACGAATCGACAGAATCTCGAACCGTTCAGCAGAGTGATCTGGCATTATTAAAACTCAGCAGTACCTATAAGCCAAATGCTAATAATCAAATGGATTATGATATTTTAGGTCGTACTTCTCAGGAAAATCAAACCCAAAATGTCGCTTCATCTGTTTTAGGAACAAATACCCAAATTGAAGGGGTGAAACCGTTTAGCATCAATCAGAATCTCAACTATTATTACACTTTAGATGAAAAAAATATTTTTGCATTAGAGGCTCAGCATTTAATAAGCGACGAAGATCCGGTTTATAGCGCTATTTTGGACAATAAAGAGGCCTATGATAACACGGCAATGGGATTAGGCTTTGATCCAAACCAATTGAATTATCAAGCCAATCAAAATAAACGGTTGAAGACCAATCAACTTGATGCGAAACTTGATTATTTTTATATTTTAAATCAAAAAAGTAATTTGAATTTTTCGTTTGGAACTCTATTAAGCCGTCAACAATTTCAGTCGGATTTGTTTCAAACCCTAGATTCTGGTGCGATATTCGACCCAACCCCTATTGATAGTGATGTGTCGGATTCGAATGACATTGATTACCGCTTTAGTGATGTTTATTTAGGCATGGCTTATCGTTTAAAATCTGGTATTTTCACCTTATCGCCAGGGGTATCGTTGCACGCATTTGGTAATTCAAACACACAATTTGGTAGTGCTTTTGACCAAAAATTCTTTAGAGCATTGCCTCAACTAAACGTTCTTATGCAGCTTAAAAAAAGCGAACAAATTACTTTCGACTATAGAATGCAAACCCAATTTACAGATGTGTCTCGATTGGCTTTAGGTTTGGTCATGAATAATTATAATTCATTTTTTAGTGGCACTGCAGATTTGGAAAACGCATTATCTCACAATGCTAGATTGTCTTATTACAGTTTCAATTTATTTAATTATACAAACATCTTTGCTAACATTAATTACAATAAAAGTGTTGACAATATTCGAAACCGTACAAACTTCAATAGCGTTATTGCATCAAGTTCGCCATTTAATTCAGGGTATGCTGACGAATCTTTGAGCGCCTCTGGTCGTTATCAACGAACCTTTGGCAAAATTAGAGGTACATTGAATAGCCAATTTAGTTATTCAAAATTTAATCAGTTTATCCAAGATAGAGTATCGGTAAATGAGAACTATTCTCAAACCTATCGTGCTGAAGTCCGTACCAACTTCAAAACAGCACCAAATGTAGAATTGGGATATCGCTACAGTATTTCAGACAATGACTTGGGATCTGCAAAACAAAGATCTTTCACTAAAGCGCCGTCTGTTAATGTAGATGCTTATATTTTGAAGTCGATAACCTTTTCAACGAACTATACGTTGAACAAATTTGAAAATCCTCAAAGCATCAATCAATTTGATTTTTGGGATGCCAGTTTAGCTTATAAAAAGAAAGATAGTAATTGGGAATATGAAATTAAAGCAACCAACTTGCTTGATACGCGATCTCAAGTTTCAAATAACGCGGGTAATATTTCTATTAGCAGAACAGAATATTTTATTCAGCCCCGTTTTGTAACCTTCCGTCTTCGATATGAATTGTAGAAAGACTAAGAATAAGTGTAGCACCTAATTATAACAGTTTAATTCCTCGCCCAAATTTTAGCACAATCAATGCGAAATTTACATGATGATAAAATCTCGAATTGTTCTGTTTTTTTTCTTGACATGCGCTACATCATGGGCGCAACTCAGTAAAACCCATTTTATCCCACCCATTACAGTAGCCAATAATGGCAATGCGACGCCCGGTGATCAGTTTATACAGATTTCTACGCCGAGTAGCTCTGTATTTAACGTCCATGTCACTGAGGTAGGTGGCTTATCAACCGATTACTCTGTTTCAAATTCCTCGCCGTTAGAAATTTTAGTGGGTTCAGGAGATAACACCCAATTTATTGCAAATCCTTTAAATACTGGAACTGTTTATTCAAACAAAGGCTATATTATTCAGGCTGATGAGCCTATTTTTGTTTCAGTTAGACTAATTGCGGGGAATTCAAATCAAGCCGGTTCTATCGTTTCCAAAGGACTGTCAGCTATGGGAAATACTTTTAGAATTGGATCCTTCACCAACCTCAAAACTTTTAATGGTACAGAAAACGACTATCTAAATTTTATGGCCATTATGGCCACAGAAAACAATACGGCGATTTCGATTACTGATTTACCGGCGGGGTTGGTTGTCCTTAATGATACACCATCAAGTGCGGTACTTCAAGCCGGAGAAACCCTTGTTTTTGCTGTAGAACCAAAAACAGCTTCTGACAATCGCGATGGTTTGATTGGCGCTCTGGTTGATGCCGACAAACCAGTAGTTGTTAATTGCGGTTCTTTTAATGGAAGTAATGATGTGGGGTCGGGAAGAGACGCAGGGATTGATCAAATTGCACCCTTGGAGACCATTGCGGTAGATGGTCAAGCCTTTAGTGAATATATTTTTATTCGTGGAAATGGTTATGATGCTATAGAGCGCCCTTTGATCGTGGCTCACTTCGACGATACCGAAGTGTGGTTACATGGAAATGATAGTAACGGAACCTTATTAGCAACACTTTCAGCAGGTGAGTATGTAAGTATTTCGGGCGCATTTTATTCACCTCAATCTGCGGGTGGAAACATGTACGTATGGACTTCAAAAACTGCCTTTGCTTACCAAGGTGTTGGAGGAACAGCAAGCGAGCCGAACCAAGAGCTTTTTTTTGTACCACCAATCAACTGTAAAACACCTCAAAGCATCGATTTAATTCCAGATATTGATCATACTGGAACAGGCAGTGCAAGTTTTAATGGCGGCATCACAATTGTTGCTGAAACTGGTGCTGATGTTTATGTCAATGGCATACTGTTGACCGCTTCCCTACCAGTACTAGGAAATGCCAATTTCGTATCCTATTTATCCAATAATTTAACAGGCAATGTGACCGTTACGTCTGATGGACAGATCTATGTATCTTATTTTGGAGCAAATGGTGCAGCTGCTTTGGGAGGGTTTTATTCAGGTTTTATTTTCAAGCCCGAAATAACTTCTTTGCCTTTGGACGGACAATTGACAAATTTATGTATCCCAAACGTCTTTCTTGACTTGAGTAGTTCGTCCAGTTTTGATTCATATCAATGGTACTACAATGATATTGCCATTGCAGGAGAAACGAATGTTTCAATGACTCCAACAGCTCCAGGTTTTTATCAGTTAGAGGGCGTGATTACAGACTGTGATACAATTCTTTCCGATATTATACCAGTGAGTAATTGCTCGGGTGATTATGATGATGATGGGGTGAATGACAATTTGGATGTAGATTTGGATAATGATGGCATTCTCAATTTAAATGAGGCAGATTGTAATGTTACTATGGATTTGTCAAGCCCTTCAGGATCGTTTTTTAGCAGTGTTTTTTCCAATTCTACTTCAAATACAATAGCCACACCCGCAATTGGATTCTCTGATCAAAGCATTGTCTTGGGTGCGAGTTCACCGACATCAGTCCAATCTGGAAGTGCGACTTCTATTGAACTGATTTTTACTACGCCAACCAGTTTTACACTCTCTCAAGCAGCTCCTATTTCGGGATATCTTGCTGGTTTAGATGACAACGAGCAATTCATAATTAGTGTCCCATACGATCAAACAGTAACAGTTTTAAACCCAGACAACCAATTACTGATTGACACCAATTTCGATGGTATTTATGACAATAATATTGAAAGTTATACAGGCTTTGAAATAAGATGTAAACTCAATATGGCATCACTGGCTGAGGGTGATGGAACGTTTAGTTTTCGAAGCCATTTGGCAGATGGGGTGACAATTTCATATCAAAATTTTGACACTTCTGATAATTTTGTAGCTTTCGTATTTTCAGACCTTTGTCACGCCATAGATTCAGATAATGATGCCGTAGCTGATTGGTTTGACTTGGATAGCGATCAGGACGGCATTTATGATGTTATAGAGAGCGGCAACAGCATATTAGGTTATTTAGATGGTATGTTGATTTTCGATACAACCAATGATTCTAATGACGATGGAGCTCATGATTTAGTAATTGTACCTATAGACTCAGACGCGGATGAGGTGCCTAATCATCTCGATTTGGATAGCGACAATGATGGTATTTTTGACTTGATAGAAGCTGGGGGGTTGATGCTATTGGACGGTGATTTAAATGGTCAGATCGACCCTACGATTTTGGATAACGATAATAATGGAACGGCAGACATTGCCTTTCAATCCGAGCCTTTTGATTCAAATACTGATGGACAATTCGATTTCGTTTCATTGGATAGTGATGGAGATGGTTGTTATGACGCCGATGAAGCTGGGTATACAGCTACTTCGGGAATTATTAATGGCAATGCGATCAATCCACTCAACGGCACAGTATCCGCAAGTGATGGTTATGTAATTCCACTTGACGCCAATGCGGATGGTGTATTTGATTATACCCAGTTTGTTGAGGTTACAAACGAACCTTTTGTTAATCCTCTCGAAGTCTGTGAAAACTCTGACATTGAAATTACAGCAATCTTATCTGCCACCTCTAGTTCTTTTGACGCTGTGATTTGGGAATATAGTATAGATAACGGATTAACATGGTTTAGTCTTCTTGAAACTGCAGGAGTGTTTGAAAATATTGACACCCCAGTGCTCTCTCTATTAAATATTCAAACTAATTTAGAGGGCTATCAATTAAGACCACGATTTGAAAGGTTGGATTATACTTGCGATTATTTTTATGGTTCATCACTTTCTTTAATTGTAAATCCTATTCCAGTAGTTGAACCAAGCGTGTTGCTCTATCAATGTGATGATGACACCGATGGTTTAATCACTTATAATATTACCGAAGCGAATGAATTGATTTCGACAAACTATCAGTTGGAAACATTTACATATTACTACTCGTCATTAGCAGCCCAATTAGCGGATGCCACACTCGAAATAACAAACCCTGAGACGTACGAAAACCTTCCAAATCCAAACACATCAGATCCGAATCAAATATATGTTAGGATCACTTCAAACACGGGTTGCATTTCGTTTAGTCAGATGACTTTATTGGTTTCAACCACACAAATTCCATCTGGATTTTCAATCCCAGTATACTACGAATGTTTTGATGAAAGTGACGATCAAACCACTTTTGATTTTAGTGATGCCACTGCTTTAGTACTTGATAATTTTCCAATTAATCAGCCTCTTTCCGTTTCCTATTATACGACCTATGAAGATGCCCTTTCAGAACTAAATTCAATTCTAGATCCTTCAAATTTTAACCTAACGGGGATTCAAAACAGTCAAATTTGGTTGAGAGTAGACTCTTTAATAGACAACGCATGTGTGGGGATTGGACAATACATAAACCTTGAGGTATTACCATTACCTCTAGTTGAAACAATACCTGAGCTCGATTTTTGTATTGATCAAGGTTCTGTTGCTGTTATTGATTTAGCTTCAAATTTCGATGCTATTATCCTTGGTTCCCAATTGTCTTCACAATTCTCTGTTTCGTATTTTCAAACCGAGTTTGATGCCTTATCAAGTAGCAATCAAATCATCAATATTACCAATTCGGGTGCACAAGTTGTCATTTTTGGACGTATTGAAAATACATCTTCTGGCTGTTTTAGAATAACTCCAGTTAAATTGAATTTTATTGATAATCCAATAGCTCATACTATATCAGCATTTAATATATGTGACATTGATGCTGATGACAGCTATGTGTTTGATACATCAACTTTAGAAATCGATGTTTTAAATGGCCAAACAGATGTAACAATAGCCTATTTTGATGAGAATGGAAATCCGTTAATTGATCTCAATGGTGTTCCTGTGCAAAGTCCATTTCCTTCAAATTTTGAAACGAATTCTCAAACGATTACAGCTGTTGTTTCGAACGGTTTATGCCCAGACGCTGCAACGTCAATTGTTTTTGAAATCAACCCGAGCACGACATTTTCGGTTGATGATACTGTAATATGCGACGGCATCCCTGAGACTGTGATACTTCATTTGGATTTTCCTTCAATTTCATACAATTATAAGTGGCTAAGACCAGATGGTACCATGCTGACAACAACAGTCAATACATTAAATGTCAACCTCCCAGGAAATTATGAAGTCACTGTGAGTAATCAAAATGGTAGTTGTCCTACATCAGCTCAATTTGAAGTTTCAGTTTCACAAAGTCCTATGATTTCTGTCGATGATATAACTGTGATCGAGGCCAGCTCAAATAATAGTATATTTATTAACGAACTGAGTTTAGGATCTGCTAATTATCAATTTATGCTAGTTGATCAAAGTGGAGAAGTGATTGCGCCTTATCAAGACGAAGGGTACTTCGATCAGTTATTAGGCGGTATTTACACGCTTTTTGTAAGAGACGACTATCTGTGTAGTGAAACAAGTATTGATATTCCTATTTTGAATTTCCCATTATTTATAACGCCAAATGGCGATGGATATAACGATGTTTGGATGATTCAAGGCATTACAAATGACCAATTCCGTTCAGGTTTTATGTATATTTTTGATCGTTTCGGAAAACTGATTAAATCCATGTCGATATTCGATTATTGGGACGGTACCTATAATGGAGCCAATATGCCAACCAGTGACTACTGGTATCGTGTGGAAATGGTGAAATTTGACGGCTCTATTTTGACACGTCAAGGACATTTTACTTTGAAGCGTTAATTCCAAATAACTCTTGCAACTTGTCTTTGTAGTCTAGTTTTTCCCAAGTGAACAACTCGACATGTAAGGTCTTAGTTTCGCCATTAGGCAGTTTGAAAGTCTTTTTCACCATTTGAGGAACACGTCCCATATGACCATAAGCTGCTGCTTCTGTATACATAGGTTGGCGTAATTTTAAACGTTCTTCAATCGCCGCTGGTCTCATGTCAAAGGTGTTTTCTAGTACTTTCGCAATGGCTTCATCACTAAAACCATATTTTGACGTCCCTGCGGTATTCACATAAAACGAGGTGGGCTTTGCCACACCAATAGCGTAGGACACTTGTATCAATGCTTGATCACATACACCAGATGCTACTAAGTTTTTGGCCATATGCCTGGTGGCATAAGCTGCACTTCGATCCACTTTGCTAGGATCTTTTCCAGAAAAAGCACCACCACCATGACCCCCTCGACCGCCATAGGTATCAACGATGATTTTTCGCCCCGTGAGTCCTGAGTCTCCATGTGGCCCGCCGATCACAAAATTACCAGTTGGATTGATGTGATAGGTAATGTTGTTTTCAAAAAGTGCCCGATGCGCCGGAGTTAGTTTTGCTATGACTTTAGGCATTAAAATATTGATAATATCCTCTTTGATTTTTGCAGCCATAGCCTTCTCATCTTTCATAAAAGGATCGTGCTGCGTGGAGATCACAATAGTGTTTATTCGTTGGGGTTGATGGTCGTCTGAATAGGCGATAGTCACTTGACTTTTAGCATCAGGTCTGAGGTAATTAATGTCTTTCCCAGATCGCCTAAGTGCCGCTAATTCTTTTAAAATCTGATGAGAAAGGTCTAAAGTTAAAGGAATATAATTATCCGATTCATTGGTAGCAAACCCAAACACGATACCTTGGTCGCCAGCACCTTGTTCTTTCTTGTTGGATTTAACAACACCGCGATTAATATCATCAGATTGCTCGTGAATAGCCGACAAAACACCGCACGAATTACCATCAAACATATATTCTGACTTGGTGTATCCAATGCGGTTGATGGTGTCACGAGCAATTTGTTGAACGTCCAAATAAACGCTTGATTTCACTTCTCCGGCAAGTATAACCTGTCCAGTAGTCACTAGTGTTTCGCAAGCCACTTTGGCCTCTGGGTCAAAGGCTAAAAAATTATCAATTAAAGCATCACTGATTTGATCAGCAATTTTATCTGGATGTCCTTCCGACACACTTTCAGATGTGAATAGATAGGCCATGACTATAAAACTTTATGAAAATAAAAGTATGTAAGTAACTTGAAATCACTGTCTTTAGCATTTTTTGGTTGAGGTTGCAATCAGTCAAATTTCTCCTCATCAAGATTGAATGCAAATATACACTGTTTTAACAAAAGTCGAAACAGTAAGTGCAAAATTTTTTATCGTTAATTTTATTGTAAATTACAACCTGTTTTCTTTAAGTAATAATATTTTCTTTCAATCCTTTAAAATTATTCAATGTCTGCGGCAAAAGAAATACCAGAAACTTATAAAATTTCATCTCCCTTACTATTAAATCAATTTGTACTAGACGGCGAATTGCGCCAATGGCATGGCAATTCAGCTGATGTGCGGTCAACAATCTTGTCTGTAAATGATAGCGGTGACATGGAAGAAACCTTATTAGGCCATGTGCCTCAAATGGGCAAAAAAGAGGCCCTCGAAGCTTTGAATTCTGCGTCGCAAGCTTTTGACAGAGGTCGCGGTGAATGGCCAACAATGAAGGTGGGTCATCGCATCAAGTGTTTGGAAAAATTTGTTCACCAAATGGCGTTAAAAAGAGAGCAAGTTGTTAAACTCTTGATGTGGGAGATCGGTAAGAATTTAAATGATTCTGAAAAGGAATTTGACAGAACAGTTGAATATATATATGACACAATTGACGCTTATAAAAACCTCGATAGAGAAAGTGCGAAGTTTGAGAATGTGAGTGGTGTCCGCGCCCATATTCGACGCGGACCTTTAGGTGTTGTGTTGTGTTTGGGACCCTATAATTACCCATTAAATGAAACATTTTCATTACTGATTCCTGCCATTATTATGGGCAATACTACCATTTTTAAACCAGCTAAATTCGGAGTTTTGCTAATTGCTCCGCTTTTAGAAGCTTTCGCAAATAGTTTTCCTCCAGGTGTTGTCAATGTCATTTTTGGTCGAGGAAGAGAAGTGGCTACACCGATCATGAAATCAGGAAAAATTGATGTCCTGGCGTTAATTGGACACAGCTCTTCTGCTGTGGCACTTCAAGATCTGCACCCAAACAAAAACAGGCTACGTCTGGTTTTAGGCTTGGAGGCCAAGAACCCAGGCATTATTTTACCGTCGGCTGATATGAACCTCACGGTTTCGGAATGCATTTCTGGTACGCTTTCTTTTAATGGTCAACGTTGTACTGCTCTCAAAATTCTTTACGTTCACGAGGAGGTCAAAGATCAATTTTTGAAAATCTTTTGCGCCGAGGTAGATGCCCTTCAATTGGGAATGCCATGGGAAAATACCCTTTTAACACCTTTACCCGAACCTCATAAACCAGATTATATTCAATCTCTTATAGACGATGCTTTGTCTAAAGGTGCTAAAATATTGAATAAACGAGGTGGTGAGCGCAGTAGTAATTATATTTTCCCCGCGGTACTCTACCCGGTAACTGAAGACATGAAAATATATCATGAAGAGCAATTTGGCCCTGTTATTCCTGTTAAGTCCTTTAAGGACATCAATACCCCGTTAGTCGAGATGTCGGAATCAAACTATGGTCAGCAGGTTAGTGTTTTTGGATCAAACACCCAAGAATTGGCACCCTTAATAGATGCCTTAGTCAATTTGGTGTGCCGCGTTAATTTGAATAGTGCTTGTCAAAGAGGTCCTGATGTGTATCCTTTTTCAGGACGAAAAGATTCTGCGGTTGGTACCTTGAGTGTCCATGATGCGTTGCGGGCCTTCTCAATAAGAACTTTTTTAGCCTGTAAAGACAATGAAATCAACAAGCGCATATTGCAAACAATGCTTCAGGAAAGGCAATCAAATTTTGTAAGCACTGACTATCTGCTTTAAGTGTGAGAAGTTAAATTTTTAAACTGTGCTTCGAGTCCAATATTTTTACGTCGGAGCTGTAAAATTTTAAGTCCGTTGCTATGCGCAAAGTCAAATACGACGGCGCGCATATCGGTTTCAGAATCGAAAGTAATTTCATAGATAAACCCATCTGAATTCACCACTTCACATACCTCTTCGAGTTGACTTAAAAACGCTTCTTCAACACGATAGTCAAATTCCACTATTACTATTTGTTGCTGATTATGAAGCAGTTCATCCAATTTTTGATCGGCTACAATCTCACCCTGCGATATAATCAAAACACGGTCGCACATGGCCTCTACTTCTTGCATGATATGTGTAGAAAGGAGTATCAGTTTCTCTTTTCCGAGATTGATAATTAATTGGCGCATGTCTTCGAGTTGATTGGGGTCTAATCCAGTTGTTGGTTCATCTAATATTAAAATTTCTGGATCATGTAAAATCGCAGCTGCCAAACCAACACGCTGTCTGTATCCTTTGGATAACTCATTAATATGTTTATGAGCCATCACGTCTAATCCCGTAGAGGTCAATACATGATCAATTCGAGCGCTGTTAACAGCTCTCATGGCTGAAATCCACAAGAGGTATTCTCTAACATACATATCATCATATAAAGGGTTGATGTCAGATAAATAGCCTATTTTTTTCTTAATCAGTTTGCTGTTTGTCGTTACATCGATGTCGTCTATCACAATAGACCCTTCTTGCACCTCGAGCAAACTACAAAGCAATTTGAATAAGGTAGATTTTCCAGCACCATTTGGTCCTAAGATACCAATCACGCCCGATGATGCAGTTTCAAAGCTCACTTGCTTCAAAGCCTGTTCATTAGCGTAAGAATGTGTAAGAGATGAAACCCTAATTGTGCTCATGATATTGAACTAACTTAAATGCTTGAATAGCAAAGGTCGCTATAAATAGAAAAAACTCAGAAAATAATAGAATAAAATTGCTGAATATAAATTTATTGCTAATTTCGTACTTATGACTGGACAAGCGATTTTTTATTTTAACTATTATTTCTTTTGTGGAAAACCACTTGAGACCTAATCAGCCATTTATTAAATGAAGCAACATAGTCTCGAATTTACGAGACTTTTTTTTTGTCAATAATTGACTAAATCGAAGTATGAAAAATATAGCTATTCAAGGTGTACGAGGCTCTTTTCACCATATCGTGAGCCAGAAATTTTATCAAGACGATTGTCATCTGATTGAGTGTGACAGTTTTGATTTGTTAGTCAAAAAACTATTGTCCGAAGAATGTGATGCCGCTGTGATGGCACTCGAAAATTCAATTGCGGGTTCTATTTTACCCAATCATGCCCTAATCGATAACAATGATTTATACATTGAAGGTGAACGTTACCTAGATATTCAACTTAATTTTATGGCTTTATCAGGGCAAAGTATTTCTGATATTACTGAAGTTCATTCGCATCCAATTGCTTTGCTTCAATGTAAAATATTTTTTGACCAGTATCCTCATATCAAATTGGTTGAATCTACTGACACTGCCGAAGTAGCACTTGATATTCATAAAAATCAAATTAAACATCGAGGAGCAATTGGCAGTGCTTTAGCTGCAGAAATATTCGATTTAGAAATTTTAGCAAAGAGCATTCAAACGATTAAAACCAATCAAACACGCTTTGTTCTCTTGTCTAAGAGCTTGTCTACACACAATCCATTACAAGTCAATAAAGCCTCATTAAAATTTGAACTCAACCATCAACGCGGAAGTTTAGCATCAATTTTGAATGTTATGAGCGATTGTAATTTAAGCTTAACTAAAATACAATCATTACCTAAAATTGAAACTCCATGGTCTTACGGTTTTTTTGTGGACGTAACATTTAATGATTATCATAATTTTCAAAAGGCTATAGCTATCATGAAGCTTATGGCTAAGGTGTTTAAAGTGATGGGCGTTTATCAAAATCAAAAAAATTCATGACAACAGCAAACCGTCTTGCATCAGTACAAGAATATTATTTTTCAATAAAATTAAAAGAGGTCAATGAGATGGTGTCACAAGGTTGCGATATCATCAATATGGGCATTGGCAGTCCAGACCTAACGCCTCCACCCGAAGCTGTCGCTGCGCTAAACGAAAGCATGAATGATCCCAATGCTCACAGATATCAAGCTTACAGAAGTTTAAGCGAATTACGTGTCGCCATGACAGAATTCTATAAATTACATTTTAAGGTAACCTTGAATCCTGAGTCAGAAATACTACCATTAATGGGTAGTAAAGAAGGCATCATGCACATTTCAATGGCATTTTTAAATGCTGGTGATCATGTACTTATACCTAATCCTGGATACCCAACTTATGAGTCAGTGACACGTCTTATGGAAGCGAAGCCAGTCCACTACGATCTTGAAGAATTTTCTGGTTGGATACCAGATCTGGTTAAGCTCAGTACGTTAGATTTATCAAAAGTTAAAATAATGTGGATCAATTACCCTCACATGCCTTCTGGGACAGTAGTGTCATCCGCCAAACTATTCGAGTTAGTCTCATTCGTAAAACAGCATAATATTTTGCTCATAAATGACAATCCTTATGGTTTGATCTTGAATGATGATCCGATGAGTTTGTTGTCTATTCAAGGTGCTATGTCTTGTTGTTTAGAGCTCAATTCGATCAGTAAAAGTTTTAATATGGCTGGATGGCGGATCGGTATGGTGATGGGACAACAGTCTTTTATAAACGATATTTTAAAAGTAAAAAGTAATATGGACTCAGGGATGTTTTATGGACTTCAAAAGGGCGCCATAGCCGCCTTAAATTCAACCGATAATTGGGTTTGTTCTCTAAATAATACTTATAGAGAACGGCGCAAAATCATGTGGCAATTTGCTGACGCTTTGGGGGCGACTTATGACAAAAATAGCGCTGGAATGTTTGTTTGGGTTAAACTCTCAAAAGGTATAGACTCTGTTGATTTTTCAAACAGAATATTAGAGGACTATCATATTTTTGCAACACCAGGGGATGTTTTCGGATCTCAAGGGAAAGGCTATTTGAGATTGTCGCTTTGTTTAGAAGGATCACGAATTGAGCAAGCCATCCAACGCTTAAACAATAAAAAAATGAATTAGAAATGGAGAATAGTAAAAATTTAAAAACTTGGTTAAACGATTATCATTTGGATCATCCAATGGTTATTGCAGGACCCTGCAGTGCTGAAACTGAGGCTCAAATGTTGGATGCCGCTTTTCAATTAAAAGATTCAAATACATCAATATTTCGTGCTGGTATATGGAAACCGCGAACCCGACCAGGTAATTTTGAAGGGGTTGGTGCCATAGGCCTTAAGTGGCTTCAAACAGTAAAGTGTGAAACGGGACTTCAAACCGCTACTGAGGTCGCCAATGCAAATCATGTCGAACTGGCTTTAGAGCACGACGTCGACGTTCTTTGGATTGGGGCGCGCACTTCAGTAAATCCTTTTATGGTACAAGAATTGGCCAATGCTCTAGCAGGAACGGATAAGCCTATTTTGGTCAAAAACCCAGTGAATCCAGATTTGGCACTCTGGTTAGGTGCGGTCGAACGTTTACACAAAGCTAATATTCATAAATTAGGCGTGATTCATAGAGGGTTCTCAACCTACGATAAATCGAACTATCGAAATAAACCTGAATGGCAAATTCCAATTGAACTGCAAAATCAGTTTCCAGATTTGCCTCTATTTGTTGACCCATCTCACATAGGTGGGAGACGTGATTTGATTCTTGAACTTTGTCAAAAGGCTTTAGATTTGAACTACGACGGAATGATGATTGAAACCCATCCTACACCTGAAAAAGCATGGAGTGATGCGGAACAACAAGTCACTCCAGAGCGTCTCAAGGAAATTACCGGAAGTTTAATTGTCCGAGATCAGACGGCAGAAGGAGAAGTATTTAACAATACTCTTGAAAAATATCGAACACAAATCGACAGCTTTGACGATCAGTTGCTACAAGTTATTGGTCAGCGCATGTCCATAGTCGAAGAAATTGGCTTTTTAAAGAAAAGTCAGAATGTAGCGGTTTTGCAAAACTCACGTTGGCACGACATATTGAAAAAAATGGTTGATCAGGGTGAAAAGGAAAATTTGAGTGCAGAATTTGTAACCAAAATCTTTCAGGCCATACATCAAGAGTCGATCAATCATCAGGAGCGAATTATGAATCAGCAATAGACCAAAAATGAGTACTATCTTTGTGAATTGATGATAGGAACAGTATATAAATCTACGGGGAGTTGGTATGTTGTAAAAGCGCCGACAGGTGTCTTTTATAAATGTAGAGCAAAAGGTCGTTTGAGATTGGCTAATTTTAAAAGCACTAATCCCATAGCTGTTGGTGACCTGGTTGATTTTGAACTTGAAATGAAAAACGATGAAATGACTGGTGTCATAAGTCTCATTCACGATCGACAGAATTATATCGTTAGGAAATCAGTAAACCTTTCTAAACAAACACACATCATTGCAAGTAATATTGATCAGGCCATATTGATCATTACGATTAATAACCCGGTAACCATGACCAGTTTTATTGACCGATTTTTAGTAACTGCAGAGGCCTATCATATAGAAGCGATATTATTATTTAATAAAATCGATTCCTACGATAAGCAAGCTCAATTGGAGGCTGATAAACTTAAAATGTGTTACGAAAATATTGGCTATCAATGTCTAGATGTATCCGCAAAGAATAGTATAAATATTGACAAGGTCAAAACCTTAATGATAGGAAAGGTAAGTATGTTTTCAGGTCATTCAGGTGTTGGCAAATCTACCTTAGTGAATGTTATTGATCCTAATCTGAACCTCAGAACAGCAGTCATTTCTGAACAACATCAGCAAGGGCAACACACAACGACTTTTGCCGAAATGTTTGATCTCGAATTTGACGCTCAAATTATTGACACCCCTGGTATTCGTGGATTTGGAATTGTAGATATGGAACCTGATGAAATCAGTGATTATTTTCCAGAAATGCAGGCTCTTAAATCGCAATGTAAATTCAACAATTGCCTACATAAGGACGAACCTCATTGCGCCATTAAAAAAGCGGTTCAAAATGCTGATATTGTAGAATCGAGATATCATAGTTATTTGCAAATTCTTGAACGAGATCAGAGTAATTACCGAAACGATATATGGCCAAGTTAATTTTTATACCAGAATTAGGATGAGAGCAGTTGTACAGAGGGTGTCTCGCGCACAAGTATCGACTGAAGGTGGTATCATTGGAGAAATTCAAAAGGGGCTTTTAGTGCTATTGGGAGTCGCCGAAAATGACACTGAAACAGATGCCAATTGGATGGTTCAAAAAGTATTGAATTGTCGCATTTTTCCTGACCAAAATAAAAAAATGAATCTTTCACTAATCGATATAAATGGAGAGGCTTTAATTGTAAGTCAGTTTACCCTTTTTGCAAATATTCAAAAGGGCAATCGCCCAAGTTTTATTAAAGCTGCAAATCCTACAAAAGCACAAGAAATGTATGAATATTGTATTCGAAAATTTAATGATAATATGGCTCAAGAGGTTCAAACAGGATCATTTGGTGCTATGATGGACGTGAGTTTGAACAATGCCGGACCAGTTACAATTATATTTGATTCACACTCGAAAATATAGATTATGAATAAAATTAATGAGGCTCAAAAAGCTGTAGATTCGTGGATAAAGGAACATGGAGTAAGGTATTTCGATCCTCTCACTAATATGGCACAACTGACTGAAGAGGTTGGAGAGGTTGCTCGAATTATTGCCCGACGCTTTGGAGAACAAAGCGAAAAGGAAAGTGACAAATCCAAAGATTTGGGAGAAGAATTGGCTGATGTAATTTTTGTTGTTTTGTGTCTCGCTAACCAAACAGGAATCGACCTTCAATCAGCCTTCGACAAAAAATTAGATTTGAAGTCAAAACGCGATCACGACCGTCATCACAAAAATGAAAAATTGAAATAATCTCAGATTTGTAAATCATGATCATACGCTTAGCTGATTTTAATATTCAGTCAAACAAACAACCCATACATGTACCGGGATCAAAGAGTGAGTCTAACCGCCTTTTGATCTTAAAAGCATTATTCCCTTCGATTGAAATAGAAAATATTTCAACAGCAGTTGATACGATAAAATTACAACAAGCTTTGTTCGTGCCATTTGATGGCATCATCGATATCCATCATGCAGGGACGGCCATGCGTTTTTTGACGGCCTTTTTTGCTGCAAAAGATGGATGTAACATAATATTGACAGGATCAGGACGAATGCAAGAACGACCGATCGGCATATTGGTTGAAGCTCTTAAAGAACTTGGAGCGCAAATCGATTACACCGAAGAGGATGGTTTCCCCCCACTCAAAATAAGAGGTAAACAACTGATGGGAGGTAGAGTATCATTAGACCCTTCAGTGAGCAGCCAATATATATCGGCCTTACTTTTGATGGCACCGACTTTTCAAAAAGGCCTCGACATTCATTTTAAAAAGAAACCCACTTCGGCACCTTATATAGAGATGTCTTTAGCTCTATTGAAATCGATTGGCGTAAATTGTGTGTTCAACGACTTGAATGTTAAAATTGAGTCTTTTTCTGGCGCATTAACCACCAATAAATTTACCATTTGTTCAGATTGGTCCTCTGCCTCTTACTTTTATAGCGCTGTGGCGCTCAGTCCAATAAATACGATCATTTCATTATCAAATTTTACACCCAATAGTTTACAAGGTGACGCACAAGTTGCTGAGATATACAAGAATTTTGGAGTATCTACAAGATATCACAACGGTATTTTAATTATCGAAAAGACAAATCAGGTCTATCCAATAAAGCTAGAACTGAATTTAAATCAAACACCCGATTTGGCTCAAACGATAGCAGTTACTTGTCTCGGGTTGGGTGTGCAATGTTACCTGACGGGATTACATACGTTGAAAATTAAGGAGACTGATCGATTGGTTGCTTTGAAAAATGAAATTGAAAAATGTAATGGAAGGGTTGAAGTTTCGAAAGACTCATTTCATTTGACTTTTATCGATGAATTGCCATCAGAGGTTTCTATCAATACTTATGAGGATCATCGTATGGCGATGGCTTTTGCGCCTCTAAGTATGAAATGTGCATTAATCATTCACGATGCAATGGTGGTCCAAAAATCATATCCAAATTTCTGGCAAGACTTTCAACGTATCGGCTTAAAATGGGAGGTTTTTTAAATATATGCTTGTTTCCTTGACATGCCCCCTTGTCAAATTGTATATTTGCCGTTCTTTAATCAAATTCTATGAAATTATCTCACTTTAATTTTGATCTTCCAGAAGATTTATTGGCCGAACATCCAGCAGAAAACAGAGACGAATCGCGCCTTATGGTTCTCAATAGAAAAGATCAAACCATTGAACATAAACAATTTAAAGATCTGATCGATTATTTTGAAGATGACGATGTGATGATTCTTAATAACACCAAAGTTTTTCCTGCCCGTCTTCATGGGAACAAAGAGAAAACAGGTGCTAAAATTGAAGTATTTTTGCTTCGAGAACTCAATAAAGAACAGCGTTTGTGGGATGTGCTCGTTGATCCTGCGCGAAAAATTAGAATAGGCAATAAACTCTACTTTGGCGATGACGAGTCCTTAGTAGCTGAGGTTATTGACAATACCACCTCTAGAGGTAGAACTTTACGTTTTTTGTATGATGATTATTATCACGAATTTCGGAAAAAACTTTCTGAGCTTGGAGAGACGCCACTTCCAAAATACATCAAACGCGAGGTAAATAAGGATGATGAAGAACGGTATCAAACCATCTATGCAAAACATGAAGGCGCTGTGGCCGCACCAACAGCGGGGTTGCATTTTTCTAAACATCTTTTGAAACGTCTTGAAATTAAGGGAATTAACTTTGCTGAAATCACTTTACATGTTGGCCTAGGGACATTTAATCCGGTTGAGGTCGAAGATTTGTCGAAGCATAAAATGGATAGCGAAGAAATCATAGTTGATACACAGGCCACTGAAATTGTAAACACAGCTATTTCAAAAAAGCGTCGTATTTGTGCCGTTGGAACTACTGCCATGAGAGCTGTCGAAAGCTCAGTCTCATCCCAAGGATTGTTAAACGAATATGCCGGTTGGACTAATAAATTTATTTTTCCACCATACGATTTTAGTATTGCAAATTCAATGATTACGAATTTCCATATGCCAAAATCAACACTAATCATGATGGCCTCAGCATTTGCCGGGCATGATTTTATCAAAAGAGCCTATAAAGAAGCCGTTAAGGAGAAATATAAATTCTACTCCTACGGTGATGCCATGCTAATCATTTAATTCAAGGCCTCGCATTGCGAGGCTTTTTTATGCCATGCCGATAAGCCCAAAGAAAGATATCAGATCTATAGATCAGCAAGCATTGCGAGCCTTTTTTGTCGAAAATGGTGAAAAACCTTTTAGAGGTGACCAGGTCTTTGAGTGGCTGTGGCAAAAGGGCGCTCATCACTTTGACGATATGACTAATTTATCACTGTCTCTAAGACAGTTGCTCGATCAACATTTTTCCATCAATCATATTGCAATCAACCGTATGCAAAGAAGTAAAGATGGTACTATTAAAAATGCCGTGACTTTGCATGACGATTTGATTGTGGAATCGGTTCTTATTCCGACCCCAAAAAGAACTACAGCCTGCGTCTCTAGTCAGGTTGGATGTAGCCTGAATTGTGAATTTTGTGCAACTGCCAAACTCAAGCGGATGCGTAATTTGAATCCAGATGAAATTTTTGATCAAGTGGTTGCTATTGACCAACAAAGTCAAGAATATTATGGTCGTAAATTATCGAATATCGTTTTTATGGGCATGGGAGAGCCATTAATGAATTACAAAAATGTTATCGCCGCTATAGATAAAATTACGGGAGAAAAGGGCCTACAGATGTCGCCGCGACGCATCACTTTGTCAACATCTGGAATTCCAAAGATGATCAGAAAAATGGCTGACGATGAAGTAAAATTTAACCTTGCTTTGTCCTTGCACTCTGCCATTCAAGAGGTACGAGAGTCGATCATGCCTTTTTGTGGTAATTTCCCGTTAGATGAACTCCTTGAGTCGCTACAATATTGGTACGAGAAAACAGGTCGGATGATCACCCTTGAGTATCTTATATGGAAAGGGATTAACGACCGTGAAGTAGACCGTCAAGCACTTGTGAATTTTGCAAAGCAAATACCCTGTAAGGTTAATATTATAACCTATAATGCCATTGATGAAGAGTATTTTGTTCAGGCGGGATGGGCGGCTGTAAAGGCCTATATTGATGTCCTCGAAAAAAACAGGATATCTGTAACGGTGCGAAGATCACGTGGCGACGACATTGATGCAGCATGCGGCCAACTGGCTAATAAATCTTAATATCGCTGAACTCTAGTTCTTTTGGAGGCTTTTATTACCTTTGACCATCTATAATGACCCTCTGCCTTGAAAATCGTTGAACAAATCAAAGATCCTATTGCATTGGAAATGGCTCGATTCGAAGAGAAGTTCAGAGCGGCCATGTCCAGTAAAGTAGCACTACTCAATCGCATCACCTATTATGTTGTTAATCGAAAAGGGAAACAAATGCGACCTATGTTTGTTTTTCTCTCAGCTAAAATGCTCGGTGGTGGAAAAGTAAACGAACGTACTTATCGAGGTGCCTCTGTTATTGAACTGATCCACACAGCAACCTTAGTTCATGATGATGTGGTTGACGATAGCAACCGTAGACGAGGTTTTTTTTCGGTTAACTCCCTTTGGAAAAATAAGATTGCTGTTTTAGTTGGAGATTACCTCTTATCTAAAGGATTGTTGCTTTGTATTGATCATGATGATTTTGATTTACTTAAAATTATTTCAATAGCTGTTCGAGAAATGAGTGAAGGTGAGTTACTGCAAATTGAAAAAGCCCGAACACTAGATATCACAGAAGAGGTCTATTTTGAAATTATCAGACAAAAAACAGCAACATTAATTGCAGCATGTTGTAGTTTGGGGGCAGCATCAGTTGCTTCCAATTCCGACGAAGTAGAACGAATGAGACGCTTTGGAGAACTCATCGGCATGGCGTTTCAAATCAAAGATGATTTGTTCGATTATACCGACGGTCCCATTGGAAAGCCAGTAGGCATTGACATTAAAGAACGTAAAATGACCCTGCCATTTATCTACACCTTAAACAATTGCAGGAAATCGGATCGAGATTGGATGATCAATTCAATTAAAAATCACAATCGTGACAAAACTAGAGTCAAAGAAGTTATTGATTTTGTTCAAAAACATGGCGGCTTGGCTTATGCTACTCAAAAAATGTTAGCGTTAAAAGATGAGGCACTTGACTTGCTCAAGTTATATCCAGACACCTCTTATCGCAAAGCTTTAGAGCAATTGGTGGTTTTTGTTATTGAGCGAAAGAAGTAAGTTTTAGTTGGATTGAAGCCGTTCCAAAGCGTTTGTGGCACTGACATTTTCGGGATCTAATTTTAGAATTTTTTGATAAGCTTTTTTGGCGGCATCAGGATTATTGGCCTTTTCTTCTGCTATGGCCAGCATTTGATTGGTAAAGACTTCATTAGGAAAAAACGAGGCGTTCAAGGAAAAAGCCATGAGAGCCTTGTCAATCATATTAGCACTTAAATACACATTGCCTAAGGTATTTAACTCGTATATGTTGGTGATCCAAGGCATCATTTTTTGATAGTGGGCGTAAAGATTGGTCATGACGTCTTCTGTACCTCGTTCATCGATTTGAGCCATTAAATAGTTGGCGGCGCGGTAATTGGGTATGGAAGGATAACCAAAGGCAACCTGAGCCACATCAGTCAGTAAGTCATTTTTTGGTGTTTCTACAATTCGGCCAACCTCTTGCCCATATTTCATAAATTGAAATACTGGTACACGATGAATTCTCTGCCCTTCTTCTTCACTATTGGGTCCTTGTTTGTAAAGTTCGGAACGGCCATCCAGTGCAATAAGTTGTAATTGTGATCGGTCTAATCCCAATTCATCCCACAATTTGATGAACTGAGGCACCCATTCTTGACTATCAACGCACCAAGTACCCAGATAAATGGTCACTTCAAACGCTCTTAATTTGGATATTACGTCATCATATTGACCACTTGGCAAATGAAACTTTTTAGTATTATTATGAAACCACTGGTTGTATGGTAATTGTGCCTCAATTTGTTTGATATCAATAGGGCCTAAAAGATGTGATTCCCCTCCATCATCTGTATACGATTGGCCGTTGACAAATATGTAAGATGCAAAAAAGCAACAACATAGTAGAAGGTATTTAAGCATATCATGAAGATTTGGATTATGAAATTACAAAAAACATCAGAATTGAAACAGTTGCAGAATGATTTTAACATTTCAGGTAAATTGTATTATTTTTAAAGTCTTATTCAAATGACCTTGATTTCAAGACAAACTATAGATGCCGTTTTTGAAGCTTCACGTGTAGAGGAGGTTATTGGTGATTTTGTCCAACTGAAAAAATCAGGGAGTAATTTCAAAGGATTAAGTCCATTTACGGACGAACGTTCACCCAGTTTTATGGTATCACCAGTTAAGCAAATTTGGAAAGATTTTTCGAGTGGTAAAGGTGGTACTGCGGTGTCATTTTTGATGGAACACGAGCACTTTACCTATCCAGAAGCGATTCGCTATTTGGCTAAAAAATACAACATTGAAATAGAAGAGACTGAGCAAACGGATGAAGAGAAAGCAGCTGTCGATGTTCGCGAGAGTATGTTTTTGGTCAATACCTTTGCGGCAGAATATTTTGAAAAAAAATTAAATAAAAGTGAAGAAGGTCGCACCATAGCCTTGAGTTATTTCATTGAACGAGGCTTTACACCCGAAACCATTAAAGTCTTTCAGTTAGGCTATTCGCCAGATACTTGGCAGGCTTTTACAGACAAAGCTTTAGACAAAGGTTATAAGCTCGAATTTTTGGAACAGACGGGCTTAACCATCATCAAAGAGGATAAAAAATTTGATCGTTTTAAGGGTAGGGTAATGTTTCCCATTCATAGTTTGTCGGGACGTGTTTTAGGCTTTGGAGGACGTATTTTGGGCAATTCAAAAAGTGCTGCAAAATACCTTAATTCACCAGAAAGTGCGGTTTACTCAAAAAGTAAAGTGCTGTATGGTATCTATTTTGCCAAGCAACAAATTGCCAAGGAAGACAATTGTTATTTGGTTGAAGGTTATACAGATGTCATTCAAATGCACCAACGCGGTATCACTAACGTTGTGGCCTCATCTGGTACTGCATTGACCCCAGACCAAATTCGATTGATCAATAGATTAACTAATAATATAACGGTTTTATTCGATGGTGATGCTGCGGGAGCCCGAGCAGCGATGCGTGGCATTGATTTGATTTTAGAACAAGGAATGAATGTTAAAGTTTGCAGTTTCCCAGATGGCGAAGATCCTGATAGTTTTGCTAAAAAGCATCCTAAAGCAGTGATCGAGACCTACCTTCAAGAAAACGCCAAAGATTTCATCACATACAAAGCAAATTTGCTGGTTGCTGAAGCGCAAAATGATCCAGTTAAAAAAGCTGCCACTATAAATGATATGGTAAACAGTATTTCAAAAATTCCTAATGATATTCAGCGCGAAGTTTATATTCGGTCATGCGCACATATCATGGATATTGGTGAAGCGGTACTGTTTAGCACTCTTGCTCAATTGACTCAACGTCAAATCAAAGATGCCAAAGAGGCTTATAAAGACCCTCAAAAACCATTTGCAGTGGTTACTCACAAGCCCAAAGCAGCAAAGGTTGACATTCAATTTGAGTTGGAACGTAAGATCATCGAGTTGTTATTACTTTATGGGAATCAAGAGGCGGAATTTGAGGACTTAATCCTAAAG
>Ga0115570_10000735_pt1 | contig 26912 bp, 25 predicted proteins | sample COGITO_mtgs_1205_3_FD_87294 | JGI IMG/M metagenome (GOLD analysis project Ga0115570, IMG submission 87294) | Pelagic marine microbial communities from North Sea - COGITO_mtgs_120524 | ecosystem: Environmental > Aquatic > Marine > Epipelagic | place: Germany:Helgoland, sampling site Kabeltonne... | reverse complement strand
TCTCTGTATCTATCGCAGCACTCTTGATTTGGTTCATTCGGTTCCTTTGCTCAAGATTTTGAATGCGCCCGTCTTTGTGTTTCACGAATTCCAAGTATTCCTCCATGCGCAGCTCATATGCTTTGACCGCCTCTTCACAGAATTCCTTTGGGGGAACCGAAAACGCGGGTAAGGATGCGTGGTGTGTCTTGTCGTACCACAGCAGGGAATGTTTGCGCGCCCACGTGAGCGTATTGTACTGTACGTGTTTCCGCATAGTGGTCGAGAAGCCATCGTACTGTTTTGCAATCATCGGCCAAATCACGTAGACGTTCAGACTGCGTCCCGCAAATCGATTTCCTATGAATCGGTCCAAATGCCGATAATTCGGATGATCCTTGTAGCCCAATACTTTGTCATAGGCAGATGCATAGAAGATGACGAAATGGTGTGAGGCATAACTTCCGTTCACTTTGAGCCAATGGGCATTGAAGACTTTGGGCGAACTGAAACGAAGACAGTAGGATCCGCCCAACAAGATGTCCGCATCCGGCGGAATACAAGCTAACGCTCTCTGTAGCTTTGCATAGGCCCCGTCAACGAATTGAACATCGTCTTCGCAGATGACCACGTACGGCCATTTATTTGATTTGGCCCTTTGTATGAGTTGGCAAAACGTCTCGCCACACCCTCTGCCGGGCTCGGCGTCTGCGGTACGGTCAATGGCCGGGTAGCGGTGTAGTTTTGGCTGTTTCGTGCTTGGGAAGGTGCGTTTAAATTCCCGTTTTGTGCGATTCCATCGTTCTGGGTACTTGTCCAAATTGATGCAGAAAATGGGCGATGCCGTGAGTGAAGTTGCGAGCGATGTGCGTTGATCCATTCTACACTCTTATGAATAGAGCGTTTTATATGTTCTATTAATTTATTTTATTCAGGTATATTATTTACAATGTCCTCTTCCCCAATTTGCCAGACGACTGATGAAATGTTGGGTCAAGATTGTGAGGCGACCGAAGAAAAGCAGGCTCCGGCGGCTGAGATGTGTACAACTTTGAATGGCGAAGGCAAAGACACCACGGCCGCATCCGAATCTGCGCCCGCTGTTCGTGAACCGCCGAAGAAATACTATGACATTGATGACATTTGGGCCGAAAAGGCGGGTCCGGATGATGAATTGACGCGGTACACACTGGCGTTACAAATGGGTCCGCGGGTTCTTGTGGCCCATATGATTGTGGACCCTTTACTTGACATTACAACCAAGGAAATTGAATATATGAAACATCAAGGATTTGTTGAGCAAAAGAAAAATATTGTTATGCGAAAAGATCTTCTCGAAGAAGACATTCGGCTACTCCGCAAAAGTCAATGGATAAATCCGGAGGAATTAGTGTCACTTTGACTTTGAAATAATTTTCTTGGATTAAGGTACAACAAAAACAAAAATGAGCGGATACAAAGTTTTTCAATGTTCTGCGATGGACTACCATCTCGAACCGGCTCGCTACGAGTCGATGACCTTCACCAAGCTCCTCGCCCGTTACGAACTCGTCCTTAACTGCGATTGGGTTGGCAACATGCAGCGCTCGCTTGACGCGGACGCGTGCACTGGCGACAAGATGAGCATCGAAGGCATGCGCGCAGGTCTGTGCGTTGCGTTCTACGCCTCCGCGGCCGACGGCTCCGGTGGGTTTGACGCTCGCCACGCTTCGAACGACGCCAGTGAAGGCCTCAACGTTCAGTGGAAGAACCTCGTCGACACCATCCTCCGCCTCACGGCCTGGGACCAGCAGTCCGATGACGGCTCCCTCCAGACGCGTATTGTGGACCAGAGCAAGGTCAACAAGGAACTCGCCTACAAGGCGGACGTTGCGAAGGCCGGCGATGCTGCGGGCATTGACGTCGCGGCCACCGTGGCTGCCGCGGAAAACGGCGGCCGCAAGATTGTCGGCATGTCGTGCGGCGCCCAGGCCTCCTACGACCCGGAATCGCTTGGTCAGCTGATCAACAACTCCAACATGTCGGAAATCCTCATCAAGATGCGCAACCACGGTTGCTTCATTGTCGATGAAGACAAGACCGCCGCCGCCGGTGACGAAGCTGTCAACGGTGCCGGTGACCCCACCGCCAACAAGTACGTCGTCAACCCGCGCGTCCAGGAAAACACGGCTGCTGCGGACGGCACTCCAGGTACCACGACCCTCCTCGACAAGGAAGACGAGATTGTCTTCCCCGTCAACCTCCTGTCCATCGTTGGCCACACCGCCACCTCTACCGACGAAGACTTTGACAACGGCGCCTCGCTCGAAATCAACATCACCTTCAAGCAGAACAAGGCTCTTGACAGCGCCCTCGGCCACGTTGATGTTGCCGCCACGACCGAAACTGCGTAAATGTAACATAAACATAAAAACATATAGAAAAAAACCATTGAATCATATTTTCTTTTTTTTATGTGTCCCCATTCGCTCATACACCATTCCCTCCCTCACCCAACCCAAACATCCGATTTTCATTCAACATATACAGTTTTCTATGATTCTGCCCATCCCATCCAAACGTTCTGACCACCACTACTGATACACACTCTACATCAACCCAACACATCTCAAACCCAACCCAAAACACGTCTAGTCTACAATCTACGTTCAACAATCACGCCGTAGCCCCCGCCGTGGCCCCTGCCGTCGGCGCAGCCGTAGCCTTCTTGCTCTTACGAACCGTCTTTCGCTTCGTAGCCCGCTTCTTCTTCGGCTTCGGCGCCTCGAGAACTTCTTCGACCACTTCCTCCACAACCTCTTCTTCCGTGAAGACTTCCGTTTCTTCGAGAACTTCGGCGTCTTCGGTCTCCTCGACATCGTCGTCCTCATAGAACTTACACGCCGCAGCAACCGTGTCTTCCGCAGTGTCGTCCGTATTCGCCTCCACATCGTCTTCGTCCTCCAGGAACGAGTATCCGGTAATGCGCATCGGCGGGTGCACGATCATCTGCCGCACCTGCCAGCTCACGCCGAACTTGCCACCGGCGAACCACACGCCCGAGCACGACACCAGCGCCTGGACGTAGCACCCCTTGACGACGGACTCCTCGAAATCCACCTGTTCGCGCGCAGCACTGTACGTCTCGCACCGGAACGAGCCATCATCCTTGCGCCACACCTTGGCCTTCATCGTGGGCGGCCACTTGTCCGTGACCTCGCCCGTCTCCTTATCCTTGGACAGGCGCACCGCAGACGAGTAGAGTGCCTGAATGACTTCCTTGGTATGGGATTTGGACTTGAACCAGCCGACGCGGTTTTCGACACCCTGGGCGACAAGACGTTCGTCGAACGCATTCATGTTTTCGTAGAAGACCTTGGTCGTGGTGTTTCCGTCCTCATTCCATCCCTTGAAGGAGAGATCGAGGCTGTACTTCACGTCGCCCGTGCTGTTTCCGTTCGAATCCTTGACGTGGTATTCGCTGAGACCATACGGCAGATACATCTTGGGCGTCTGCAGAACCAGCGCCTTCCCATTGTACTTCAACCCGACCGTCTTTCCGCCGTAGCGATTCTGCTTCATATCCGTGAAGGTGACCTTCGAGGCGTCGAACTTGTTGTAGCGAATAATCTGTTCCATGTTTGTGAGTTGTGTGTGTGTGTTGTTGTTGTAACCACGAGTTGTCTTTTTATATGTGCTTCATTTTTTTTAAAATACCTAAACATCGTTCTCGTATGGATATATAACTGACTGTGATTCGTACGAAATACCAAGAAAAATATGTCATCAAGTACGATTTCGCCCACCAATGATGAAGCGAAGTCATCTGAATCGAGAGTCCCTTTATTATGTACGCAGATCAATAAACGACGGCAGGCGCCCTGTCAATTTAAACGAAAACACGGTTGTTTGTGTGGCGTCCATTTCCGCGTGCAACAACGATTGGAACAGCAAGCCCAAAATGAAGAATGCAAACGGGTTCAGCCGGGTCCTTCCAAAACAGCCCCTCTTACCCGGAAAGAGATTATTGAATGGACACCAAAGATGAAAGTCACCCGCATTCGATTGCAAAATACGCTCCGTGAGTACGGTGTAAAGAAGAAATTACACGTCGTCAAAGACAAATTAATTGAAAAATTCCGAAACAGGATCTACTATCCGCTATTGCACGTATCGGAGATTATTCGCATTCAACGATGGCATCGCTTTCACGTTCACCGAATGATGTTGAACTTTCACGGAGGAGATCCGCAGAGAATGCAAAGAAAATGTGTGAATAACTCCGAATTGATGTCGCTAGAAGACATTACAGACGTTCCTCCTGAACAATTTATATGCTATACCACAAACAATGATCATACGTATGGATTCACGACCGAAGCGGTTCGAGCTTTGTATAAGCAGAATTGTCAACCCAATAATCCGTATACGCGAGAGCCTCTGCCTCTATCCTTTGGCGACAGAGCAGATGCGCTAGACATTCACTATTTGAGTAAATATGATCCCGCGAGGAGAAGGGGAGAGCGGATACTATATCCCCTAATGTCACGAATCGGACATTACACAATTCCATACCGTGTCTGTCGATGGTGTGAAATTATCAAGTCTGACACCGGTTTTGTCATCCAACCCGAATGGATATTGAAGATGTCCCCTCACCGCCTCCAACAATCGTATCGGGCATTAAGGCGAATTTGGATGTACCTCAGCTTAGAAGTACGAAAAGAAATTTACAAAGGTAGATGGGGCAGAGACCTTTTCCGCTTCTCAGTAAAGTATGATTTTAGAAACGCTAGATGCCGTTTTGATTACATACAAGTATTACTATCATTGTTCAAAAATATGACACGGACGTCCACCAGCCGTACCGATAGGGAAAGAGGGGTGATTATTGCTTGTGCAGTCTTATACATTACCTGCCGCGCATCTCGAACGGCATTGTCTTGGGCAGCAGATATTAATTTCGAGGATTGGATTACCACAACGCCGGAATCGGTAAGTGAGTCTGTATCAGAATCGGTACCGGCACTTGCACCGGCACCGGCACAGGCAATTGAAGTGGGTTAGGCGGTCATTTCGTCCTAGATATTCGAATACTAGTGGTAAAGAGGCGCTCTACATGTAATGAATCATGTAGATGAAAGAGACCGAGATTAATCCGATAGCAATGTTTAATACCATCGCTTCATATTTCCGTAAACGGCGTACGCTGGACGCCTTCTTTGGAGTTGAAATACACGAAGAAATGCCCAGAAGTAGCACGATTGCCATACACAGAATTGACATAAAATGTTGCTTCACCTTCCGAGGCACATGCTTGTAGCGGGAGAGAACGGATGTACTGAACAGAACTGTAATGAGCAAAATACAGAGGCGACTGCTCAAGCTTTCTACGTTTTCTTTCAATTTCATTTCCACGTCAAAAGAGCCTTCGTTGGTGTCGCTCCCCATAATGTTACACATGAATAAGATAATCACGACGCCAAATATAGAATGCAGGTATAATACATCGTGAGGAACTTCATGAATCGATAGTGCGAAATAAAGCGCTGTCCACAGAAGAATTCCACAGAGATTCACTCGAACACTTAAAGGATCATACGGTGTTTGTAATTCAAACATGGGTTTGGATAATGTCTATAGTTGTAGCAGATATTTTTTTGTATGTATGCGCTCTGAAATTGTGATATCCTTTGCGACCACACACATGATCGTCAACGTTAAAAAAATGATGCCATTGGAAAGTTGCAAAGAGTGATACAACACACGTACAAAACGCAAACAGAAAAACATGCTGAAATACCTTGTACTCGATACGGAAACAAACGGAATCGGAACCTTTCGTCCGCCAACCCAAAGCCTCGTTCAGATTTCGTGGATTCGCGAAAATGGGACTGAGCACGACTACCTTGTCAAAGGTGCTACAGCGATCAGCGACTCGCCAACCTATCCGTGCAAACACATCACGGTGGAACGATTAAATGCTGAGGGCGTGTCCTTCGCAGACGTCTGGCCTCAGCTCCGAAAGGACATTGAAGAAGTCGATGTCGTCGTCATCCATAACGCAAATTTTGATATGGGAATTATCCTTCGTGAAATGTCTCTCGCGAAACTTCCTCGCTCTGAAAAGGAGTGGCTGTGTTCTCAGAAGGTCTGCTGTACTATGAAAAAATCTGAAAAGTACTGTGCTCTCCCCAAAACAGGGTACGCAAAAAAATGGCCAGGTTTCAAGTGGCCCAAACTGGAAGAACTCTACACCAAGCTCTTCAACGAGGCCATTACGGATCGCTTCACGCTGCATAACTCTCTCGATGACTGCCGAGTACTGAAGCTCTGTTATGAAAAGGGTCAGGAGGTCGGGATATTCTAATCGGTTTCAGTCGACTTCTCAGGGATCTTCAACCGGGTCCAATCGACGACATATATTTCGGACAAAATGACGACAATCACAAGTACACGCTGTGTCCTTTTTTTGTGGCGTATACCACCAATTAATCTGAGATATGAGGATTTGTGATAATGGGCATTCTTTTGATGGACGATTCATCTGGTGACGAGGGCAACAGGTACACTTGATACATCCTTCGAACTTTTCACGTGCCGCTGGAGTTAGTTTTGGCATTCTTCTATACCCGGTATAGTATATTGGGAACACAAAGAGATACACAAAAAAATCCGCAACAGTGTAAAAACAAGTTCGTCCTACAATAAGAGTCCCTTTATGTACCTCACAAGAAATCAACCATTTATTGAATAAAAAAATGATGGATTAATCCTAGGATCTACAGAAGAAACAATAAACATACAATGGCATCCATCATGAACCACTTTTACGAACGTGTTACGAAGGTAATTGGACAGATTATACATACAGAAGTATACACAGAACATCCGAAATGCAACGCTGAATTATATCACTTATTTCGCCATTACTTTATCAAGAAAAATTTGACTCTTAATCCAGAGCATCCAACAATCACTCCGTGGTCAGAAATACAACTCATTACCAAAACGTGGAATTTGTCACACCCTGCTCTGACATTCACAATTCAAGACATGTGGTTATATGTTGTATTACTATCTCACAGTTACACCCAAAGACCTCGTGAAAAGACCGAGAAAATATATGTATCTCACGATAAAACACGCTTCATTATGTGTAATCACCGCGATAGTCGACAACTTGGAGACGTGTGGGTATTGACACATTGCTGTTTTGATGATGTGTACACACTGGATAAAAGGAGTAAGCCTGATGTGCCACAATTTCGTTTCAATGAATATATGGTTTTACCCACGGTTGCAGAGGTTCGGGAAATATGGCCGTCGTTGACAATGAATGACGACGATATTGAGTCTAAGGTTCAAGACGAATTGGGAGAAGAACTCTTTCCGTGTGATGAAGAATCCTATGAGAGGTACATGTTGGAAGATTCGGAAAAGGCGCGTGATATTATATACTCTTTTGTGAAGGATATGGGCGCGACTGTTGGGTATTCTGAACTGCCCTCTTCTGAGCACCGTGAAATGATCCAGAAGTTTAACCTGTTGGATAAGGAGATTTACGATGACAGTAAGAAATAAAAAACATAACAATTTGACAACAGTTTTTTTATGTATGTCAATAATCAATTTGAGCTATTTTCTCACGTAGGAACATTGGAATGTTCTCGAGGTACTCAGTTCTTTCGCTGCTTCGCACGCATAGATGTAGGAGACACTTGCCAGCCATAAGAGGGCTAGTACAATGTTACCAACGATTGGATACGTATAGTACACGGCCGGTCCGTAGAGGCATAACAGATATGTACAAACGATGGCGAAGACAATGAATACGGCAGACAGAATCATCAAAAAGGCCACATGAAGCCATAGTTCTAGGAAGGGGGGGACGGTTGATCCGAATTCGTGACGGGCATATTGACGAACAATTTGTACAAAATACGGTCTATCTCTTGGCCGTACAGTCACCATTTAATTCGTTAAATCGGATCGTTTTCCTCTGCGTGTATTTGTTTTCCTACAATTGAACACACCCTTTGATCCTTCATTTTTTTCTTTTTTCTATTTTTCCTCTTCTTTCTTTTTGGCTTGCCTTCCTGTTTTGAGTGGATATAGCAATAGATTTCATCGTTTGCTTTGAGCGGTTTGTGCATACACCGCGTGCCTCGTTTCGTAATGTGCCCGCAGATGTACGAATAGACACAATTGGCGTTCTTCACCTTGTTCTGCAACCACGCATCCGACGCTTCATCAAAATCAATGTTTACTTCGTATGGCATATTGTGATTGTGGTATGTAAGAGTCGATTGTACTGATATCTGAATCAAGTATTTTTTTAATACACAACGTGCGCACAATGTGATGAATATTTTTATCCCATAACATCAATGTGTACCGCAGTTCCACACTTTTCTGAACAATGGCACAAGAACTCCTACCGGTAAAGGATTCCACACAGCCTCCGTTTGATTGGAAATTCTACTTATTGATGAATCCCGACATTGAAGCCGCCGGCTGTCCTCGAACCGAAAAAGCCGCGAAAGAGCATTGGCAGTCATATGGGCGACATGAAAACCGTCTAGCATTCCATTCCGATAAAGAGATATTTAACATTAAATACTACTTTACGCGGTACAAAGACGTTCAAACGTTGACGTCATTGCGAGACATTTTGTTCCATTGGTATCGTCACGGAAAACCAGAAGGGCGAATGTGCTGCTATCCACAGCGCATACAAGTGACACACCAGCATAGTAATGACGATAAAGAAGACCATATAATGCGAAACCATATAATGCAAAACCATCCACACAATTCAAAAGGGATGCAGACAGACATTCACACTCAAGAATTTGAACAAACTGTACAAGACCGTCTCACATCTCTTATATCTGGTACGTCGAAGCCTGTTGTGAGTGGAATTAACAATGACGAAAACAAAGTCTGTATCCGTGTCATAACACGAACCTCTCGTAGACCGAATGCATTTCAAATGTGTCGTTATTCTGTGCTCGCTCAACGAATTCCGGCGAATTGTACGCTATGTCATCATATCCTCTTTGACAATCCACTCGATTCTCACTATGTACGGGGGCATATTGTGACACCCGTTCAAATGACCCCACGGACTTCAGAACACGACTTTCCTGCAAACGAATACATTAATACTGCGTTATCGGTGTCTGAATGGAATGGTACGAAAATTGACTGGAATATTGTGATGGATGACGATGATATGTTCATTGATCCGTACGCGATTTACAAGATTGCAACATACATCACAGCCCACGAAGAGTGCATGTTCCTGATGTGGAATACCCAAATGAATGCAAACACGATTCTTCCTTCCAATACACCATGGGAACACGGAAATGTACCATCGTGTAGTTTTGCATTCAAAGGCCGTCCGTCTCACCGATGGAAAGGCGTGAAGGGGGGCGACTTTCAATTTGCAAACACCATCATTCAACAAGCCACAGACCCCGGGCACATACACCACATTCAAGAAACCTTCACCGCTCTTCAGTGGAATCCTGGGTGGGGAGAACGAGTAGATGTCCCTATGTGTCCTATTCGAACGGAATCGATAAAGGCCCTGTGCACACATGGTACGTCTGAACCACCTACACATGCATGTCCACACAAACCAACAGATTATGACCACAAGGTCCTCTTTCAAGACTTCTTCGAATGCGCATATGTGCTTAACTTACAGCGACGCAAAGACAGATTTGACAATACACTAAGACGATTCGGACAGTATGGTATTACGAACATTCACCGATTTATAGGGATTGATGGAAAGCGCGATCCGACATTTGGGCTGTACTGGACCCGATATTCCTCGACAAATCCCAAACCACCGTGTATCCCTTCTATCGGCAGTTTGGCCATCCTACACTCTATGCGACAGCTCATTGAACACAGCCGACAGAACCGCCACACAAGCTGTATGGTATTTCAAGACGACATACTGTTGTGTACGGAATTTCGAAGACGGTGTTCCGTGTTTTTAGAGGCCGTAACAAAAGCCATTCCAGATTGGAAACTTATTTATTTGGGGTGTACACAACACACGTGGCCGAAACATATGTTTGAAACGAAAATAAACAATGAGGTCGGTTGGTATTATCCCCAAGGCACTGCTGACGGAGCATTCGCAGTAGCGATTCGCGAAAATATATACGAAGACCTTCTAAAACTTATTGGAACAACCAACTTACCGTTCGATTCCGGTCCGCTGCGCAGTATACAAAAAAAATGGCCGACACAATGTGTGTGTGCGTGGCCCTATCTGGTAGTGGCCGACGTACGCGATAGCGATTGTAGAGAATCTCGATCACAAACAGAAATGGCAAAAAAAGTGCGTTGGAATATGAACGACTTTGTACTGGAGTAATTCTACACATACACGCACGCACATATACATACGCAGATCAAGAATCAGTTCTCTTATTTTTTGTTAGGGCTTTCTATTCCCATCAATCATTAGCTTTTCCCGAATATCGTGCCGACAAATCGGACACTTGGGCGGCCCAGTTTCACAGCAAAGACGCTGTAAGCACATATTGTGATAGACGTGACCACACGCGGTTTTAACGATGATGTTTCGCCACGGGTTGGATGCATCTTTGGAACACTTCTCAAGACAGATGCAGCAATCCGTGTTTTTTTCTTCATCAGTTGTAACCATTTGCGCCGCACTATAGTAATTTTCCAGAGACATAGTAACTTCAACATCCTCAAAATTATCATCTTCTTCATATCCTACGCTGTCAGTATCAATATCCATAAATTCGAGTGCTTCAGCAATATCATCCAGAGAAGTATTTTCGTCGAACCACGGAATATCGTAAGGTTCCGGAGGGCTACTGAATTGAAACGGTGGGTGCTCGTCATAGTCAAAGTTTGATTGAGGGTACGTGTCTTGTTGGCTGTCCACAGTTGTTTCTGGTCCATCATTGGTGTGTTGGTTCAGATTATTTTCTGCTACATCGTCCAGAGGGCCTAGAAAATTAACTTTTCCGCATTGACCACAAAGACACGAATGGGCCATTTTTGAAATACTGGGAATTATGTTGACGTATAGATAATCTTCTTCTCGAGTAGTGATCCAATGATGACTTCCATACGTATATAAATTCTCAATTTCACTTTGAATTGCTTTTTGTTCTTCTTTCGCCATTTTCATTATTCGCTCTGCGTGTTTCCCAATGTAAAACTCTGTTCCCATTGATTTCACAAAGGCGTGTAGTTGAAATAAATTACTGCGCCCGACGTCAGCCATGGCTTCCATAATGTCCGCACGCTTGTTTGCTTCTAGAAGAGCAAATATTTCTGCTAGTAGACATGTAACTGTTACATGATGGGCATCAAGTAATTTTCGTGTATTGCGTGCCCAAATAGGCCAATTACTTCCAGGTTCTCCATATATGTCCATTGTTGATAGTGTAATGTATGAAAGTAATGAAAGGAGGATATGTCTATATCGGATTTAAGATACCTTCTGCAACAGTTTAACATTTCATTTTTTTAGATCGTTGACGGATGACTAAACATGAGATATTTGCCTATCTCCAAGGCGATATCGTTTGGCATATTTAATTCAGAAATAATTTTGTTATAATACAACTCTTCGTGGTGAACTTGTATTTGAAGAATATAATCACTCGTCGTATGTAAACATTGCCGAACACGAGAGAAAACGGCTACCATTTTATGCAAAGAGGGTTGCGAGTCTTCTAAAATATCAAATAATTTGTACCAAGACGATTTATAAGCTATGATACCGTGTAAGCAAGACATCCATAAGTGGTCAATAGTATCCTTTTCTTTCTTACTTGTGATGTGGTTCAGTAAACATGCACATCGTTTCAAAGACATTCTCAACTGTTCTAAGGGGGTAATTGAAATGTACATGTATCCTTCTGGAGGTGGAATATTAAGGACAGCATCGACATGACTTATACTCATTGCAATTTCTCGGTCATATTCCTCAATCATCGAAGAAATCAATTTTAATTGAGAATGTGCATCAAATAATTGATGTATTGTACTCAAACTTATTCTTCGAGATGTACTGTCTTCTATTGGACAAATCTTTTGACACCGTGTGCAAGCAACTTTAGAGGTTGTGATCAAGTCTAAAATGCATTGCAATGGCGTGACCGTGAGCATTTAATATTCTCTTACAAGATTCATTTAATACCCTTTTGTTTGTGTAGACTATAAAGAATAGATGAGGTCATACTACTAGACACTTCATAATTCCATATACCTTTCATGTTATACGGCGAAACTCTTGCAAAATTTGTGCTATATATGTACATATTATCCAAACATCAAAAGAATATACCACGTCTTCATTCGGAATTTCAAAGAGTTTTGAATTGCGTGGAATCCCTTCTCCACAATATTGAAACAGAACTAATTTTAACAGATGCCACTTCACAACATAATCAAAAGTCAATTGTTGACGAAATCCAAGATGTGTGGGATGATACTTACAATTATGTAATGCCTATGTTAGTTCTAAACCAGCTATCTATTCCAACAAATATTGTTGAACCGTGTGAAATGGATGTTTCATCATAATTCTTCAAACACATTTTTCCCAATAATATGAAGGGATCCTAGGAATCCTAGGAACTACCTAAAAAAATGAGTATTTAAAAACCAAACATCTTGAAATAACCACAATCAATACTCAACTACAAAAACTCAAATTAAATGGAAGGCAATTTTGATTTCATGAAATCTGGTCAAGACAGCGTAATTCCGGAAGAAAATATATCCAATGAAGATATTGCTTCTGTAGCAGCCCCCTTCATTGTCTACATGCAAAAAGCACTTGAAATATGTGATATTTATGTTCTTCACTGTGGTCGTTCTGTTATTCGACCCGAAGATATTGCGAGGTGTTTGGCTTACACCGCGCGTGATTTTCAGAATATGCTTCGTCTTGATACTGTTCGTCAAGACGTATGTTCTACGTACGTAGATATCCTTCATGAGTTAGAAGAACCCGAAACTCCATTCGGCGTGTGTGATGATGAAGAAAGCAGTGAGAACAAGGTATGCAAAGATGACGATGAATCAGAGGAGGACCAGCCATCCGATGAATACCTCAAGATGATGTTCAAAACGTGCGTACAACAGTTATATCCCTTGCTGCGAAATTCTGGAAAAGACGCAACAGATGCAGCAACTTGGGCAATTCAATTAGCACGAAGAGGGTACGAATCAGAAAAAGCCGAACTCTTTTGTGAAAGCCAGTGCCCGTGTCAGCTCTGTGTACGTACGAATGAGAGATTTGCCTCGTGGAACACGTGGGATCCGCACACGCGGGAGGAAAAAAGCATTCAGATGGCTGTCCAACACATTATTGATAAACTTAATCAATGATTTAAAAAAATGATTCGATCAACTAGTACGTTGTATTTTTTGTATAAGAATTTACAATGGACGGATGTTCTCTTCGTCTCCTTAAATCGTCGCGAAACACACTTTGCGAAATGCTAATCGATCGTGGGTACTCTTTTACTAAAGACATTGATTTGATTGTGAACGACGTTCATACAACTATAGAAGGTCATAAGGGTGACAACTGTTTATGCGTCCACTTTTTGCTCAAAAAGAGACAAGTTCCATCACTCAAAGAATGCATTGCCGAAAACCAAATATCCCAGAATGACCCTACCAAAAGCTATTGTGTAGTTACCAGCAATTCTGTGAATAAGACATTCAAAGCATTGTGCAGTCAGTTCAATATTGAACATTTCGTAATTCATACATTGGGTGTAAACATAACGCGGCATACTCTCGTCCCAAAACACACACTCTTTCAGAAAGCATCAAATGAAGAGTACTTCAAGACAATCAAGAGTTCTTTGTCGTTGCACTCTTTGGAACAATTGCCTATCATGAAATGTACGGATCCAATAGCCAAATATTATGCTGCTTTTCCAGGCGATGTTTTCAAAATCGAAAGACACAGTAAAACCTCTGGACAATACACAAGCTTTCGATATGTGGTTCAATAAGATAATTAAAGTGTATCATTATTGTATAGGATATTCCTATGAATATTTCAAAAGAATCCACAAAGGACATTTTATCACAATCGTGTATCACCACTTTGTATGATCTAATTCAAGTACGTGATTTTTTTTGTGCAGAGGGTTTTATTGAGAAAGCATTAGATCGTCTTCAAGGGAGACAAAGTACTGCTATAGAATGTTCATCGAGATCCAATGCAGAAAATACCGGGTTATTGCGTATAGTCTTTTACCGTGGAATGACGGATGACATGAAAAAGGACATTGAAAATCAAATTCAACGTCTCAAATCGACAAATCAATTGCTGATTATACATATTCTTCTTGAGGATTGCAAAAAGTTGGAAGATGCCTTTCGTGAACAAGATGATCGTGTAACCTATTATACAGACAGTGACATTTCACAAAACATTTTGAAACATAAATGGGTACCACTGCATGAAAAGGTTGATGAAAGAGAAAACAAATATATCACTCAATTGTATAATTTGCATGATAAAGAGCACCAGTTACCCCTACTGTCCATCGAAGATCCAGTGGTTGCCTTTAATGGTTGGCAGTGTGGCGATATCGTTCGAATTACCCGAACACCTATATTATGTCCGAGAAGTGGTCCTGCATCAAAGCATATAGGAAGTGGCTGCGGTACGTGTATTTCATACCGATATGTGACAAAAATTCGACAAGAAGAACTGTAATTCAAAAAAAATGAATGATTCTTTTTATATGGTTATATCGAGTAAAAGTACACCAATCAGAAACAATCATAAGCTATTATTCGAGATATGACCGAAGAAGAGAGAAGACAAGATTACTGCGCCCGTGTACCCCATTACCAGCGCTCCCCATATCCAAAACGGAAAAGTGTACATGCGGGTAAAAAGAAAGTAGATAAAGAATAGAAAAAAATGGGGGTCCAAAAAGATCCTGATATAGAAAGTACAAATTAGTCCGAAAAATCTTCAGCGTCATCGTTACCATAAAGGCAACTTCGAGAGCAGTATTGAGAGGACCAGTAGGTACCCATATTATAGCCGCATCGTGGGCATAAGTTATGGATGACGCGCGGCCTTTGTTGTTCGCGATTGTTGTCTTCTTCAGTTGAGGCAGTTGTGCGTACAGCTGCTTCTCTATTTCTTTTCTTTTTTTGTTTGAGCATTGTATGGATATTCATTTTAGTATAAGTTATTAATTAATTGTTCTGTAATATATATATGGTTCATCATTTTTTTAATTGGAGCGTTTCCATTTTGTCAACCAAATCGCTTTCGACTGTATCGGGTTCCAATCGCGGCGAGAAGGGATTGTACGCTGGATCATCGTTGTTGGTAGGATATGGTGTTTCCGTGGGTACATACGGTGGAGATCCCGGATCATAGTATGGAGGCGGAACAAAGAAGGATTCCGTGTCATCAGTTGGAGAGTACGTCGGGCTTTCCTTTTCAGGCACATACGTCGAATTTACTGAATAGTCTGGATAAGAGGAATCATCCTCTGCGAACTGAAGCACCGGTTCTTCATTCGGAGGGCGCAAGGGTTGAAATGGAATCATGTCAAAGGCAGGGTCCGGCTCAACCACATATTCTGGCGGTATTTGTGTTCCCTTTGGACCCCTTGGTTTTGGTCCCCTTTTATTTTTATGAGATGTCTTCAGATTTCCAAGAAACGAGTCAATAAAGCGTATCGCTTTCTTGCGAGCATGCAACTCGCCAGATACTGAGATCGCAACCGAATCGCCATTTTTAATCCCGTTTCTGATTTTAAGTTTTACATTGTTCCGTGTTTCAATATCGCGCATCTTTTTCCCACCTCGGCCAACCACGTGCTTTACGTGATCGGCTAGGATGAAGTGTAGCTCAGTGTTTGAACTCTTCGAACCGGAATGCCCGTGTTTGGCTTGGTACGCTTGTAACTTGGACGTTACAGTATCGTAAGCAACACGAGCATTGTAGCGCACACGCAACTTTTGTGTGACAGACTGTCCTTTTCCTTTAAACTTGGGCATTAGTGTGAGTTCTGTATTCGTATTAATTGCCCAAGTGTACAAAAGCGATGAATGCATCATTTTTTTCACGATAGAGAACGGTACATCGATTTCTTTCTCATGTTTGTAGTTTGGATTAAAATCATTGTCCATTTCTTCAGTTGGTACTTGTTGTGTTCTGGACTTTATGCTTTGTTTTTGTTTTTTAAAAGACCCCACAGTCATAGTTCTATCTTGATGGGTCGTCAAACGGGCCACAATTCCCATACTTTTGATTTCTTGCAAAAACAGCTTGAAAGTATGTGGAACCTCTACACTAGATACTGAAATACTCGTGTCGTTTAGCGGAATGATAGTAGACGATACGTGGTTTCCTGTCTTATCGTGACTGTGTACTGTCGATTGGCAATTGTAACAGCGAAAAATGTTCTCTTGTTCATTTACAATGGCTTGTTGTCCACAAGAGGAGCAAATGTGTAGAACACTTTTTTTATTGTTCACGACACCATCTGAACGAGTATATACTGATTCCCGTAAAAAGCTGCTTACCCCATGACTTACGAGAGCGTCACGTTCCATCTCCCCAATACGAATTCCCCCACCGACGGCTCTGCCACCCAACGGCTGTTTCGTAATGGGATTTACAGGGCCTTCACTGTCTCTGGAGTACATCTTGCCGGCGACTTGATGGACAAGGCGCTGATAGTAGGTCGGACCTACAAAAATGGATACATCTATTTGCTTTCCTGTGCGTCCATTGTATAGAACTTCATCACCTGAGCCATCAAACCCATTCTTCTCCAATACTCGTTTAATTATGTCCAAATTAGGCCTTTCAAAAGCCGTACCGTTTCCAATTGTTCCCAATGCGCAACCGGCTTTCCCCAAAATGCACTCAATAAACTGCCCAATCGTCATCCGAGAGGGAATAGCGTGCGGATTGATAAGAATATCGGGTACGACACCATCTTTTGTAAAAGGCATATCCTCGTGAGCAAATACCATCCCCACAACCCCCTTCTGACCGTGGCGGCTACAAAATTTGTCCCCTAGTTCCGGTCGTTTATTTTTACGCATCCGGATCTTGACATACTTCAAGTCGTTTTTCCTTGACACATACACGGAATCTACAAAACCCTTATCGTTCCTTTTCACAAAGGTGGAGTTGTCCATGTAAATTTTGTTTCCTTGCTCATCTCTATCGTCGGTTTCCGTATATTTACTCACCAAAGCATATGTTTCGTCTACATACACCGGCTGAATAATACCATCAGCATTCTTTGTTTGTGTTTGAATGATACCTGTTGATTTATCCAAGTGTGCATAGGCAAAATCTTCTTTCTTATTCTTGACACTTGAAAACTTGTTCGGAGGAGCTATTTCCGTTCTTGTTTTGGAAAACTGTGATTCCTCTTCTTGACTGATGTATGTCTTGTAATTAACAGATGCAAACAACCCTCTGTCTAAAGCAGACTGGTTGATGATAATGGAATCTTCCTGATTGTATCCAGAATGGCTCATGATAGCAACAATAGCGTTAATACCATAGGGTAATTTATCCGTGTGGATATAGGATGTCATTCGAGAAGCCACCAAGGGTTGTTGTCCATACACAAGGATTTTGTTTTGAATGTCCATTCGATTACGGAAATTTGTGGCGTACACCCCCGTGGCCTGCTTTCCTTGCGCGCCCGAAAATTGATTTCTGGGTGCTGGATTACACTGCAAAAAGGGTACATTGGATGCTAATACGCCCAATATTAGAGCGGGGTGGATTTCGCAATAGTCTACTCTGCGTTTTGTTTTATCACGGTCCGCCACTACAGGTATTCCCATAGAAATCAACGTATTTTCTGTTTCATCGGCATCAATGTATTCGATACACCCTGCTGTCGTGCTTAACAATTTGATGCTTTCTTCTAACGGTACATCTGTATACGGTTTTATGAGTGAAGAATACGTTTCTTCCGCTTCGTAGACTTTCATATTATTGTTCTTTGTGCCAAACACACACGTGTTCCAATCATTTGATACAAATTCAATCGCATCACATACCTGTTCCGTTATTGTAAAGACAGGGCGGCAACAACGCCCAGAATCGGTACATATTGATATACGTTGCTGCAATACATTCCAAGCAATAGAGGTGTATATGTTAATCACACCGTTACGTTTCATTAAACGCAAGACTTTTACAAGGTTTGCCGAGTGCTTCGTACATCCTGTTGGTCGACCATTTACGAGGATAAACGTGTACCCATCTATATTGGTGACACCGCACGTACTTGGAAAGATGACCTGCTTACACTTTTTCAGAAACGATGTGATTGGGCGGGACGATACGTGACTTGTGATCTGTGTACACACCGCCAAATTTTTACGTATTCCAATTTTAGCCCCATCTGGAGTTTCACACGGACACATTAAGCCCCATGTGGATGCGTGTAGAGAGTGGGGAGCGCGTACTTTAGCACTGTCAGAAAGAGGTGTCATTACACGTCGCAGATGACTTACCATTCCCATGAACGATTTTCGTTCGAGGTCTTGAACAATACTGCTGGATATACACGTTGCATTCTTTAACCCCCAGCAGTTTTTGAAGGCATATCTCATCCCCTCTGTAATTATGCTTGTGTTGCAAATATCACTAAATTGATCACGTACAGCATCTTTGAACTGCATCAGTTGAATCGGGTTTTCTTTGCTGTACAAAATATTGATGCGTTCTTTCATATGATTACGTACACGGAAGTATAAATCGCGCAGAAGTTTTCCTAGTAAAAAACCGGATACATCAATTCGTTTAGCATTCATACTGTCGCGACTTGTGAGAGGCAATTGCCCAATATGGACACCCACCAATTCTCGTACCATATATCCCAAAAAGACTGCTTTATCCTCAAAAGAATGAACATGTGGAATGAAGTAATCTTGTAAGATGTGTTTTACAAAGGTGAAATTGTGCCGAGTGTGATTTTCAAAACTGATATCCACAGTATCCGTTTCAATGAACGCCGAAAAGAGACAACGGTGAATGTACCGGAATGCATCGGATTGGGAAACAACACACTGACCTTCTTTTACTGAATTTCTCATTAGATTAACAATGTCTTCATGTAAGGAAGGGTCAATGTGTTGAATAATGGAACGGTCAGAGCATATACCTAATGCACGAAAGAGAATACACACTGGGATAGGTGTTTTACATTTTGGAAACGTTACCCGTATCGCATGTTCTAAAGTGATGGTTTTGTGGACTGGAATATTATTCATCTGAGGCACGAGTTTCGATTTCATAAGCATCACTTTGGTCATACGGGCCGGTTGGAAAGTGTCCTCTGGCATAGAACGAACATCGACGGCATACGTAAATGGCTGGTTATCTGCCCCCTGAACACGAAAAGGTTTATTCTCTACCAGACGTTCTTGTCCAACCAATGTCTTCTCTTTTCCATCAATAATGAAGTACCCTCCCTGATCGTAAATACACTCACCCATTCGATACATTGTCTTTGAGGGAACATTGTGAAGAATGCACAGGGCAGATTGAAGCATCGTTGGAATAGTACCAAGAGCAATTTTCTCATACTCATCATAGAATATTGAACCATCTGTTTCAGTGTATTCGATGACCACATCAGTGAACAGAGTGTGTTCGTATGTCATATTCTTTAGCCGACATTCATTGGGATAGATGGGTGCCAATGTCTGATTATTATTAGCCATTGTCTTCTGCTGTGTGTTGTGCGAATGGTAGATGCGATTCAAATGTTTTACTGTGCGAATATCACCATTCTTTTCTAAGCGAGCCCCCATGTGTACTTTTAAAAGATGCGTTTGATTATCATCTGTTGTCCATGACAATATGATGGGATTGAACTGGGCAATTACTTTAGGGAAATCATTTAGGAAAGCATTGTTATACGATTCAATATGGTGCTTCGTCCAACAATTCGTTTGATCTGTGAAATGGGAATGGATTTTTTGCCATTCTTTGGCAGGTGTCTCTACTTGGTTGTTCGACATATCGTAGTGGTGTATATGTCACTATATTTATATAGAGGGATTTTAAAACGATTACAACACTCACATACATGAGTTTGTTCTGTAACTTTTACATGTTTCGTCTGATGAATCAACTCTGGGCGTTGTACTCCGCACCTATGTCATCCTATACCCTACGTGCGGTACTCAGAACGCATTATTGGAAGAGTATAGAGAATGCTAAAGTCCGCACCCCATATTTAAAAAAATGACCCGCAAGTATAATACCAGTCATAAGAGTCATAACACTCATATTATGATTAAGAGTGCATCATGTCACGTAAAGAACAGCGATGGTCTAACCTTCACAAAATCACTTCCAGAAAAATCGATTCATTTAGTTCTGACGGATCCGCCATACATCATTTCACAAGACAGTGGAATGCAAACCTTGTTTGACAGCGTGAAGTCTGGTACCTCCTTAAAATCCGAAATCGAATGGACAGCGTATAAGAGCAAAAACAACCTCCCAAACGATGAAAAGAAAGACAACTTTTTGAAATACGGATCCATATACGGGAAGAAATACGCCGTCCAAACAGATTATGGAGAGTGGGATAAATCCTTTACACTCGCACAGCTGGAAGAATTTGTCAAAGAATATTATCGCGTGTTGGTCAACGGTGGAACGTGTATCATCTTCTTTGATTTATGGAAAATCAGCGTCCTTCACGATATTATGACGAAGGCAGGATTTAAACAGATGCGAATGATTGAATGGATTAAGACCAACCCTCAGCCGCGAAACAGTCGAGTGAACTATCTAACCAACTGTAGAGAAATCGCGTTGTTGGGGGTAAAAAAATCCAAACCCACCTTCAACAGTAAGTATGATAATGGGCTCTATTTCTACCCACTTCAGGGCGGGAAATTGAGGACGCATCCCACTCAAAAAAATCTCAAGCTCTTTGAGGAACTGATATGCAAACATTCCAATGAAAACGATGTTGTGCTTGATACGTTTTTGGGCGCAGGTACAACTGCGATGGCTTGCCAAAATACAAAACGCGTCTGTTACGGAACAGAGCTGGAGGAGAAATATTTCAACACATATCATACCTTTGTGAAACGGAAACATGATGAAGGTATAATGGTAGAAAAAAAAGAGGATGGCGGGGACAAAGCGGCGCCGTCACCTACTATGGAGCAACTGGCGGCGTCATCTCGTTGAGCAAGGCGCGGTGCTTTCCAACATATAAGCGCAGTGCATCTTTACGAAACTGAGCACAGTCATACCAATATGTACCCACAAGAGCATTTGGGTCGGCAAAGTCGAGCAACTCGTCTCCAGCAATGAAGTCAATGCCAAAGTGGGCGACCGACTCCACAAGCGTGCCAGCACACCGTTTCCTGCTTTTTCTTTCTTTTTCAGTGACACTTCTCTTAATCAAGTTGCACTTGTTGCACAATGACTGGAAATCGTCGAGTCTTTGTGTTTGGGTGTTGAGCACTCGAGGGTCGTTATACAGACTGTTCTTGTGGTCAACCACAAAGAGATGACATTTGGATGGAGTTTTCGATAAAGAGCAGTTCACGCATGCTTTATTTCCAAAATAAGTTCGAATGTCTTGGCGAATGTCTCTGTCACAGGAACTCTTGTTCTTTTTTCCCACAACTTGAATATATTTAATACTTGTTCCTGGCGCTCCCTTTTCGACTGGGAAGTGAAATTGAGAATAATTGATCAAACTTTTTATTTCAGCAATTTCCAGCTCATTCCCATCAAACCCTTTGCACGTGAGTAAACCATTGTTTTTTATAGTAATCAACTTAAAATCCTTCTTCCTCAAGCCTTCATCGCGACACCAGGACCCGCCATTTCCAAGCTTCAGACTTTCATAAGGTCCTGTGAATTCTGAGACATTCACCAGGCGTGACAGACCGCTATTCGAATCATAATTACTCAACTCTAAAAATAGATGGAACTTACTCTTCCGCTTCGGTTTTGGCGGCGTATTGATTGATTGCATTACTACTGTGTGCTATTATATAAGTGAACGGGATAGAACGCGCTATTTCATTTTTTTGATCTGTATCGAATGTACACAATGAGCACAGATTTAAAGATTTATATCTAATAGATTAGTACCACCCAAATACAAACATGTCTGCATACGCTAACACTGAATCTGAATGTAATACATACAACGTGAACCCTGAATATGATGGATATTCATTATCCCTCACATACGATCACGCCTTAGAACAGTTGGTAAATTATCTTCAGTGCGATGACCGCCCTATATTCATTATTGGTTCTGGAAGTAATGGTAAGACGACGTTAATTAGCGATGTTTATCGTATGGGTGAGCTCGATGCGTCGTGGAACATTGTTCAAGAAAAGTGTAGTAACAATAAGTTGCGTTCTCCGCAAGTGCACGAAGTGTGGGTTGCAAATGACCTTTCTGGTAATCTTTGCGAACTCTTTGAACAAAATACATTCGATTATTATTTGATTGATATGAACAATCTTCGATTTGGTGAAAACGGAAATTGTCCTTGAGTAATTACACATCACATTACATACATACAATATAGCAAATTGGCGCAGCGGAAGCGCGGTGGGCCCATAACCCACAGGTCGTTGGATCGAAACCAACATTTGCTACTTTTCTTTTTTTTTTCAGTCAAAAACGGGTTTCATGAATAAAAGAAACGTAAAACAAGTTACAATTGCTGTGCAGTGCATAGCCCGCAAAATATTTCCATCAACCAGAAGGCATACTATGAGTATTGAATGATCCCTTCTGGTGGTGGTTATAGTTCTTTCGTTGAGCATAGTTGCCAAACGTAGTACGATGATGCGATGTGAGACCATGTTCTGCAATACCATCACGGTGTTGTTTAGTACCGTAGCAGACATTTTTCACCCATCCGTACTTTTCATGTAGTGTGGGGTCCTTTTCACATAGTCTTCGAATATGGTGGTCGTGATTCACTTTTGCTAGAATACTCGCGGCAGCAATCCCAACATAGGTGTCATCTCCGTGTGGAATACATACATGACTCAAGAATGTCCCTTCGTGCATATACGGTCGGAATGAATTACCATCCACGCAGAGAAGAATATCTTCTGGATTCACATTCGATCCTAAATATTGTAAGATAGTACGAATTGCTCGATGCATGGCGAGAAATGTCGCATTCAAGATATTATGTTCATCAATTTCACTTACACTGGCTGTTCCCACCGCTGTATAGGCCACCTTTTCGATGTACGGAACAAGGTTCTCTCTTTTTTTCTTTGATAATTTCTTTGAATCACGAATGGTCTTCCATGTTACATCATCCTTCTCCATAATTTGAGGCCAAATCACTGCCCCAACATACACTGGACCAGCCAAGCACCCCCTACCTGCTTCATCGATGTATATGATATAGTTATATTCCGAGGCATCTTTTGTGTCAAACTTTAATAGCAATTCAGAAGACATAATTATTCACTTCAGCGCCTTCGTATGCTTCTTATATCTAAAGTTGAGTTTAACTACTTTTTCAAAAGTACATTCTCGGGAGGTATGTACATATTTTAAATATCCATATAGAGTATAGGTACGTAGTACCAATAGAAAGAATGAACACGACACAACCGATTGGAAATCTGGGGTCCTCGACGGAAACACCCATTATGTTTGTCGACGCCTCATACTTATCGTTCTATCGCTTTTTCGCCACCAAACGATGGCTCCAATTCAGTCATCCTGAAATTGATCTCAAGACTGTTGTTTGGGACCAATGTGAACCCTTTATGAAAAAGTATGAAGTAATGTACATGAAGTCTCTTCAAAAGTTCATTCGTGATTTCAATGTTCCTCTCGAAAATGTGGTATTTGTGAAAGATTGTCCACGTGCTGATATTTGGAGAAATGCCCTATATTCGCAATACAAAGGAACGCGTGAAGCAACTAATCGTTCGTTCACAGGAGGACTGGTCTTCAAGTACACACACATGACAATTATTCCATCAATTCAAGATAAGTTCAAATGTAAGTCTATGCGGATTGCAACGGCAGAAGCGGATGATGTGATTGCAGTTTGTGTGAAATACATTCGTGCAATCAGTCCTACGCGCAAAATTGTCGTGATCACATCGGACACCGACTATGTTCAACTTATCGACGAGCACACCGAAATCCTTACATTACGACATCAGAATATGCGAAAAAAATCAACCGGTTGCAGGAAACTGGATGTGTTCATTAAAGTCGTTCGCGGGGACAAATCGGATAACATTCCGTCGTGCTTTTCTCGGGTTGGTGACAAGACTGCAACCAAAATGTATCAAAATCGCGCGCTGTTGGAAAAGTATTTCGCGTCGTATCCCGATAGTCGTACCCAATTTGAATTGAATCAAAAACTCATCGATTTTAACAACATTCCGTGTGCTTTGTGTGAAACGATTCAGAATGAATATGAAATGTTATGGAGGACGAAAGAATCGAAAATCGAAAATGAAACTGTCACAAACGCTCAGTAATCTAATTTAAAAAAACGAAAGTGTTGAGCGTGCGTAGAGGGTTCTAAATCATTATTTCACTTTTCCTTTTTCGTCACCTCTACCTATACCACGATCATAATCAATGAATCAGGAACGAGCCCAAAACATTCTTAATACAACAATGGATTGCATGACTGACTTATTAGACATATCTATCATTAGTATGGGGACCAGCACAGGCACCTCCTTGTGCGTTGGCCTGAATATATCCTTTCAACTGGACACGAATAAGGATCTGAATGTTTCCTTTGATCTGAAAATGGAACCAAAGAATCGTGAAGCGAAGAACGAAACATTCATTATATCCGAAGATTCATTCTTTGACAACAATTCAGCCGTCGTGGAATACTCCTTACTCGGCTGCGATTTTTCAATGTCGCACGAAGATATAGACATATTCGATGATGATATGAGCATGGACGTAGATGATGATCTTATAGCCTTTGAGCCAATTGAGACAAAGGTAGATTATTCTAATATCGACCTTAGCTGCATATCTCAAAATCGTTGGACTGTCTATAATTTCTTGTGGAACATTGTCCCTAATCACACGGAGCGCAACCATTTCATATTCTTGTGCGAAAAGTACATTCCGAAAAATGAGAATACGAAACACTACAACTTCTGGAATCTAGCAGCATCTTGCCTATATTGTGTGTGTTTGAAGGCATCCCTTCCTGTCGTTGTTGAAGAAATCATCGAAAGCGACAAACGGATAACTCGCAATCGAATGACTAAAATCGGAAAAAATATTCGCATTTCAGAAAAGGTCCCGAACAGCATTCCGGTTTTGATGGCTGTTCGAATGTTATCGCGACTGGCAGAAACGGAATTTGAAACATCTCTGCGACAATTTATTCCGGAGACCACAATCCAAGAAAAACTCGCTCAAATGGAGGACGATACGAATATGATTGGCGTGAGTCTGTATAATCGTCTGATATTGATCTATTCATTGTTCGTGCCTACAATCAAAGGGAATGCGATTTATTCTGCCGATATCAGTAAGGCGTGTATCTTCTTTCGACAACCGTGTACAATGTGGCTGTTGGAAATGTGTCAGCGGTATCAGGAGGAGAATGAAGAATTAATATAATCGTGTATCCTTTTAATTTTTTTCACGTTTAGCACTGTACATCTGCTTCATTTGAGCACAAAAATGCAACCGATTCTTTGTACAATGAGTGGTCGCGCAGATCTTTCTGATCGACCATTCGTACATTATCCGTGTGATCGAGCGGATGTTGCAGAATGTCTTCCAATTCCAACTCTTGAAAATTTGAAATTGAAATGTCCACATCTTGAATGGTATCGTATATGTAATTGTACAACATACAATGAATGCTGTGCCGAATAAGAAGCGCCGATATCTCTTCCGTAGTGCACGCGTGGTCGGCCTGAATATCGCAGATGTGTTGAATCAGGCTCTCCGTCTGCAACGTGACAAATTCATATCCATCATTTTGTAAGACCTCGAAGATGTTGAGAAAGAGAAAGAGCAACTTCGGCTGGGATACCTCTGTTTCCTTGTCTTCGCCAGTGATGGTCACGGTACATTGAATGAGCTGTTGAATAACCTCTTTCATAATGTACATCGTTTTCGCCATAATAAATACATCGTTGTCGTTATATATGTCTCGCTCTGCCTTTGTCACCTCATAAGATCCGATAGTTTTCAAATACACAAAACGTTTAATATCGGTGATCTGCTTTAACTTTATTTCTGATAAACAGTATTGTAACAAAAACAGAGATTCTGTATAAAGGGTCGCTGCTTTTATACATGTCGATGTAATCGTATCGAGTGAATTTCCGTTCTTCAGCATTACGACAAAAATGTTAGAAATGACATCGCTGCACACAATACTACGAGGAATGGAATCAGTCTTTTCGTAATTCACTTGGATGGCATTTGTAAGAACTTTTATATATTCCACAAATATATGTTGTGTTGTCCCCTGTTTATTCCCGCCCTCGTCCTCGCTGTCACAATTGAAAATGCATATCTTCTCTATGTCCATGTTTTCTAAGAAACGTTGGAATCTTATCTATTACTCTATGCCAAGAAATTATTCGGTCTATGTACTCACGAACTCACGAACTCACAAGTTCACGAGCATCTTGATAAAGTCGGCCATTTGGATTTTTTTGGCAATGTCGGGATGATGCTTCAGGCATTCTGCGAGAATGAAATCTCCATATTTGCCCTTGGCCTCTTGGAAATCCGTATGAAGCTTTCGTTGCATTTCCTCGTCTGTCATTGGCATCTTGTCCAGAGTCGCCGTGTTGTTTTCCGCCTCGTCTTCTGAAACGTCTATCTCCGTCAATGTCTCATCCGGGTCATCAACGTCCTCGTCGCAGCAATCCT
>Ga0115570_10000719_pt1 | contig 27258 bp, 30 predicted proteins | sample COGITO_mtgs_1205_3_FD_87294 | JGI IMG/M metagenome (GOLD analysis project Ga0115570, IMG submission 87294) | Pelagic marine microbial communities from North Sea - COGITO_mtgs_120524 | ecosystem: Environmental > Aquatic > Marine > Epipelagic | place: Germany:Helgoland, sampling site Kabeltonne... | reverse complement strand
TAACATTCTCACTTGCCCATTTAGTAATGTTAGGATGAGCATCGCACATTCTCATGAATGCTAACTCCCAACTGCTTCTGTAGAAAGGATCTTTGCCCCCCACATACTTTTGGCGATTCTCAACTGTATAGTTACCTTGTGCGAATTTTGGCATAATACTATTTATAGTTTAAGGCTGGATTAATGCGGATGCTTTGCTTTTTGAATTTACAGTTGGCGTATTTATAGTTACTCTACTGCCTGCAGGTCTTTGTAAGTTAATGGCATCATAGGCATCTGTTGTTAATTGTAATGATGCATCAGAATCTTTAAAAAATTCTAATACATCTGTATTAAGTTCAGTAGCAACTGTGATTAATACTGGTGCTAATGCTTTTGCATTCGATTTTTTAAAACCAATTTTTTCTAGTTTACTTTTGATCATATCTAGATGTTGTTGATTCATTGTATCAACAGGGTCTGCATACCGTTCTAATAATTCTGCTGATGCTTGTGGTAAAGGAAAGTTTATAGTAGAGTTATCTAAATATGCAGTTAGTATGCCTCTCTGAACTTGATAAGATATCTCATTTCCAAAAGTATCGTATAATGAAGCACTCATTATATAGCCCTTCCTCGTTTATCCCTCTGTTGGTTAGGATCGTTTATTTTTTTGTTCTTCTTCTGTTGTGGTTGTGGTTGACTTCTTCTGCCGGCATCAAGTAAACCTGCGGCTGGCATTTCCTGTCCAGCCTTTTGTCTGTATGGTGCTTCTGCATCTAGAGGATCATACTTTTCATTTTTAGCAATGGCGTATGTTCCACTATCTTTTCCGTATATACTAAATTTGGCTAAGTCTATCTCATCTAAAGGCTTTTCTATTACTTTACCTACTGTAAAGTTTTCATAATCAAACTCTACTTGAAAAGTGTTTACTTCGTTTGCACTATGTTCTATCTCACCAAAAGCAATTGATGTAATAGTAGGCCTATGTAGCATAATTTCTCTACCTTGTTGTCCATTAACAACAACTAGTCTAATTGCATCAAAAAGATGAGGTGTATCATTTGCATCAAAACCAGAAGCATTACTTGGAAACTTATCTGACATAAAAGTAGATTCTCTAGTCCATGTATCCGAACCTGTTGGTATTGCGTTTTGTCCTTGAATACTACCGTTCTTTCCTGTTTGTCTAGGATTCATATAACTGTATGCATAATAAGTCATTAACATTTCATACCAATCGTTAGTAACTGTATCATACATTTGCATTGTAACTGGTTGCAATTCCACACCTGTTTGAACAACACGTTTAATATTGTATTGGTTCATAACTTCTGTTTTAAATTGTAATTTAGGTAACGATGCTTCTCTAGTAAAGCCGGCTAGATCATTACGCATTTTAGGTATGCCAATCTCTATAGCCTTTGCTTTTAGATCAGGGTTAATATAAAATTCTGCAAAACCATTAAATTTTAATCTAGGTGGAAAGTAACCTACTGAAAGATGCTTGGCGTTGTATACATCACTAAAGTATAAATTACCATTGCCCTTACTAATATTTCTTCTCATGCTTTATGTCCTGTATGATAAGAACAGGAGTTAAAAACTCCTGTTCAGATTACTTTTTAGACGATCTACAATCTACTGTTAGTTATTAACTATCAGCCGGCTGGTTAGTATTTCTTGCTGGTGCTGTCTCTGGGAACGGATCACCGGCTTCTTTTCTTCCGTCAATTGATGAATCATCATCAACAAGCAATGCGTTATCGTAACGTAATGTCATTGAAATTGTAACGGGATCGTTAGCACTATAATCAGTATCGCTGTAATCAACGTTCTGAATAAATGCGCCTTCTAACTTCCAACTTTCTGATGCCTCTGCACTCTTTCCATCTAAAATCTCAATGTAGCAATCGAATTTGTAGTCACCGCCTGCTGAATATGATGTTTGATCAAAATGGTTAAGTTGTCTTTGAAGTTGTTCGCCAACTTTCTTAGTAACTTTATTGGTAATGTCGTCTCTTATTACAAGTGTTACTGGATCCCACACATGTTTTCCTGCCACATATACTTTAGAATTATATGAGTCAATTGGTATTTCCTCATGTGTTAATTTTGGTCTTGAAACATTCTGAACATTTTGCGTGAGAGAGAATAAATCGTTTCCTCCTCCAAAGTTAATATCAAATGTCACTCTAAATCTAAATTTTAATTTAGGCTGTAAGATACCCGAAGGCGTGCCTCCGTCAATAGGAACACCAAACTTTGATTTGGTTGGGGTTACTTGTGTTGCCATATTTGCTCTCCTATGCTATAATATACATTTATTTATCATAATCAGGCAAAAAACATTAACTCTAGTTTTAATATTTAAAAAAAAGGGGCCTAAAAAGACCCCTTTTAAAGTTAGTTTAAAATTAACTATTACCTGTAGTTCCCAAAGTATTTTGGATTCTAATTGGTATATAGATAAACTCTACTGACTTGATTGGTTGAACTGCTACATCAATGTGTAACTCGTTACGATCAATTCTTGCAGGTGTGTTATTTGTAGAATCACACACTACTAAGTAGTCAAAAAGACCTCTTTGACTTACAAGATTGTCAAGTAATCTTGACACAACACTAAATGCATTGTTTCTTGTAGTTGCATCGTTTTGTTCAAACAAGAAAGGCTTAACTGCATCGTCAAGTTGCTCTCTTAGATATATAATTAAACGTGAAACGTTTACTCTATCTAAAGCACTTGCACTTGCATTAAGTGTTTTCTGTCCAAAGATTGCAATTCCTCTTCCTGGGAAGTTAGAAACTGGGTTTACTTTATTCAAGTAATACGCATCTCTTTGTCCTTCATTTAATGAACTTGGTTCAAATTCGCCTTCTTTTGCTTTCAAGTAACCAACTGAAGTAGCATTATTTACAACTCCTCTTTGGAAACCTGCTGGTGCAAACCATGGGAATGCAACCTGATCATTAAATGCAAAAGTTCTTAATGCCATATGTGATCCAGGAACCATAATGTTTGTTCCATCTAAGTTTGTTGTTAAACCATGTGGATAATACACAGCCATCTCAGATGATTTGCTTAACATACCATCTTCGCCGTTTTCTACTGCGTTGTTTGTGTTATTAATCCATGCTTTAACACTTGTAGAATCATCTGCTAATCTAAGTGGAGCATCAGCAATACTGAATACAGTATTCTTTCTGTCCACACCTAGAGTTAATAGTTCGTCTGCTAGTTCAGGATATCCTGGAACTGCCGCAATGTTGAATCTATTAGTTTCGTTTCTGATTGCTTGGTTACTAGTTACTGCTGACTGTAAAGCCTTAGTAACTGCTTTCCTTTGTGCTTTTCGTAGTAAGTATGGTGAACCGTCTGACTTGGTTCCTGACTCGCTAACCCAAACGTTTGTTATAGGCGTTGTTCCACCATGATCATATGATGTTTGCCATTTCTTAACATTACCACCACTTGCTCTAAAGTTCCATGCTAACATACCACTTGGGTATAATGCGGCATTTGGGGCGTCTGCATCTAATGAAGCAGTTGAAGACTTTCTAAAGTCTGCAAATACTACACCGTCTGCTGAACTTTGATCAGTTAAATCGATCAATACCCACTTACTTGTAGTTGCATTATATCTGTAAAGTTTAAGATTTTCTGTATCTCCTGAGTTTAACCAAATGTCTCCAGTTACAAGTGAACCAGCATCGCTTTGGACAGTTGGTTCTGTTGCTTTTGTTTGGAAGTCTTTTGTTAATGTTACCCAAGTAGATCCGTTATGTTCTAACAAATCAATGTTAGTTGTGCTTATATCTGCATCATACCATAACATGCCGTCTGCTGTTGCTCCTACTGGAGCAGTTGCACCTGCGTCATAAACAATATTTTTCCAATTACTTGAAGTTGATGCTGTAAGATTAATGTCACTTAATGCAAAAGTTGATGCACCAGCGGCAACTCTAATATCATATCCTTTAGAGTTTACTAGTTTTACCTTACCTGCATTATTACTTGCGGTAATCTGATCTGCATAAGTTGTAACAACATTTGCTCCTGATAATGCACTTTGAATATCTGCAACAATGTCATCAATTGCTAAATTACCTGCAGTTTCACTTGTTAAGAAAACTGGAATAGCAGTTACTGATGCGTTTGCATAAATGTTAAATGCAATGGCCGAAGAACTTGCTTTAGTATTTGAAATAGCAGTATCTGTAATTGCCGCACTTGATTCCATAGTAACAGTTGTGCCACCATTGTGTGCTTTTAGAATAATTTCTGCTTCGCCATTTTCACCATCATGATCTCCCCAAATACTACCTTTTACTAGATTTGAGCCGTAAACTGCGTATGCTGTTCTTGAATATTGTCTAAGAACTACACCTTCAGTTACAAATTGTGAAGTTGTAGTGTTGTATTCTTTTAAAGAAACACTAGAACCATTATTTGCTGATGTTGTTTGTAAGTATAAGTCACCTGCCTGTAATGCTGTTGCATCGCTTCTAGTTGAAGGAACACCTAAATGACTTGCAAATTGAAAGTCTTTAGATCCTGCTGAGGTCCAAGAAGATGAACCAACTAGATACCAAACATTAGATAGTTTCTGATAAAAAGAAATTCTATCTGCTTGTGTGCCATCTGCGGAGAGATACCTTACACATATTTCGTTGTTTTTTCCGAAGGCCGCTTTTGGAACGCCTCCTGATTGTAAATCACTAGAGCCAGTTAATTTAATATTACCTGCTTCTGAAACCCATGCACTACCATCATACTTTTTAATGCCCCACGTGGTAGAACTGCTGTCTAACCAGTAGGCACCGTTTGCTGGTTTAGAGGAAGGAGCAGTTGCACTACTCTCTAATTCTGCTAAATCAACATCTGCTCTTAGGACGTATGCTCTGTTGGCAATTCCTAAGAAACTGTATGCGGCCATTAAACCATATTCATTGGTTTCTGCACCATGGACTGGTGAGCCACCACTTGTTTTAAAGTTTGGATTTCCGTAAGCCTGTAATAATTCTCTTTGACTTGTGATTTGATATAGTTTATTTGCTGTTGCTGATGTTGTATAACTTGCTGTTGTGCTTCCATCTGGACCTTTTTTATCTTGAGCCGTTGCAATAACGATCAAAGGAACTGTTCCGGAACCTGCAGGCGAGTAAAAACTTTCGTCTGATACTGTTATACTTACACCAGGACTGACTAATGTTGCCATATTAAATCTCCTAATATTAGTTAATACGTTCGCGTATGCAACTTATTTATCATTTTAGGTATATTTAGGTGTATTATAGAAATTGCCCGATATTAGGCGATATTAAACTATTTTTAGTGCTGATTTAAAGAGATCTTGTTGTATTTGAAGCACATCTTTATACAGTTCTTCTAGTGTTCCGACGTTTTTAATGACGTAATCTACGTCATATCCTGCCCAATTCCACTCACTTTCATGAACATCTTTATACTTTGTTTCCATAATCTTACGTGAAATTGCGTTACTATGTGCTGTTTTGGCTGTTTCATACCATTCTGGGAGTTCATCTCGTTGCACCCATATGATTTTTCCGCCTAGGCTCTTAATAAGATCTAATTCATTTCTAAACCTAGCATCACTTATTACTACACATTTAGAGTTGGCCTTACGCCTTAGTCTATATTCTAAACTATCTATCCAAATATCTTGATGAAAATGATTACGCATTACATCAGTTCCGAGTAATTGAAGTGCTAATCTAGGTGTAAAGTTTGGTATGCCTGTTTTGCGAGTCCAGAACATATCAGGTGTTTCACGAAATTCTCTGCTTTCAATTGAATCACCTTCTAGTAATGCTCTATCCCAACCAAAGGTTGATGCACATACGTCTTTTAAAGGGTTTGCAAAACTATCATGAATACAGCCTGCTTCTACGAATTTGTTGGCAACTGTGTCTTTGCCTGAACCTATAAAACCTACTATGCCTATTAAATTCATTTAACCTATTACAAAACCTAATGGTTGATTACCTTCTTCATAATTATGAATTGCTTCTTGCAATTTGTCTAGTTCTACTTGAGCTTCTGATTTCAATGCATCACCATTTAAAGTAATTGAACCACCTGCGCCTGGTAAACCTGAACTATACTTACTTCTTGCTTCACCTAACATCATTTTAGATAAAGAAAGTGTATGCTGTGACAGCCAATTACTTGCGTAAACGTCTTGTAATAGTATAGATTCTGGAATGTAATTGTAAACACCTACTGCAACTTCTTCTTCGTGTCTTACGTTTCTAAGTATTTTAAGTCTTTTGGTGTTTCTGTTCCATAAAAAGTTGTATTCACTACCAAATACACGACCAATAGTTTCTTTGTATTGTGCAAATGCATCAAATACTGCAAGTCCACCTATTTGTCCTGCTTGTAGCATATACATATTGTTAAATGCAACATCAAATGGATCAAAGTTTGTTCCACCACCACTGTTAGTTCCTATGCCTCTGCGATAAAGTCTTCTAACTTCCATTACTTCATCTGGCAATTGGTATTCTGTTTGATTTTCAACGGTCTGTATAAAAATCATACTCTCTTCAACACTACCTGCACTTAACTGTCTGTATCTAGCAAGTGATTTATCTATTGCAACGTCATAGTGCTCTCTGTCTAATTCGACATCCACTATACCATCAGCAAGACGTAATTGTGTCTCAGTGATTAATTGTTCTCTACTTTTATATCCTATTTGATCTTTTGGCATACTACTATTTATCAGAATGCCTGTAGTATAATAGTATTGTCATTCATTCTACCGTTCATCTTAATACCTGTTGTTGTAAGTTCATCAAATGCTTTTGCAAATTTAGTTTTTGCTGAGCCAGTCCAATTACTAATCTGTTCTTTAGGTTTTCTAAGTGTTTTTTGGATACTACTTTTTTCGTCAAAGTCCTGTATTGTTGTTCCTTTAACCATTAAGCCGGCTCCGGGTCTAGCCATATTACGTGGATCTTTGTTTCTTGCATGGTATACTCCTATCTTTCTAGTTTTAGTATTATATACCCAAAGTTCGTTAGCATATACTACATCTGTTGATGGTATACTTGCTACACCTAACTCACTGCAATTGACTTGATACTTTAATTTCTTCACGATAGCCTCTTTAGACCGTGCCTTAGGCTTACGAGCACGTCGTGTAGTGGCTTTTGTTGCAATAACAGTATCACATGCTGTATTGATCTTTTCAAACAGTTCTACAAAGTTCTTACGCATTTTAGCAGTAAAGTGTGCATAGCCTTCTTTTATGTCAGGATCGCTCCATGCTTTTACTTCTAATGCTTCTTGATATTGTTCTTCAAAATCTTCTTTTATAATTTTTGCATGTGGTCCTTTAATCTCAGGGCGATATACTATCATTTCTTTATAAGGGTCAAACTTATTAATATCAAAATTATCTTCTGCTACAAGATCTATATAATGTTCCCATTGGCCGCATAGTTCTTCTACCTGCATTTTCATTCTATCTTGAATACTAATTACTGGTTTCGATTGTTTTTCTGCTACTGCTTCTTTTTTCTCTGCAATAATTTTCTTACCACGTGATAACCATTCTTCTTTTCTTCTTTCGTAATGGGATCTAATTTTTTCAGGCATGTATCCTAATTTATGATGTATATAAATTGAAATTGAAGACCCGCTGAACGCCCAGTCTGGGTTTAATAAAATAACTTTTATTTCTTCTTCTGCCCAACTTGAATGTTCTTTGATCCATTTCTTTACAACCGGCATGTATTTTGCTTTGCTAATTTCTGTTCGCACAAAATATTCGCAACTCTTAAATGCTATTTCTTGTTCTGCTGGGTCTGTAATTAGTTTCAACTCTTTCCATTTAGGTTCAGTTGTAACGTATATCGATCTTGTTTTAATTTTTCTCTTGGCCATTAATTTTACTCTAATCGTCGAAGTTCTCTACTTCAGGTGCATTGTATAATACCTGAATTGCAACAGGCCATTTTTTAAACCTGTGTATATTCGACTTATCAATAAGAGCATTTTCATCGTGGTAAAAGCGGGTAATTTGAATCATTCCGGTAAATTTACCTTCTCTTTCACCTGCTTTATACATGAAGTAAGAATTGGCTAAAACAAAAAGCAAAAATAGTAATATAAATTCAAAACTCATAAGATTGCACTCCAATAAAAATATTAGTATAGCAGGTAATCTTAGATTGTCAAGAACTATTTTCCTTTAGAAAATTTACGGTCCTGATTATAAGGTAGGTCTTTTTCGAATATTTCCTTCCAAGTTGCAATGGTTCGATCTAAACCTTCGCTTAGTTCTACTTTAGGAGTCCACCCTAGGCGTGTTGTAATCTTATGATTGGTGCTGTTAAGCAAATAGATCTCGCCTGGCCTTGCTGGCTTAGTATTCCAATTAACATGTCCATCCCACCCTAACTTGTCTGCAATCATTTTTACATAGTCTTTAATTTTAATTGCATTGTCAGGACCTATACAAAAGATCTCTCCTTGGCATTTATCAGGATTTGTAATTACTATTTCCCATGCATCAAGTAAGTCATCGATATGAATGAAATTTCTATATGGTTCACCATAGCCTAAATTTATTTCTTTAGGATTTTTAAGCATCTGTGTAATAATTTGTTCTGTTACAAAGAAGTCGTTGTCCTTTCTGCCATATGCATTAGTTTGTCTAATAGCAGTAAACGGTAAGCCATAACTTCTGTGTGCATACTCTAAGTATTTTTCACAGCCGTATTTTGCAACGGCATAGGGGGCATTTGGATTGGGCGGTGTGCTTTCATTAAATGCAATTATGCCTTCCTCTTTTCCATCTCTAATTAGATCACTGATAGGTTGCCAACCATACACTTCCATTGTTGATGCAAAAACAAAGTTTTTTAAGTTAGTAAGTTTTGCCGCTATTTCAATTAAGTTTACAGTTCCTACATAGTTAATCTCACTAAATGTGATTTGCTCGTAAAAACTATCTTCTACTTCTGTTCTTGCCGCTAAATGAACAATAATCTCAGGATCGAATGTAGATATTTGCATGGCAACTTTGGCATGGTCTCTTAAATCCTCTTTTAAAAATTCTAGTTCATGTTTGTCTTTTAGTCTTTCGACCATGTGCTGACCTATAAAACCGTCTGCTCCTGTTATAAATATTCTCATGTGTAAGTTCCTTTATTTGCGAATCCAGACACTTGTAGGGTATATCTGTTTTCGTTACCTATATTTATTACCGAATGAATCTTGTTTAATTTAATTATAGCAAAGTCTCCTTTTTTATAATTAAAGCAGACCTCATTTTCCATTTCAAAAAAATGTCCAATTTTATGATCCTGTAAAAATAAATTAATTCTCACCGGTTCTTTATCGGTAATATCTATATTATTAATTTTGACATATTCGCGTAATTTTAAAAATGCATCTCTGTGTGGTGGAATAAAAAATCCCGGTTCTACTAAATTTATTGTTACCATGCTATGTTCGATAGTTTTAGAAAACATATCTTTTATCTTATGAGCCCATGTAGGACAATCAGATCCGAATGATTGATGAACCATCGCTGATTCTTGTTTCACTTTTGGCTTCGGTAATCCTAATTCTTCCCAATTAAATTCTAAATGGTGGGTCTCTTTAAATACTGTTTGATCTAACATTTCATTTGTTAAAAAGTCAATATCTATATGTCCTTTGATCAAACTATTTTTAGGCATGATCTAGATCCTCTGCTTTTGCATAGGCTGTAATTTGCATTGTAAATCTTGGTTGGTATCCCAAGTTTGCAACTAAATGTGTGCAATCTGGCTTTATGATTGTGTAGTCACCTTTTACATAGTCGATCCATGCTTCATTTTCCATTTCAAAATAATGTCCCATTAATCTATCTTGTAAAAACAAGTTTACTCTGTATGGCTCCATTCCTTCTATAGAAAGACCATCATCCTCTACTTTTTTTCTTAATTTATAAAGTGTATCTTGATGTGGTGCAATGAACCGCCCTGGCATTAATTTATTAACAGTAACTACTGCATGTTTTAACCATGGAAAAAGTGTTCTAGAATGTTTTACCCATGGTGGGCAATCATCTTCGAAAACTTGCCAAACCCATGGAGCATCATAAGGATAGTCAGGAACTGGAACTCCCATTTTATCCCAAAAGCCGCCACTGTATACTGTATGTGTATGTTCTGAAAAATTTAGTCGATACAGCATTTCGCCTGTAACGTGACTTAAATCTACATGTCCTTTATGCATTTTTTAATACCGTAACCTGTGCAGAATAAAATGGTGCATCTCCCATATTGCCTGCTATGTGCCAATCATCTATGCCAAACTTTACCCAATCACCTTTACGCCATTTTGTAAAAGGTTGATCATGCACTTCATAATAGTGTCCACGTTTCCAATCTTCTAAAAATATTAAGTAACGATAACTTTCGCCTTCGCCATGTTCTTGTTTTAGTTTAAAATGTTTATCAACATGATGTGGTATTGTTTGCCCCGGTGGAATATTAATTACACTTACAACATGATGATCAAAGTCTTGTGGTATTTTTAATGCTAAGTCATGCACCCAGTCAGGCGAGGTTTCGAACATTTGCCATATACTGCTATTATGTTTTGTGTAATATTTTTTTAATGCATCATATTGTTGATAGCACTGAAAATAATCTTCGAACCTCAAGTTCTCTAATTGAGCAAGTGGAATGTCGAGTTTCATATTTCCGTATTTAATCACAATAACTCTCTAATGTGCCTCTTCTTCTTAAGTCTAGTGTTGCACAATGAATGCCGCCTGAGAGCGTCATACTGTGGCGGAATTGCACAGGCACACTATTGATACCATATTTGTCTAGTTCACGCATTAGAGGCTCTTGTGCTGAGTCTAAGACTACCGTATTCTCGTCTACACTGAGTAAGTTCATTCCAATATATGGTGAGCATGGTGGCATATATCCTTGCTCAGAAAGTTTACTGCCTTGCACTACACAATCATCAAACCAAATCTTATCCCACTTCTTAAACATCTCAGGACAGTTGTCTGGTGTTACTCTTGAACTATTCATTAAAACAAGTCCAGGTCTTAGTGGAACAATAGTGCTATCAAAATGTGCAAAACTGTAAAGTTCACTGTAATGCATTTTGTAACCCATTGGCTCTAATAATCTTTTTAGCCATTTATAACCTTTCATGTTTCCTGAGTTACTAACTTGATATAATAAATCTCTACCAACTCGCACGATGTTTGGTGCATCAAAACAAATTTCATGGTTTAATAATGTTGGTTTGTCTTCAATGTCTTCAAATGTATACATATCGTCATGTAGTTTTGGCTTAGGTGCTGACATCCATAATGCACCATCTTCAAATGCTTCATACATTATGTCTTCATATAATCTGGTTTCAAAATATCTTGCTCTTACAGGAGTAGGTGTTTCAATAAGCATATCACCTAATGGTAATATTAAGTCTCTTGGGCACCAACTATACCAGCCTTTTGTGTTCCAACCTTGGCCTATATCGTAATTTACATTATCCCAATCTATAACTTTAGGGCGGTGCACTTTAACACCCATTTTTGTTAATGCATCTGCTAGACCATCTGCATCTTCATTGGCCTCATCAATCACCCATTGTGGGTAAGTGCCTTCTAATTTTTCTACGTCTTCTTTTGGAAAGTTTGCATAACTGAAACTTCTTGCTGAAATGTCAGTTGCTATTCTGCTGTGGTGAGCATGTCCAACGATTATTTCCTCCAATGGATCCCAATCGTTGTGGGAATTTACTATCATAATGTCTCCTGTGTGATATTCTTTTTACCTACTATTTATAGGATTAGTAAATAACTTCCCTATATTATTCGGATCGGTTAACATTTTATAATTATGTTCTACAATATCTGAAACACTATCTATTAAATTGTGTTTTTCTGCCTCTGTAAAATTACAAAAATGTTCAATTTCTTTGGCAATAAAATGTGCTTTCTCTTCTCTATTTCCTAACTTATCATAAGATTCATCAAATAGTGTATCGAAAGTTTTATATCCCAGATCTTTTAAAATATTTAATATACCTTTTTTGCCATAAACTATAAAAGGCATCTTATTATAAATTGCTCTATATATCTTTTCTGACAAGTATACTGGCACATTTGATTCTGTATCTTCTATTACTAATTCAAAGTATACTGATCTAGTCCAAGGCGTAATATTCATAAAGGTTGGATGCTTTTCATATTCATCTTTCATACTTCTTATAATATATCTACCTGCACTAGTATCTAAATTATCTATAGTTCCTGTTTCATCTGTAATATAACCATTGCTGTATACTGCATTTGCCTTGAGAGCATCTAGCATTAATTTTTTTCCTGGTGGAACACTTAATGCTAGTGCAATAAAATCTTTTTGTGGTTTTTTGTAGTTTACTTGACTTGTCCAATGTATGTTGCCTGTTACTGTCCACGCAGAAAAGTAATCTACAAAATGTAAATTCATATCAAACTCACTATATTTAAAAATGTTAGGATTACAGTTTGCATAATGTATCTTATTCCTAATAGTATTTCTTATATATCTATTGCATGTTCTTAGATCTTGTTTTGTAAAAGGCTCTGTAGGAACATAAATTAATACCTCATGACCGTTTTGTATTGTTTGTTCTATGGTAGTAAGGACATTTGAATTTAATAATGTTTCTAAATTAACTGGAGCAAAACAATTATCAAATCTAATTGCTATATCGTTTTCAGGTTCATGTCGATATAAATTTTTTATATCGTTGTGATGTGTGACCTTTTTGTATTCTTTTTGAAAACATTGTTTGGCAATACTTTCAAAATAATTGTATCCTAATTGAAGATTAATATATCTATCCCAGTCCCATTGCTCGCCAACTGAAAATAAATCTAATTTAGACATCGCCCAGCCACTCGCTTATACATACTCTATAATTACCGTGAACACCTCTATTGAATTCGCTATGTCTTATGTCATCACCTAAAGCAAATATAACAGTATCACTCCAAACAAGATCTTCGTCATTACATACGTTGCCATACTCTTGTGCATACTTATTCCAATTATAGTCAGGGCCAAAATGTCTCATATATTCTACCCCTAATGCCATGCTATGTTTATTTTGCATTTCTACTTCATTTAACATACTCACTCCATCATCTGCATATTCTTTTGTCCAACGTATTCCTACTCTGTGGTTTTCTAATGTAAAAAATGGCTTACTTAAACTGCAAGTTACTTCTTTGATTGCAGGAAAATCATTTAGATTTAAATGACAGTTTTTACTTATTCCCCAATATGCTAAATCTAAACATACAGGTATATCCATAACATTGCATATTTTCATTATTTGCTCAAACTCTGGATGCATACAACCAAAGTCACTAAAAGGTGCACTGATTAGTAGTGCATGTAATCCAGGGCCTTTTAATACGCCTTCTAAATGATGTGGAGAATCTATATACTTAAATTCTACATGTTTGCCTAAACATGCATGGTATTGAAAATCTCCTTTAAGCACAATTATTTCTCTGTCTTTACTATGTTTCAAAATAAAATGATCGAATGTTTGGCTTGTTCCTTGTGTATAATCTGCATGATAAAAATTGTCTAATCCTGTTATAGTATTTAATGTTCCATAGTTCATCCATTCTTTCCATACATCTGAATAATGTTCTACTGTAACTGGTTTTATGTTAAAAAGGCTTTCATGAAAATCTAAAACCTCACTATTTCTAATTGGTCTTGCTCCTCTAACTGCAGGCATTTTCTAAACTCCTTAAAAAGTTTTCGTTGCTTTTAATCCTAAAAGTTCCTTGCGATAAAATATAATAATTGCTATTAATGTGTGACGTTGTTTTTTCTAGTGTTGCATTTATTTCTGCATCAGACATAGCCTGTATTTGTTTCATAAGTTCGTGGCATCCGTTTACTCTGTCCCATAGAGTATCTGCATTACTCCAACTTAGATCCCAGCAATCTCTAAAAACATTAAATCCAACCTTTTCCATTTCTTCGTTTATGCCTTTGCAACCGAAACTTATAAATGGCTTTTTGTAATACATAGGTATCATTTGTTTTTCATCTGCATACCCGTATCCTTCACCTTCGCCTCCGGCTATAATTGCAATGTTTATGTGATCATATAACCATTTTGCAGGAAGTCCTCTATCACTGACATTGGGCATGTCTAAAATATGTGAGTGCCCAAATGCTGTATCTATAATAGTTCTGTATTCTTTTTCTCCTACATGCTCTCGCAATACATCTATGCTAGATAAGATTAAATGTGTTTGATAGATTGATTCTTCGGATCCTATTGTTTGATCTTGTAGCATGCCTTGTATATGTAATGCTTTTAATGACCAGTTTCTGCTATATCTTGTTGCGTCTAATGTTTTATTATTTTCAATCAAAGACGACATTATAAGCCTATGTGGTCTTGGATTTCTCATGGTTAGTAAAAATTTATTAGGACATGTAACATAGTCTTCTATATGATCAGGTGCATCTACTTCACCGTCTCTAAAATGCCATTCAGATAGTTTTCTTATATTTTTGTTATAATGCACCCTGTCAAAATACCAAAGTTTTGTAATAAACGTTACATTTGACAAGTTTAGTATTTGGTCTGCTGTAGGTGTAAAGTGTGTATGCCCTGAGCCACTTAATACAAATGTTAAGTTTTTAAACTTTGTTACTAAGCCTAAAAGTGCTTCGTCGTTTTGCCTAAAGAAAAAAGGCTCTGTTGTTGTATATATTAAAATTACTTTTTTATTATCTGGATAATAAGTTTCTGCATCACCGCATATTTTTTCAATATCATATAATATTATATCGATTGGAGTGCTTTGAAAATCTACTGGGAATACACATATTTCTTCAGGAGAGCAAGGTTCGTATTGCCTACTAACTAAGCAACCTCTGTATTTTTCAGCATAACAATCATTCCATTCAAACAGTTGTGTAATTTCTTCTAGTGGATAGTGGTCTTGAGCCAAAGGTTGATTTGGAGTATTAGTATTTGAATATTTGTATATAAATCTAAACATATTTTTTGTCCTGGCGGAGAGTGAGGGATTCGAACCCTCGATACAGTTACCCGTATAACACCTTAGCAGGGTGCCGCTTTCGACCACTCAGCCAACTCTCCTGTTTTGATATTTATCGGTAAAAATTTATGCTATAATGATTTAATGATAAGTATATGTGATATGTATAACCATCATATAACAGCAGTTCATGTCGAAGCAACGGATCGATGCAATGCTCAATGCCCCGTATGTGTGAGGTCATATCAAGGCGGGCCTGTAAACAATATTGTTACCGATAGTGAATTAGGCATATCACATTTTATAGATTACTTAGGAGATGACTTTTGTTCTAAAGTTGCTTCTTGGAACTTTTGCGGTAATAAAGGAGATCCTTCTAGTGCGTTAGAACTTTTAGATATATTTGAATATATTTTAAAATGCAAACCTGATACAAAAATAGACATGCGAACCAATGGTGGTGCTAGAAGTGAAAAGTTTTGGTCTAGATTAGGTGCACTATTTAAGGATACAAACTGCAATGTAGTTTTTGCTGTTGACGGTTTAGAAGATACAAATCATATATACAGAAAAAATGTTAAATGGTCTAACTTGTATAGAAATATGAAAGCATATTTTAAAAATGGTGGCTATGGACGGGGTTGGTTTGATACACTAAAGTTTAAGCACAATGAACATCAATGGAACGAAATAGAAGCACTTTCAAAAAGATTTGGTGTTTCGACTAATTTTAAAGAACCATGGGGCTTTGCTAAACTGCCAAACGGAAAACTTAAAACTATTCCGGTATACGATAGACATCCAGACTGGCAAGGAAATTATAATCCGTTATACACTATTAAGCCACATGGCGATGTAGAGTATGAAGACCCTGCATATGAGCCTGTGGTCAAAGAAGATGTTAATCAAAATGGAGCATTCTATGATTACAAATATGATGAATTATTTAAATACAGCAACACCGCTATTAGTTGTGTTGCTAATCAACCAGATAAGAACCATTACGAAATATTTTTAGACTGTGACGGTAGTGTGTATCCTTGTTGTTTTATAGGATCAAGAATAAACTATGGTGAAAAACAACTAGATGCTATGCTAAAAGACGAGAATATTGTTCTATCATCAAATAACACAATACACGACATACTAAAATCTAGATTCTTTCAAAAAACTGTTCCAGATGGCATATCTGGTAAGTTTATCAATGCTGACCTAACTATAGAAGGAAAAACAAATCATTGCTTAACATGTGTAGACTGTTGCGGTATGAAAATGGAACTGTCTCATATGAAACAATCGTAAACCGATAAATAGTAGTATGCCTAGATTAAGTTTATGGAATCCAACAAAAACCAAAGACTTCGAATTCATTGATAGAATAGTCGGAGAACACATCTTTGCGGGTGGAACAGGTGTTCACGTTCACAAATACTTAGGAATTCAAGACACTCCTGCAACAAATGATCCTACTAGACCAGGTGGAACAGCAGGTAATAATTCCGAAGTGTTTATACAAGATTTATTATTTTTAGAAAATAGAGATAGAAAATACAGCAAAGATATTTTTGAACTAAGGGCACAATATAATTTAGGCGATAATGATTCGTTTGATTTAACACAATTTGGTATGTTCTTAGCCAATGATACTTTATTCTTTAATTTCCACACAGAAAGCATGGTAGAAGCAATAGGCAGAAGATTAATGCCAGGTGACGTATTAGAAATACCTCATCTTAGAGACGATTTATTGCTTGGTAGTGATGATGCTATAAACAGATATTTTGTAGTAACTGATGCTAGTAGGCCTGCAGAAGGTTATGATCCACGTTGGTGGTCTCATTTGTGGAGAGTTAAAGTGGGTCCTATTACAGATTCACAAGAATACAGAGATATACTTGGAACTGGAGAAGAAGAAACTGATCTCAGAAATCTTATTAGTAAGTATAAAGATGAGATTATTATCAACGACAAGATACTAGAACAAGCGGAACTTGACATACCTAGTAATATAAAATTACGATCAGAACATTTATACGTTGAGGAGTCTACAGGAAAACCAGGCGTAGGATATAACAAAGGTGATGTTCCTAATGGTGTTAGTGTAGTAGGCAGTGGTTCATCGTTTCCAGTTAGTGGTGTCACTAATGGTGATTACTTCTTAAGAACAGACTTTAGTCCTAGTAGATTATTTAAGAAAGACGGAACACGTTGGCTAAACGTTGGTTCTGATTACGATGGCAACTGGGCGGCGGCCAATACTATATTAGAATCATTTATTAATAATGATACATTTGTAACCTATAGTGACGGTGAAGTTGCTCCAGAAAAAACAAATTTAAGTAAGGCTGTAAGGCCTAAGACGGATAACTAATGGCAGGAAAATATTTAGATTACTGGTATGACGAACAGTTGAAGCGATACTTAATTCAACTAATCAGAGTATTCTCTAATTTCAGAGTTGAAGAAAATACCGAAAAAGGCAAACACTATAATAGAGTTCCTGCACGTTACGGTGATATGAGTAGAATGGTTGCTAGTATTTTGCGTAATAATTCAGAGAATGTTATTAATAGTGCACCTTTTATAACGGTAACAATTGGCAGTTTGCAAATTGCTAGAGACAGGACATTTGATCCTTTCTTAGTAGATACTACGCAAGTTGCAGAACGTGAATATAATCAAGAAACTGATTCCTATGGCACAGTCCAAGGTAATTTATATACTACACAAAGGTATATGCCTGTTCCTTATAACTTAACAATAAATGTTGATATCTGGACTACTAACACAGATACAAAAATGCAAATTATGGAACAAATACTTATATTGTTTAATCCAACATTGCAACTATCACAAAATGATAATCCTTTAGATTGGACTAATATTTTTGAATTAGAATTAACAGATATTAATTGGTCCAGTAGGGCCATACCTGCAGGCGTAGATGAGCAACTAGATATTGCAACTATGGTATTTGCTGTTCCTATTTGGTTAAGTCCTCCAGCAAAAGTTAAACGTCAAAGTATTATACAACAAATTCAAACTGATATACATTCAGTAAATAGTATAGAAGATTTAGGCTTTAATGAAGGCTACTACGATTTCTTTAAAGATATTGCTGATACGACAGAAGTTACAGTTACACCAAATGATTACTATGTTCAAATTGCTGGTGCTACAGCAATACTTATAGATAATGCCAGCATTACAAAAAAATGGGCAGACTTAATAGAAATGCAAGGCGAATTATCTTCGTCAAGTAAACTAAAACTTAATATTTCAAATGATACAGATTCAACATTAAACATGATTACTGGAACTATTGCTTCATTATCAGGCAACGATTCTACATTAGTATTTACATTGGATGCTGATACATTACCGTCAAATACACTTACTAACGTAGATAAAATTATTGATGCTAGGGCAAACTATCCAGGAGATGGATCACTTGCCGCGGCAACAACCGGTCAAAGATATTTAATAACCGAAACAATTACAAAGTCAGGCTATCCTAACTGGAATGTCGATGCTAGTGAAAATGATATTATAGAATACAACGGGTCAGCATGGACTGTGGTATTTGATGCTTCTACAATAACTGACAACCATTATATAACCAATACAAATACATCCAAACAATACAGATGGCATCAAAATTCTTGGATAAGTAGTTATGAAGGAATTTATAACCCAGGATATTGGAGTTTAGTATTATAAATGGAAACTACAGCGGCAGGAGTTGTATTTCTTGCTAAGGATACCGGAAGGTGTTTACTACAGTTAAGAAATTCAGAAAAACGATTTAAACACACATGGGGCTTTTGGGGTGGTATCATCGAAAAAGGCGAGACCCCATATGAATGCATTCAACGAGAACTAGAAGAAGAAATAGGATTCATTCCTGAACCGCTTAAACTTAATCCAATAGATGTTTTCCAAAGCAAAGATAAGCAATTTTACTATTACAGTTTTGTGTATGTAGTTGAAGAAGAATTTTTGCCTCCAAAACTTAACGGCGAAAGTTGTGGGTATGCCTGGGTAAACATTGGTGTTTGGCCACAGCCACTCCATAACGGTGCAAAAGTAACACTTCATAAAAATGGCGGCACTGAAAAACTGCATACTATACTTGACATTCATAACGAATAAATACTAGTATGGGCAATGGTGAGATATTAGATTTTAATGTCATGCGTATACAGAGCGAATTAGACAGATATCAACGAACTAAAACTTTACCACATGCACTACTCGAAGGCACATATAGTATAAACGAAATTTTAGAATCATACTTAGACAAACTAGCACCAGAATACAGAGATATAGCAAATGAGTTATATGAAGAATATTATGGGCACTTAAAGAGTAACATAAAAAGTCTTAGATCTGCGTTGACAAAAGATTATACTTCTATAATGCAGAACCTTGCAACTACACATGATAGTTTTTGGTTCAAAGAAATTATGAATCTTTATCGACCAAATATGAATCCTGTTCGTGCTTTGTATTACCAGACACGTGAAATTACTAGGAGTTATAATCCTGAGGACCCGCATCACTATTGGCTAAAAGATCTTATAACAGATAAAGAGTTTAATAATATTTTATTAGATGCGTTACATAGAGATGTTAAAAAGTTAGAACGTATAATAAAACGATATTATTTTCCTATTACAGAAGTAACCGATGATGTGCCTTTAGAATTATTTCATGCCAAGCAACAACTTAAAGATTTTAGACATTATTATTTATTTTTTCGTTCTACTAAAAATTGGGATAAAGAATTTTACGAAGATCATTGATGAGGTGATCCTTCTCTGTTAAGAAGCCAATTACATGTAATTCTAAAATCTGACTTTATATCTTTTCCTGCACTATGCCAACTATTTTTGCTAACTTTAAATAAAAACAGTTGTCCAGGAGAACCACCTATTTCTGTAGGCTCGCCTCTTTCAGTTTCATAAATGCTTGTGCCAAATATTTTTTCATCATTTAAATAAATTATACCTCTTGCAGGTATAAAAAAATTTCCATCATAATTGTAATCATTATGTGTATCAAGTTCTGAGTTTTCATCAAACATAGATGTAGACATAGAACAACTAACTACATCTAAATCCCAAACTTCGTTTACTTTTTTTACTATTCGATCTTTATAATCTTCTAAAAGTTCTTGCACAGGATGTGGCATTAATATATTAAATTCATCAAACGACTCAATTATGCTGTGGCTCTCTTTAAATTTTTTATACGATGATTTTACAAAATCTGCATCAACAAAGTCTATAAGCATGTATTCAAAAGGCTCGTATATAATATTATCTTTGTGTATTGCATCTAAGTTTATCATCGTATTTGTTTCATATACATTTCACTGCTTTCTCCAGGAGGAGCAAGAGAAAAATATTCTGTTTTTACTATAGCATTTGCAGGAACATGCCCTTTATACTTATATGTTTGATCAACATATGGATCTATAGACCAAAGTTCTTTATCGAGTTTATTTGGGTCTATAGCAAATATTACACCTTTTCCTTTAGAAAGTTCAAACATACTTTTGTATGTTTCTGCATTAATTCCTGGTTGGTCTCCCATTATCATAAGAGCCCCTTCAAATTTACTTAATGTTAAAAACACATATCCAATTGCAGTATCAACTTTAAAGTTTTGTATTTCTGCTGAACCTGGTTTTAATCCTGAACTTTTAATAGAACTAAAGTTTTTTCCATAAGTTGCATGATAAAGCATTCCTGTAGGAGGTATAGGTAAATTACTTTGTGCTATTTCTACTATTTTCATTTTGATGTTTTTCTTTCAACTCCGTCCCATTCTCCTTTAGGCATAGGTTGTTTTATTCTTTGTGCATACAGTTCTGCTAATGTATTATTCCAGTTATGATCTTTTATTATCTCTATTTGATTTGAGCAAGTTGCCCATTCTCTGTTTTGATATGCATCTATCATTCTGTTTACGACTCTAGCATACTTGTGATCATTTAGTATAGTGTAAATTGTTACAGGTGCTGTTTGACCTTTAACTGCAATTTTATCTAACATAGTTAAATTCTCTGGTGAGGCAATTTGTTTTAATGTATGCTCTGTAAACATAAAGAATACACCATACTCTTTTGTTTGTGCTTCTAAACGTGCCGCCAAGTTTACACTATCTCCCAATACAGTATAATCAAAACGTTGATTACTTCCCATGTTACCTACAACTGCATCACCTGTGTTAATACCTATACCAACACCTAACTCCATAAGTCCATCTGCTTTAAGTTCTTTGTTTAGTTTTGCTAATTCAATTTCCATTTCCTGTGCTGTTTCAACCGCCAACTGAGCATGATTATCTATATCAAGTGGTGCTCCCCAAATAGCCATCAAGGCATCACCTATATACTTGTCTATTGTGCCTTCTTTACGCATAACTAAATCAGTCATTGGTGTCATATATCTGTTTATGAGTTTGCCCAATCCTTGTGGATCTGTTTTGAACTGTTCACTAATAGGTGTAAATCCACGTATGTCTGAAAACAAATATGTCATTGTTTTTGTATCGCCACCTAATTGTAGCAGTTCAGGGTTCTTTTGTAATTTTTTAACCATTGCTGGTGCCAAATAATGCTCAAATTGTTTCTTAATTTGTTCACGTAATTTAAACTGTTTATAGAAGTTATTAAATGCCGCCTGTGTGAATACTAAAAATCCACTTAGAACAGGAAACGTTGCATCTAATAATACCAAACTACTGGTATATCTGTAAACACTAAAGTATGCTATTCCGCTTAAAATTGCTAAACTAATAGGTGCTGTAAGTAGTAAAGGTAATCGATATACTGCTAATGCCACTAATAACATAGTCACAGACGCAATAAGAACCTCTATAAGCGACGATAACTGGCTCCGCTGTATATTTGACCCATCTATAAAGTTTTGTAGCATGTGTGCTTGTATATGCTGTGGATAGAGGTTGCCTCTTGGAGTAGGCACAGGGTTAGCAATACCCTCTGCTGTTACACCTACTATAATAAACTTACCTGCTAAATCTGGTATACTTTCTGCACCCTCATATTCTATTTCTGTAAATTGGTTGTTAAATCTTATATATGCTGTTCCGTTCGGTTGTGTTACTATAGGGTCATATGGAGGAACAGCAACTTCTTGTATTCCTATTTCTGATGTTTTAATTATGTAACTGGGTTTACCTGTTTTGACTCGCAACATTTCCACAGCAAAAGAGGGATATATTTTATCTCCTACAGTGATTGCCAATGGATATGTTCTTGTTTGGTTATCTGGTTGTGGTGCTGATGCATTTACTCCTTTACCGTTACTTGCTGATTCTATAGTTTCTATATTTGTAACAAGGTTTGGCCACGTAAGTAAATAGTCCTTTGCTGGAACAGGGCCTATTGTGCCTGTGCCTATGTGTGGTCCAGTAGATTTTATTCCTTTTACACTTGGTGTTTGACTTACTACATTATAGTTTACAGGATTTGTTTTTGCACCTGGAACGTTCATAACGTTCTGCTTCATCATACCTGCAAAACTGTCATCGCCTTGAAACCTATCTGTTTCTGGAAACATAATAGTCCAGCCCATAACACCGCCATTCTTCATAGCAACGTCTACTACCATTTGAGCATAGTATTGTCTAGGAAAAGGATATTGTCCGTATTTGGCTAAACTTTTTTCACCAATATTAATTAGAACAACATCATTGCTTTGTTGTATTTCATCTAATTGTTGGTAACTGTCAAAAACTTGACCACGTAAACTTTGTAATGGTGTAGGGTCAATTACCCTTAGTGCGAGTAGTAAAACAATTGATACTGCTACGGCATACCCGCTATATAACCATTTCATAGTAGTATTTATCGGAAAAACTACTCTTTTACTATCTCTCTAAAGTGATCAATTGTAAGTTGCATGCCTTCTTCTAGGGGCATAAGTGTTTCATCTGACATATCAACATGTCTTAAAGATTCTACATTTGCACTTACTGTAGCACCTGCAATTTCACCTGGTCTCATTGGTAAATTAATTATCTTACTACTGCTACCACTTAATTTTATAATAAGTTCTGCAATTTCTTGAACTGTTTTATTATCCTTAGGACCGACTTCTACTGCTTCTGGAAATATAGTTCCTTCACATGCTTTCTCTGTTGCAACTACTAGAGCGTGAGCAACATCACCGACCCAACACATATCACTAACTTGTGAACCGTCACCGTATACTTCTATATCCATATTTTCTATCGCTCTACAGGCAAATGAAGGAGTAATTTTTCTTACTTTTGAATCTCCCCATGGTGGAACTGCTCGTTGTCTAGGGCCATATGCATTCATGGCTCTTACTATATTAACTCGTGTTCCTCTATCGTTATTATACATATCAATAAAACGTTCAATCATTGTTTTTGTTATAGAGTATGGATTGTTCATCCAATGGTTGCCTACACCAATATATGTGCCTGGTAAGTCGTATTGGACTGCGGCCTCTAGCATATTAAGTCCGCCCATTAAGTTGCTTAATGCGGCTGGTCTAGGATTTGCTATAGTTTCTTGTGTTCCTAATACTGCGGCTAAATGTATCCAACTGTCAACATGTGCCATTGCTTCAGTAACAGCAACATCATCTCTAACATCGCCTAGTATAACTGGACAAGGATAATTTCCTCGGTTATAATGATCAAAGATTACAGGTTCATGGCCTCTTTCCTTTAATTTTTCTACTACATATGAGCCAATAAATCCTGCTCCGCCTGTTACTAATACTTTCATCCTATTCTCCTATTGTGAATCTGGCCAATATTCTTTTATTACATCACTAAAGACATCATGGCCTTTCTTTATCTGTTGTGTGGTTAATTTTTCCTTGTAATAGTATTTTTTTGCTTTGAAAAAGAAACTATAACCAGGGTTTGTTATTCTTTGTAATTTATTTACTGCCTCATGTTCGCGTGATTTACAATTTTGCAAAGAATACTTATCTATTGCGGCAGGTATGTTTTTTAATTCTGCTTGTGGGTATTTACTTGTAATTTTAGTTAATTCTCTAGAAGTATCTTGAAGCATATCTTCATATGCTATTTGCACTGGAGCATTTAATCCATATACAAAAGTATCCATATATTGTATTCTAGGTATAAAATTATATAAAGCACCTTCTTCAAGAAAGTGATCATAATATTCTTTTTCTGTAATAGGCTTACTGTCTTTTAAAAGCAAATGGTCGTTTTTTTCTTTTACTAAGTGAGAATAATTCCATGCACTACAAACAACATCTAATGGATGTCTAAAAACATGTATATCTGGATTGTTTGTTCCTAAATTTAATGGATACTCTGTCTTTTTTACAAATTCATCTAATACAGACTTATCTACTAAGTCACAGAAAAAAGGCGGCTTATGGATCATCTCTATCAACATCCATACTAGCCAACTGCCGCCGCTTTTAGTATAACTTGCTACTAACACCAATGCTCCTTTATCCAATTATCTGCAGGCCACGTATGATCAACTTCGTGTGGTTGTGGCTTGCCGTGAAAGAATACCATATTAACTGTATCTGGTAGTGTGCGGACAGTTGCTAATGATTGTGCTTTATAACTTACACACTCATTAGGAAATTCATCTTGTAATCTAACAACCTCAGGAGGTTCTATAAAATCTGTTAATGCAGGTCTTGGGTTTTTATTAATTCTAACAACACCCATACACTCTTCTAAAAATTGATTGGTTCCGCCCCATTGTGTATAATCGCAATCTAAGTTAGGATAGTCTTTAGGTTCGTATTTAGATGTAAAGTATTTCCATACTGCATCTCTAATTTCTTTATTCCACATAATGTATGCAGTTTGTAATCCTGATAGCCAACCAAAGTCACTAATAGTTGCAAAAGGCTTATCTAAACTTATAATATGATCTATGTTTCCTGTTATAATTGTGTCTAAATCCATATATACTAACTTGTCATTGTGTTCATGATCTGGATTAGTAAGTCCTATAATATACCACCATACAGGCAAGTCTACTAAAAACTCTCTTGTTTCGCATTCGACATCTGTAGGATCATCTGTATAACAGATAAATCTATGCGGAACAGTTACATATTTTTGTATTGCATGGTATAAGTTATTTACATATTCAGGGCCAAATTTAGGACCCCATTTAAAACATACTATGTCTATCATTTAAAATACTTCCTTTGGTGTTCTTGATTACTAGCATTACAAATATGATTCATCACTAAATTAGGTTCTTCTCTTCCTCTGTCTTTAATGGTATTCCAAATTTTATTTAATTGTTCGTCTGTTTCTATAACTGAATCCAATCTATTCATCATGTTATGTATCATATCTCCATTAGGTATGTCTGCTGTTATCATACCACCCCATGTAGGGACTTTTAGTTCATGCCTTAACTTGTTACCATCTATATCTCCATTAACAGCATTAACTAAAATAGTATGGTGTATATTTGTGCCATTAATACATTGAACCATGTTCATTGCAATAGCACTTTGATGTTTGTCTCCTATATCTACTATTGTGTCGCAAATAGATAATATCCAACGAATATCATAATGTTCTAGTATAACATCTAAATAATCATTTAGCAAGAGCCAAAATTTATCTCTTGATTCTTGATTATCAGTGTTTCTTCTTAATTTAATTATTTCAGCGACAAGCATATGGCATACTTCTGGCTTTCCTATAAATTCTGCTCTAACAGCCTCTATATTCTTATCCATATCTTGTATGCGATTTAGATTTCTAGCAGGGTTGTTACCTTCTATAATTTTTAAATAAGAGTCGTTACTCATGATACATATTTATAATATGCTTTTTTAGAGTATTATGTTTATCGGATCTTATTACAACTGTCCTTGGCTTGATTCAGCAATCTAAAGTTATTTGCAACAACTATTGAGTATACCATATTAGTATCGTTAAGTTCGTCGGGTGCGATATCTTTCCAGTAATCGTTGTATAGTAATCCTGGTGCCAGTAAGAGGGTTTTTGTTAGCACTAGTCTAGCATCACTAGGATTTTCTGTATAAAGTGGATTCACTTCTTTTACACAATCATACTTTAATGCTTTTGATGTTGAGTAAACATCTAATATTTGAAACGTCCAAAATGCTAACCATTGTCCATTAGTGGCACGTGGTGTCATATCAAATACTGGCAAGTCACTGGTTTTTATCTTTTTACAAAGTTCAGGATTATTGTCGCAGTAATATGGATCTAGTGGGGGATTATAAGTAAGGTCTAATACTCTACCTTCCGGTAAGTATGCTGGACTAATAACAATTTCCTCTGCTGTTAAAAACAGAGGAAATGTTAATAAGAATAAAAGTAAGTTATTCGCATTCTTTAGGATTCTTAGCACAATACTCCATAACTTTGTTAAACAATTTAACTTGCTCAATTAGTTCTGCTATGTCCTCGTCGTCCTGCTCACCCTCTTTCGAGGATTTCGGTTTTTCGTTAGATTTATTTTTAACGAAAACTTTTGCTAAGAATGAGCGTTTTACTTTTTTGTTTCTTCTTTTGCTTTTGCTTTTGCTTCTTCTTGAACTGCGTCTGTAGATTCATTTACAGAATCAGCAACAACTTCAACTGAACCAGCAACTATGTCACCAGCACCTTGGACTATTCCAACGCCTAGTTCAGCACCAGTTTGAAGTATACCACCGGTTTCAGTCATAACTGCTCCTGTGACTTTTGCCGCACCAGTAAAAACTGTATCAGTTGTGTCTGCTACGCCTTCGATTACTGCATCAGATATGGTCCCAACTGTTGCACATCCTTGAGCAAAGATAACAAAAAATATACCAAAGAACATGTTTTTAAATTTGTTCATATTTTTTCTCCTTATATATAAGATTGTTATAAAACCATCTGTTATTATAACATAGTATATTTATCTAAAATTTAGATGCCGTGACTGTTAAACAGAGTTTTACCTAACAAACTGTTTTCATCGTGTAAAAATAGTTCATACGTCAATAAGTCTTTGGTGTGCTGATTATCGGAGGTGTGTATTAAATGTAATATTTGATTTCTGTTGTCTTCTTCTATTCTAACTATTAGTTCACACCAATGCCAAAATACCACAAATGTAAGTGGTATAAACACAACTTTTATTACAAACACTGGAAAGAAGTATGCAAATATTAAAAAGTGT
>Ga0115570_10000713_pt1 | contig 27389 bp, 24 predicted proteins | sample COGITO_mtgs_1205_3_FD_87294 | JGI IMG/M metagenome (GOLD analysis project Ga0115570, IMG submission 87294) | Pelagic marine microbial communities from North Sea - COGITO_mtgs_120524 | ecosystem: Environmental > Aquatic > Marine > Epipelagic | place: Germany:Helgoland, sampling site Kabeltonne... | reverse complement strand
TTGCTGACATGGCATTGCTGACATGGCATTGCTGACATGGCGTTGCTGAATAGCTAGCGCCGACGCCTTCGGATCCTGGAATTACTTGGGGGGCGACGCCGGGTCGATATTCAGGTCGACGGGAGCCATGCCGCGATTAAATGCCGCGATTAAAGTGATATTCCATGTGCACAGTCCGCTGATCTGGCGCGCGGCTGATGTGCTAGCACTGCCGGTGACGGGTCCAAAGATGGCTTCTGGGACCCTCGATAGGGCGCTAGCGGCGTGCGAAGCTGGGTGAATGACCGTCGCGATGCGAGGCATAAATTCTCAACCCTAGGGCCGTCAGACGTTAATGATGGAAGTAAAGTGGAATAAAGTGCATAACCCTTGTTCTTAACGACCGATCCACTCCACAATAACGAGCTTCATTATGCGCCGAGTGAATCGATGAGTGAAAATAAGACCGAGAAGGTATCTGAATCCACAGCAGCAAAAAGCATCGCTGAAAACAAACCTGTTCTGATTGCGCTCGTAATCGTTGGCTTGTTGATCATCGGTTTTGTGGCATACCTGGTGAGCACGCCGGAGTCTGACTCCGTAGTGGTAAGTCAAGCAGTCGTGGCTAAGAAAGCTGCGCCGGCATCACCGGAGTCTGAGCTCGCGATGGAAAGTGTGTCCGATGTCACTGCTGAGCCCATTGACTCCCTCGACTCTTTTGAGCCTATTGAGCCCGCTGAGCCAGCGCAGCCAACCTTTGTGTTGCCGAGACTGGACGACAGCGATGAGTTGATCCGCGACGGCGTGCTAAGTTTGACACGTGAAGAAGCGATTAATACCTGGCTAAGCGCCGCAGAATTGGTGCGTAAGTTCGTTGTGCTGGTGGATAATGCCGCCAATGGCAATGTGGCGAAAGACTCGGTGGCAGTTCTGAAGCCCCAAGGGGCCTTTCTTGTGAAGCCGTTAAATGACACGGTGTATATCATGGATGAGGCTGGTTACACACGATATGACGAAATGACCCGTATTTTTGCTTCGCTGGACTCCCGGCGTGCCGCGGAGTTTTACAGCTTGCTGAAACCCTTGTTTGCGGCAGCCTACGCTGAATTAGGTTATGCCGATAAGCAGTTTGAAACGGTAGTTTTCCAGGCGGTTGGCCGAGTCCTGGAGACGCCCGTGCTCGAGGGACCGGTGCGGTTGGTCAGGCCCGTGGTGATGTATCGTTTCGAAGATCCTCAGCTCGAGTCGCTCAGCCCCATACAGAAGCAGCTAGTGAGAATGGGACCGCAAAATTCTCGAGTCATACAGGCTAAAATTGGCGAGATGGCCCGAGAACTACGTCGTGTGATCGGTGGTTGACCCTAGGGAGCAGCCCAATGACCAGCGCTGATGTGCCGCTAAGTTGCCGTCGTTGGTAAGGCGGCGCTGCAGGTAGGGCTGCAAGTAGTGCAGAATGTCGGCCTTCGGGTCGAGCGCAAACTTATATAGCGTGTCGATTCGTACCAGGGCCGGTAGGCTCAGCGTATTGCCATTGCCTCGTTTGAGTTGGATAACCATAGTTTTCTGGTTCAACACGACCGGTGCTGAACTATCGCATTCAGCGCTGTCTAGCCCATAGGTCTGGGCGTTAGTATTGATGCTGAACTGCAAGGGTAAATTCCCATGCCCAAAGGTTTGAGGGATGAGTGGACTCAAAGCTTGCGGTCGATACCCGTCTGACACATTCCTAACAGCGCTGCAGCGCGGTGCCATTAGCGACCCATTCTCTGCTTCGATTGCCAAGGGAGCTTATGCCCATGGCAGCTAGATTTTTGCTGTTCAAACGTCTATTAAGAGGGACAAATGCTATACTTCCTCTCATATCGCTGTTACCAGTGCGGATTTTTAAGTATATGATATATAAGCAATTTAAGACGTTAGCGCGAGTACTTGGTAAAACACTTTGGTTGCTCTGGCTACCGTTCGCTGTCTCTGCATCAGAGTTCGATGAGGCGCAACTGGCGGCCAGTGAAGGTCGATATCGAGATGTCATTACTTTGTTAACGGGCGCGCTGTCAGCTGAAGATGTCTCTGAGTTGCAACTTGTTGTAGCTTATTCGAATCGAGGTATCGCCTACAGCTTGCTGAATGCTTTTGGACTTGCAAAGCAGGATCTTAACGCGGCGCTGGCACTCGATCCGGCACATAGCCTAACCCTAAATCAGTTAGGTAATCTGGCCGCCAACGTTGATCATGACTATGAGCTGGCGGTTAAATTCTTCGAAACCGCGACCGCTGCCAATTTTGGTCCGAGTCAGTTCGGACTTGCGCGGTTGTATCATTTGGGTCTGGGTGTTGAGCGAGACGACGAGCAAGCTTTGGCGCTCTATCGACTAGCAGCAGAAAACCAATATGTACTGGCTTATGTGCCGCTCGGGCAGTTATACCTTGGAAGGACGGGTGGCCCACAAGCGGGTGGCCCACAAGCGGGTGGCCCACAAGCGGGTGGCCCACAAGACGATTCAATAGCAGTGCAATGGTTTATCGAGGCGATCAAAGCGGGTGTCGTCGAGGGCCACTATCATCTGGCTGTCGCTCTTGAACAAGGTGTGGGCGTTGCCCGCGACGTTGCTAATGCCGTCAGCCAGTATCGGCAAGCGGCGATGCAAGGACATGCACCCGCCCAAAATGCACTGGGCTATGCTTATAGTCGGGGGGTCGGCGTGCTTCAGGACTATCAGCTAGCGGCACAGTGGTATCGTTTAGCGGCTGACCAGGGCGATCGCAGCGCGATGACTCGACTGGCTTTGCTACTGGCTGGTTGTCCGCGGACAACCGTTTGTAACGGCGAACTGGCTGTGACTTTGGCAACGGAAGTTCTGGCTACCGAGTCGAGTGCCAGTACGCAAAACTCCCTGGCAGCTGGTCTGGCTCGTCTAGGCAAATTTGATGAAGCCATTGCGGTGATGCGTCAGGCGATCCTTGATCTGCCGATCGGGAGTACTGATGAGCTGGCATATCGCAATCGACTAGCACTTTATCAAAGTGGTGAAGTCTATCAATTCTGACAATTACTTTATGGCGACTCAGCCGTGTTGATCGAATTTCTGGGCCATCTACGCAAACACCGTGTACCTGTTTCAATTCGTGAATGGCTTGACCTGCTTGCCGCGCTTCGAGCCGGCTTGGTGTTTGCTAAAATCGACGAGTTCTATTTCTTAAGCCGTCTCTGTTTGGTGAAAGATGAAAAATACTTTGATCGATTCGATCAAGCATTTGCTGCTTACTTCGATCAGATGGACGACTGGCAATCTGCGCTTGCTGAGTCGCCGGTACAAGCCTTGATGGCCACTGCCTTGTCAGATTTATTTGACCCTCAGATTCATCAACAATGGCGTGAATTGCTGGACGATTATCAAGCTCGGGTTGCGCAACAGCGTCTTGAGGAGATTCGTCTGCAGATTGCGAGCCAGAACGGAGATAGCGATCCAGGAAAAGTTCAAGCAGAGGCGGTTATCGTTTCTGATGCAAGGGAGCATGAGGATCCTGAATCAGGTCATGCCGCGGCTGAAAGTCCGGGCGAAGGAGAAGGAGAGGGAGAAGGAGAAGGAGAGGGAGAGGGAGATGGAGAAGGAGAAGGAGAGGGAGAGGGAGAGGGAGAAGGAGAAGGAGAGGGAGAGGGAGAAGGAGAAGGCGGTGATCATGGTGAAGGTGCGGATGGCGAATCAGGCCTTGGTAGTGGTGAGCACCCAGGCCAGGGCGTTCGGGACACCACCGACGTGCCGGCTCAGCAGTCGGCACTGAAGGTTTGGCAACTCAGGCAGTATGAGGATTATGATCCCGACGTCGAGCTGGGTACCCGTAATATGCAGATGGCGCTTCGACGCTTGAGAAAGTTTGCCAGGACCGCTGTCGATCTTGAGTTGGATCTCAACGACACCATCCGCTCGACCGCGAACAATGGGGGCTTTCTGCAAATCAAGGAGGTGCCAGAGCGCCGCAACGCGGTCAAAGTATTGCTGTTGCTCGACGTCGGCGGTTCCATGGATGAGTATATTGAACGCTGCGCACAACTGTTTTCTGCTGCGCGGTCTGAATTCAAGTATCTCGAATATTATTATTTCCACAATTTTATCTACGAGTCACTGTGGACTACGAACAGCCGTCGCCAGGAACAGCGTGTTAATACGCTGGACCTACTGCGAAAGTATGGCTCGGACTACAAGATCATTATTGTTAGCGATGCCAGTATGGCTCGTGAGGAAATTACGCAGAAGGGCGGTAGCGTTGAACATTTCAATGCTGAGCCCGGCGAGGTCTGGCTTGATCGGCTACAGCAGCATTTTAGGAAATTAGTCTGGCTGAATCCGGTTAATCCGATTAAGTGGCAGGACAGCTACAGTATCACTATGATTCAGCGGTTGATGCAGGCGCAGATGCATCACCTCAGCGTCACTGGCATTGAGCAAGGCATGAAGGCTTTGATTCGGTGAGCTACTGCAGTATTTGATTGACTTTAGGGTGAGTGGTCGCGAAAGAAGCGTGTGCCCGGTTTGCGGAAGCTAGGTTGTAAATACCTGGCGACATGGCGCCTGACGCAGGAAGCCCTCAATATTTTCACAGACTTGAATCAGTAGACGCTGCCGTGACTCTAGAGCCGCCCAAGCGATATGAGGCGTGATGATCAGATTGGCCAGTGGTGCTGATAGGAGTGGTTCGTCTTTCCCAGGAGGTTCAGTCGGCAACACATCAATGCCGGCACCAGCAATTTGGCCGCTATTCAGCGCCGCCAATAGCGCGGTTGAGTCAACCAGACCGCCTCGAGCAGTATTGATCAAGAGTGCGCTTGGCTTCATTAGCCGCAAAGTCTCTTGATTTATCAGATGTTCTGTTTCAGGTACCAAAGGACAGTGCAGGCTCAGAATATCAACTTCGGGGAGGAGCTGCTCGAGGGCTAAACGAGGGTAGCCAAGTTCAACGTCTGAGTCCTGGTATCCAGGCCGCTGCGCCACCTTGATCAGCATGCCGAAGCTCTCAGCGACGCGAGCGACTTGGCTTCCCAGTTCGCCGAAGCCAACGATACCCAGAGTTTTGCCGCTGAGTTCCATTATTGGGTGGTCTAACAGGCAAAAGGTATTGCTCTGCTGCCACTTGCCCACTTGGACATCACGTTGATAGAGATTGAGGCGAGTAGCTAACGCCAGGATCAGTGTCAGCGTATGCTGAACCACAGATGGCGTGGCATAACCGACTGCATTGCTGACAACAATGTTCTGTCGTTGGGCTGCTTGCAGATCGATGTTATTAGTGCCAGTCGCCATCACGCTAATAAATTTCAAATTAGCTGCGTTCTGCATATTAGCTGCTGACAGATTAACTTTGTTTGTCAGTACGATATTGGCGTCGTGAATGCGTTCATCCACCAAGGCTGCCGGCGTATCATTGTACACTTGCCAGCTAAGTGCTGAGTTCAGCAATGGACTTAAGTCGAGATCCTGGCCGAGACTGGCCGCATCGAGAATGACGCCGTGCATGGAATGTGCTCACTGGTGGTTAGGCATATGGTAGCACTCCCTGAGAAGGGACAAAAACACTGTTGGCGGAGACAAGGCCGTTGGCTGGATTTGGTGCGGCGGGGTTATGCGAGGCCGGTGGCCCCGCATAGATTCGCGAGGCCCTATGCTAGATCGGGAAAGCTCTTGATCAACGCGTCATTCCAGGCGCTAACGCGGTCTTTTTGCGCTTCCAGCAACTCAGCGCTGTCACCAGTGATCGTGAGCTTGATGATCTTGTCGCCCTGCGCGACGGCATTGACGATAGCCTGATCTTCACTGGACGCGACTTCACCAAAAACGGTGTGAGCATCGTTCAGGTGAGGTGTCGCTACATGGGTGATGAAGAATTGACTGCCGTTGGTCCGTGGACCCGCATTCGCCATTGAGAGTTTGCCGGGCTTGTCGTGGCGTAGTGAGGCGACAAACTCATCTTCAAACTGGTAGCCTGGGCCGCCGGTTCCTGAGCCTAAGGGACATCCGCCCTGGATCATGAAGTTGGCGATAACGCGGTGAAAATTCAAACCGTCGTAGTAGCCGTGCTGGGCGAGATTGACGAAGTTAGCCACCGTGATGGGTGCTTCGTCAGCAAAAAAGTTGATATTGATTGTTCCTTTGGTCGTTTCCATCTGTGCTGAAATATTCAAATGATCAATCCTGTTTGTTAAGTGTTTAGTGTTTAAGTGAAGTTGACAAGAACCCGAGGCGCCTCGGGGCCCTGAGTGCTAGCGATCGTCAAGGGCAATGAAGTCCCGCTGATGTTCGCCTAAGTACAGTTGACGCGGCCGGGCAATTTTGTACGGCGCGCTAAGCATCTCATCCCAGTGAGTCACCCAGCCTGGCATACGACCGAGGGTAAATATTACGGTGAAGAGCTCTGTTGGGATGCCCACGGCTTTCAGGGTGATGCCCGAATAGAAATCGATATTCGGGTAGAGCTTACGGGAGATGAAGTAGTCGTCTTCTCGAGCAATCTTCTCGAGTGCTTTGGCTATCTTCAGCAGAGGGTCGTTCTCAACGCCTCGCTCGGCCAGTACGGCTGCACAATAGGACTCCATGACCTTGGCGCGGGGATCGAAATTTTTATAAACCCGGTGGCCAAATCCCATTAGCTTAAAGGGGTCGTCTTTGTTCTTAGCTTTCTCCACATATTCGGCGACTCGCGATTCGTCGCCAATCTCCATGAGCATGTCCAGAACGGCTTCGTTCGCACCCCCGTGCGCAGGTCCCCAGAGCGCTGACACGCCGGCGGAGATGGCGGCATACGGATTACAGTCAGTGGACCCTGCCATTCGCACTGTTGATGTTGAGGCATTTTGCTCGTGATCAGCGTGCAAAATGAATATTTTATCCATCGCTTCGGCAATAACCGGGCTGATCGTCGAAGGTTTACCCGTCTCACCAAAGCACATATTGAGAAAATTTTCGGCATAACCGAGGCTCGAATCCGGCTCAACGAAGGTTTCACCTCGACCGTGTTTGTAGGCCATGGCGGCAATCGTGGGGATCATCGCAATCAACCGTTGGGCCGTGGTCTTACGATTTTCGGCGTCGGTAATATCCGTCGTTTCATGGTACAGAGAGGCCAGGCCAGAGATGGCAGCGCCAACCATCGACATGGGGTGAGCGCCACGCGCAAAGCCGTTGAAAATTTGTTGGAATTGCTTATCCACATGCTGCTTATCTTTGAGGCTGGCGTCGAACTCAGCCAGTTGGGCTGAATTCGGGAGCTCGCCGTTTAGCAGCAAATAACAGACTTCCAGATGGCTTGCCTGGCTGGCCAATTGCTCTATCGCGTAGCCCCGGTATAGGAGTATGCCGGCGTCCCCATCAATATAAGTGATCTTTGAATCACAGCTGGCAGTGGATAAAAAGCCGGGATCATAGGTAAAAATACCTTCGGCGATCAGGCCCCTGACATCGACAACATTATTGCCCTCGGAAGCTTCGAGAACATTTAAATCGATGGATTTGCCATCAATCGTAATTTCAACTTTTTGTACCATGAAAGAACTCCCAGGTTTACCCGCCGAATGGTCATTCGTTGACGATTGCCATCATTCAAATGAGCAATCCACAGATGCGGCGACGGAGCGACATGATTCCAAAACCAGCGCAGCTTGTAAAGCCTTGATATATCCGTCGCACGCGGGTCTGTGTTTGTCTTTTGCTAACAAACTCACTATTATTGCCCCGCGAAATTCAAAAGCCATTTCCCCGCGCGCACCGATCTCAGGGCTGACGTCATGAATCGGGTCTGGTGGGCTCAATTTGAGAACTTATTTGTGAAAAACGATCCTCGTCCCGTTAACGTGAATCCATCAGATTTGATGTCATTCGCCTGGCCCCTGGCTGCGCTAGCCTCGATTACCCATCGAATAGCCGGGGTTATTTTATTTGTTGGTATTGCCTTTGGGCTGTATGCGCTGGACCTGTCATTATCCTCTGCCGCGGGCTTCGATGTCCTCAAGGGTCTGATGAACTCGCCGTTTGGGATGTTCGTAACCTGGGGACTGCTGTCGGCGCTAGCGTATCACTTCGTTGCCGGTATCAAGCACTTGCTGCTTGATATGGAGATCGCGGATACCATCGAGGGTAGTAAGTTTGCTGCCAGAGTCACGTTTCTAGTCTCTGCAGTATTGATTTTTCTCGCCGGCATTTGGGTTATTCAGGGTTAAAGGAAAAAATTATGGTTACTCAAGTCACAAGTTTTTCTCGTAACGGCCTGTCTGACTTCATTGTGCAACGGGTGACGGCCTATATTCTAGCGGCCTACACGGTGTTCCTGGTGGGCTACTTATTGTTCCAAGGTGAGATGGCTTATGCCGACTGGCAAATGCTGTTTTCTCACACCTGGATGCAGATCTTTACCATGTTGGCGCTCGTATCAACCTGTGCGCATGCCTGGATTGGCATGTGGACGATCGGCACTGATTACATTCGAGAGCATTACTTTGGGCAAAATGCCAACGGTTATCGCTTAATTTATCAAGTCATCTGTATTTTGACGCTGGCCAGTTATTTGTTCTGGGGCGTGAAGATACTCTGGGGGAATTAGTTTAATGGGTGAGTTACCTACACTGGAATTTGACGCCATCATTATTGGTGGTGGTGGCGCCGGCATGCGTGCCGCACTGCAGTTAGCCGAATCGGGCCGTAAAACCGCCGTGATCTCGAAAGTATTCCCGACCCGGTCCCATACGGTCTCAGCGCAGGGTGGCATCACATGTGCGATAGCCAGTGATGATCCCAATGATGATTGGCGTTGGCACATGTATGACACCATCAAGGGTTCTGACTATATTGGCGACCAAGATGCGATCCAGTATATGTGTAGTGTGGGTCCTCAGGCGGTCTATGAACTCGACCATATGGGGCTGCCATTCTCTCGTAACGACAATGGCCGAATATATCAGCGGCCGTTCGGTGGCCAATCAAAGGATTTTGGCAAAGGTGGCCAAGCCGCGCGTACCTGTGCTGCGGCTGACCGCACAGGTCATGCACTGCTCCATGCGCTTTACCAGGGCAACACTAAGGCAGGCTCGGTTTTCCTGTCGGAGTGGTTTGCAGTAGACCTGGTAAAAAATGCCCACGGCGCCGTAGTCGGTGTCATAGCAATGTGCATGGAAACTGGCGAAGTCAACTACATCAAAGCCCAGGCGACAGTGTTGGCCACGGGCGGTGCAGGGCGGATCTACCAATCAACGACGAATGCCTTGATGTGCACCGGCGATGGCGCTGCCATGACTCTGCGAGCGGATCTGGCGCTCCAGGATATGGAAATGTGGCAGTTTCACCCCACCGGTATTGCCGGTGCGGGAACACTGGTCACTGAAGGCTGCCGGGGTGAAGGGGGCTACCTGATCAATAAAGATGGCGAACGCTTTATGGAGCGCTATGCACCGACAGCCAAAGATTTGGCAGGTCGGGACGTTGTGGCGCGGAGCATGATCCTTGAGATACTCGCGGGTCGGGGCGGTGGTGAGGATGGTGATCATGTGTTCTTGAAGCTGGATCACCTGGGTGAGGAAATTTTACACTCGCGGTTGCCTGGGATTGTAGAGCTGGCGAAGACGTTCGCCCATGTGGACCCCGTTAAAGAGCCGATTCCAGTTGTGCCGACTTGCCACTATATGATGGGTGGTATTCCTACTAATATTCACGGCCAGGCGATTACTCGAAATGCCAAGGGTGAAGACGAAATCGTTAACGGTTTGTATTCAGTAGGTGAGGCTGCGTGTGTCTCGGTCCACGGTGCGAACCGCCTGGGTGGGAACTCTTTGCTGGATCTGGTGGTTTTCGGCCGATCCGCGGGCTTGCATATCACCGATGCGCTGAACCAGGGTATGGACTCCGGCGTTGCATCAAGTTCTGATATTGAAGCCGCGACGCAACGTTTGAGTCGTTGGAATGAATCTACGAAGGGCGAAAGTGTTGCCGGCCTCAAGCGTGAATTACAATCCTGTATGCAATTGAACTTTGGCGTGTTTCGCACAGAAGCTAATATGCAGGCGGGTATGAAGACCCTCAGTGAGTTGCGGGAACGGATCAGCCAAGCGGTGTTGACTGACAAGAGCCAGGCTTTTAATACTGCGCGGCTGGAAGCGTTAGAGCTAGATAACTTGCTTGAAGTTGCCGAGGCTACGGCAATATCAGCCGAGGCCCGGAAAGAGAGTCGCGGTGCCCATGCGCGAGACGACTACCAGGTTCGGGACGACGAGAACTGGTTGTGCCATTCATTGTATGACCCGGTAACAAAAACGCTGTCTAAGCGTGATGTGAATCGTGCCCCGGGCTTGCTCCAAACTGATAAAGATTTGCCGGAAGGCGTGTTTGAACCGAAAGAGAGGGTTTATTAAATGCAAGTCAGTGTTTATCGATACGACCCGGACAAAGACGCCGCTCCTTATATGCAGGACTTCGACATTGAATTGCCTGCGGGTAAGGATCTCATGGTGCTGGACGTGCTGGCATTACTCAAAGAGCGAGACGAAACGGTCTCCTATCGTCGCTCATGCCGTGAAGGTGTTTGTGGGTCTGATGGCGTTAGTATGAATGGCAAGAATGGCTTGGCGTGTATTACGCCCGTGTCTGAGGTCGCCAAGGGCGGCAAGCTGACGATTAAGCCATTGCCTGGTTTGCCGGTGATTCGCGACTTGATTGTGGATATGGAGCAGTTTTATGCCCAGTATCGCAAGATTGAGCCTTATCTGATCAACAATGAGGTACCGCCAACCAGAGAGCGCCTGCAATCTCCTGCTGAACGTGAGAAACTAGACGGCCTTTACGAGTGCATACTCTGTGCATGCTGCTCAACGGCTTGCCCGTCTTTCTGGTGGAATCCAGATAAGTTTATCGGTCCGGCTGGGTTACTCCAGGCATATCGTTTTTTGGCGGACAGCCGCGATACAGCGACTGAAGAACGACTGGCGAATCTTGATGATCCGTTTAGCGTATTTCGTTGCAGAGGTATTATGAACTGCGTCAATGTTTGCCCAAAGGGTCTGAACCCGACGCGTGCCATTGGCCACATACGAAATATGTTGCTGAAAAAAGCAGTTTAAGGCTCGCCCTGAAACCATAAGTACAAGGCAAAGTATAGCCGGACAGTGGAAGCTGTCCGGCTTTGTTGATGTTGAGCTGACGTCCCTGCAGGTTTCGTGAAAAGCCTGTTTCCATGGGTTGAGCGCATAAAGCACAAAGGTTAAGTAGAGCTTAACGCACTATACATTGGTAAACGGTGGGGACATGCAAGAAAGTAATATGGAGCAATTGTGGCGCAGTGGCCATATATCAGCTGGTAATGCTGCTTATGTAGAAGATCTCTACGAAAAATATCTCGAGGACCCCTCCGAAATTCCCGATCAGTGGCGCAGCTATTTCGATACGCTACCAATGGTCGAGGGAGCGATCGCGCCAGACATTTCCCATTCCACCGTGCGCGACCATTTCCTTTTGTTATCGAAGAACCAGGCACGGGTCACCCCAGTGTCGCCCGCTAGTATCAGTGCTGATTTTGAGCGTAAGCAGGTTGCTGTTGGTGAGCTGATCAGTGGTTACCGGCGTCGAGGTCATCTGAAGGCGAACCTCGATCCCCTGGAACTTGAAGACAAACCGCCAGTACCCATTCTTGATCTTGAGTATCATCGCTTGTCTGCCGCAGACCTGGATACACCGTTTCAAACAGGAACGCTGTTTTTTGGTGACCATGTTGCCCCATTAAGGGAGATTATCCATGCTTTGGAACAGACCTATTGCGATAGCGTCGGCGCCGAATATATGCATATTGAGGACCAAGCTGAGCAGCTTTGGGTTCAGCAGCGCATGGAGAGTGCGCGATCAAATCCTGCCTACAGCGATGGCGTGAAGCGGCGTATCCTTGATCGGCTGGTTGCTGCCGAAGGCTTAGAGAAATACCTACACACCAAATACCCAGGCACCAAGCGTTTCGGGCTGGAGGGTAGTGAGAGCTTCATTCCTTGTATGGCGGAACTCATTCACAGAGCGGGTAAGGCTGGCGTACGCGAGACAGTGATAGGCATGGCACACCGCGGCAGAATTAATTTGCTGGTGAATCTTATGGGCAAGGATCCTGCAGGTTTATTTGACGAATTTGAGGGTCGCTACACACCGGGCTTCGGCTCTGGTGACGTCAAATACCACCAAGGTTTTTCGTCAAACCTGATGACGCCAGGTGGTGAGATGCATCTGGCCCTGGGCTTCAACCCGTCTCACCTGGAGATTGGTGCACCGGTGATTGAGGGTTCGGTACGCGCGAGAATGGATCGACGAGAGGACGTCTTGGGCGACAAGGTCTTGGCGATCAATGTGCATGGCGACGCAGCGTTTGCAGGTCAAGGTGTGGTGATGGAGACCTTCCAGATGTCTCAGACTCGGGGTTTCTACACGGGCGGTACAGTTCACGTCATCATCAACAATCAAATTGGTTACACTATTAGCAAACAGGAAGATGCGCGGTCTACGCGTTATTGCACCGAAATCGCAAAGATGGTCCAGGCGCCCATTTTTCACGTTAATGGAGATGATCCCGAGGCTGTTATCTTCGTCTCTCAGTTGGCCCTTGATTACCGCATGGAGTTTCATAAAGACGTAGTGATAGACCTAGTTTCCTATCGTCGCCGTGGCCACAACGAGGGTGATGAGCCATCGATTACTCAGCCAATAATGTATCAGCGCATCCGCAAGCACCAAACGACCTTATCGATCTTTGCTGACAAGATGATTAAGGAAGGCATCGTTGATGAAGCTGACTTGCAGCGTCGCGTTGATGCTTACCGCGATGCGTTGGATAAAGGCGAGGCGGTTGCCTGGGATTTTCTCAAGGAACCTGACACCAGCATGTTTGTTGACTGGCGTTCTTACTTGGGTCATGAATGGACTACCGCAGCGGATACTGGTTTTGTATTGAAGGATTTTCAAAGTCTAGCGAATCAGATGACAGAGTTGCCTGAGGGCTTTGTGATACAAAAACAAGTCAGTAAAATTTTAGACGACCGCAAGAAAATGACGGCTGGTGCTTTGCCTTTGAATTGGGGCTACGGCGAGATCATGGCTTATGCGACGTTGTTGTCTCAAGGTCATAATATTCGCTTAATAGGTCAGGACGTTGCACGAGGAACCTTCTCTCATCGTCATGCTTCATTACATGATCAAAAGGCCGGTCTAGAGCATGTACCCCTAAAAAATCTTAGTGACTCCAGCGCGCGCTTCGACATGTATGATTCTTTTCTGTCTGAAGAGGCGGTGTTGGCGTTTGAATACGGCTACGCTCAAACCAGCCCTAATACGCTGGTAATATGGGAAGCCCAATTCGGTGATTTTGCCAACGGAGCTCAAGTGGTGATCGATCAGTTCATTACCAGCGGTGAGCACAAATGGGCCCGACTTTGCGGCTTAACGATGCTGTTACCCCACGGCTATGAAGGCGCTGGACCAGAGCATTCGTCGGCGCGGTTGGAGCGATTCCTGCAGTTATGCGCTGAACACAACATCCAAGTTTGTGTGCCGAGTACCCCGTCGCAAATTTTTCATCTATTGCGCCGACAAGCTATTCGGCCCCTACGTCGACCATTAATCGTCATGACGCCAAAGAGTTTGCTCCGTCATAAAGATGCGATATCTACATTGGAAGATCTCTGTGAAGGGGAGTTCCAGAATGTCATTGACGACCCAGCAGTTTCTAAAGCGGCGGACATTACTCGCGTGATATTTTGCAGCGGCAAGGTCTACTACGATCTGGATGCCAAGCGCCAGGAAGACCAGTTAGGCCATGTCGCTATTGTGCGTATTGAGCAACTGTACCCGTTCCCAGACGTTGAGCTGAAAGCCATATTGAAGCGCTACAAAAATATTGCCGTCGCTGTATGGTGCCAAGAAGAGCCGATGAATCAAGGTGCCTGGTATAGTAGCCAGCATCATGTTCGGCGGGCTATGAATGCCAGTTACCCGGGCTTATATTTGCATTATGCCGGTCGTGAGGCTTCAGCGGCAGCGGCAGCGGGCTATGTGTCCTTACATATTCGTCAGCAGGAACGGCTGGTTCACGACGCCCTGTACAATACTAATATTGAATAACGAAGGAGGCTCTGAATAACTGGGTATTTTGGTGGTGCTGTTGAGATCGAATATGCACAGCGCGCTTTTTGACTGTTGTGGATAGGTATGAAACCTGCCATCGCTCAAAATTTTCTTCAAAGTATTTACGGCATATTAGTGGCATATGCCGCCTTAATCAGAGAGTCCCAAATTTATGTTCGCTTTGCAGCATAGGAAGGTAAAATGATAGAAATTAAAGCGCCTGAGTTTCCTGAGTCGATCGCCGACGGTGAAATTGCAGTCTGGCATGTTCAGGTTGGTGAGCAAGTCAGCCGTGATCAAGTTCTGGTCGATATTGAAACCGACAAAGTCGTACTTGAGGTGGTTGCTCCGGTAGATGGGCACTTGAGTGAGATCCTGAAGCAGGCGGGTGAAACAGTATTAGCTGAAGAAGTCATGGGCCACTTTGTTGCCGGTGAGGCCGCGGTGGTAGAGGCGAAATCCTCCCCTGCTGAGCCTGCTGCACTGGCAGTTACTGCTGCTCCCGAAGCTGATGCGATTGTGAGTCCAGCCGCGAAGAAAATGGCTGCAGAACATAAGGTTGATGTTACCCAAATTAGCGGCACCGGTAAGGGTGGCAGGGTCACAAAAGAAGATGTCCTGATGGCTGTCGCCAACGTGACTCAGGCTGCAGGAGCCGTCGGTCAACCGACCGTTCCAGTCGCGGCGAATGAAGCCACCGGTGCTTCGGATCGCATCGAACGTCGAGTCCCCATGACTCGGTTACGTGCCAGTGTTGCCCGCCGGCTGCTGGAGGCCCAACAAACCGCGGCGATGCTGACGACCTTTAACGAGGTGGACATGACAGCGATCATGGAGCTTCGTAGCCAGTACAAAGAGGCCTTCGAGAAGGCCCACAATGGCACTCGATTGGGCTTTATGTCGTTCTTCGTCCGAGCCTGCATCGAAGCCTTGAAGCGCTTTCCAGCGGTGAATGCCTCTATTGACGGTAGCGACATTGTTTATCATGGCTATCAAGATATTGGGGTTGCGGTGGGTTCACCCCGTGGGCTTGTGGTCCCTGTTCTACGTGATGCTGACAGCCTGAGCCTGGCGGAAATTGAAGAACAAATTCGCGACTACGGTAATCGAGCCAAGGATAACAAGCTGGCCATTGACGATATGACCGGAGGTACCTTCACGATTTCTAATGGGGGCGTGTTTGGTTCCTTGTTATCCACGCCGATTTTAAATCCGCCACAGACGGCTATCTTGGGGATGCATAAAATCCAGGAGCGGCCTATGGCCGTGGGTGGACAAGTTGTGATCAGACCAATGATGTATCTGGCATTGTCTTACGATCATCGTCTGATTGATGGGCAAGAGGCGGTCCGCTTTCTCGTGACGATTAAAGACTTCCTCGAAGAGCCAGCTAGAATCCTGCTGGACATTTAACGAACCTCTGTGGAGACGTATTAGTATGGCAACCAAATTTGACGTGATCGTGATAGGCGCAGGCCCTGCTGGCTATCATGCCGCGATCAGGGCTGCACAACTGGGTCTGAAAACAGCTTGTATCGATAAATGGATCAATAAACAAGGAAAGCCAGCTTTCGGTGGAACCTGTTTGAACGTTGGCTGTATACCATCGAAAGCGTTATTGGATGCGTCACATAAGTATAGTCAGGCCAAGAACGAATTTGACGAGATTGGCATCAAGATTTCAGGTCTGAAAATTGACGTTCCGACGATGATAGCACGCAAGGATAAGGTCGTTGAAAACCTAACCAAGGGTGTTGCCGGTCTGTTGAAGTCTAATGGCGTCACAACCTTCGAAGGTAGCGCGCGTCTGAATGCTGGCCGCAAGGTTGAGGTAACGACCCACGATGGCACCGTCGAGATGCTTGAAGCGGATAATATTATTATCGCCACGGGCTCCAATCCCGTCGCTATTCCACCATGCCCACTGACGCCGAACCTGATCGTCGATTCAAGTGGCGTTGGAATTCACAGCTGTACCCAAGCGTCTGGGCGTTATCGGTGCCGGCGTTATCGGTTTAGAGCTTGGTAGTGTCTGGCTGCGGCTAGGGGCCGAGGTCATAGTGCTTGAAGCCCTCGAAGAGTTTTTACCGATGGCGGATCAGCAGGTCAGCAAGGACTCTGCAAAGCTTTTTAAGCAGCAGGGCATGGACGTGCGGTTGGGTGCGCGGGTCACTGGCACCAGTATCAAAGGCAAGAAAGTCACCGTGACTTATGCAGATGCTGAGGGCGAGAAACAAGAGGTGTTCGATCAACTGATCGTCGCGGTAGGGCGCCGGCCATTCACCGAAAATCTGTTAGCAGCTGACAGTGGTGTGATACTGGATGAGCGTGGCTTTATTCATGTCAATGATCTGTGCTCCACGGATGCGCCGGGTATCTTTGCTGTTGGGGATGTTGTTCGTGGCCCCATGCTGGCCCATAAGGGTATGGAAGAGGGTGTGATGGTGGCGGAGCGGATTGCCGGCCACAAACCGATGGTGAACTATGATTGTGTACCGTCAGTGATCTATACCCATCCAGAAATAGCCTGGGTGGGCAAAACTGAGCAAGAATTGAAGGCCAGTGGTGACGATTATAATGTGGGAATGTTCCCCTTGGCCGTCAGTGGCCGGGCGCAGGCCTCAAACGATACAGCAGGGATGATCAAGGTGTTGGCTGACGCGGCAACTGACAGAATCCTTGGCGTCCATATGATTGGCGGCCATGCCTCCGAAATGATTAGCGAGGCGGTGATAGCCATGGAATTTGGCTCAAGTGCTGAGGATATCGGCCTGACAATGTTTGCTCACCCGACATTGTCGGAAGGCTTTCATGAAGCCGCACTGGCAGTGGCCGGACATGCCATTCATATAGCAAATCGAAAACGTAAAAAGTAAAAAGTAAAAAGTAAAAGCAATAACTAAAAAACGATAAGCAAACGAGCGCATATCCTGGATGCAGGATGATTCTAATCACATTTTAAGGACCATGAAGTTATGAACCTTCACGAATATCAGGCGAAACAATTGTTCGCTGAATACGGCTTACCCGTATCCAAAGGCCATGCTGTAGATACAGCAGATGAGGCTGTAGCAGCGGCAAAAGAATTAGGTGGCGAGCGCTGGGTGATCAAGGTTCAAGTTCACGCAGGCGGTCGGGGTAAGGCCGGTGGCGTGAAGCTGGTGTCAACAGAAGCCGAGATACGCGCGTTTGCCGCTCAGCATATCGGCACTAATCTCGTGACTTTTCAGACTGATGAGCATGGTCAGCCGGTCAGCAAAATTTATATTGAAGAGTGTACGGATATCGCGCGTGAGCTGTATCTGGGTGCGGTCATCGATCGGTCGTCACGACGAGTTGTGTTTATGGCATCTACCGAGGGTGGTGTGGAAATCGAAACCGTCGCCGAGGAAACTCCGGAAAAAATTCTCAAGGCAGTGATTGACCCGGCTATCGGTGGCATGCCCTATCAGGGCCGAGACCTTGCTTTCCAACTGGGTCTTGAAGGCAAGCAGGTCAATCAGTTTGCCAATGTTTTCACTTCCTTGGCCAAGCTGTTCCAGGAAAATGATCTGGCGCTGCTGGAGATCAATCCGCTAGTTGTCACCAGTGACGGTGATATTCACTGTCTGGACGCGAAGGTCTCCATTGATGGCAATGCTATTTACCGACAGAAGACACTCGCCGCGATGCATGATCCGTCACAGGAAGATGCCCGCGAGAGTCAGGCCGCTGAGTTCGGTCTGAATTATGTTGCGCTAGACGGCAACATTGGTTGCATGGTCAACGGTGCTGGTCTGGCGATGGGAACAATGGACTTGGTGAAACTGCATGGTGGCAAGCCGGCTAACTTCCTTGATGTGGGCGGTGGTGCGACCAAGGAGACCGTCAGTGAAGCGTTTAAGATCATATTGTCTGACACCAACGTCAAGGCTGTTCTCATCAACATTTTTGGTGGCATTGTCCGCTGTGATGTTATCGCTGAAGGTATTATCGGTGCAGTGAAGGAAGTTGGCGTCACCCTGCCAGTAGTCGTGCGTTTTGAAGGTAATAATGCGGCCCTTGGGGTGAAAGCCCTGGCCGATAGTGATGTCGATATTATTGCTGCAACAAGTCTGACGGATGCCGTCCAGCAAGCAGTGAAAGCCGCCGGAGGTGCAGCGTGAGTGTTCTAATTGATTCAAATACAAAAGTAATTTGTCAGGGTTTTACCGGTTCCCAGGGAACGCTACACTCTAAGCAGGCGCTGGAGTACGGCACTAAATTGGTGGGTGGTATCACGCCCGGTAAAGGCGGTCAGCGACATCTCGAGCTGCCGGTATTCAATACAGTTAAGGAAGCCGTGCGTGAAACGGGTGCGACAGCCTCGGTGATTTATGTACCTGCGGCCTATGCCAAAGATGGCATTCTGGAAGCGGCAGACGCCGGTATTGAATTAATCGTCTGCATTACTGAAGGTGTGCCGACCCTTGATATGCTGTCGGTCAAAGCCAGCCTTGATACTCGCGGGATTCGTTTGATCGGGCCTAATTGTCCGGGTGTCATCACTCCGGGGCAATGTAAGATCGGTATCATGCCCGGGTCGATTCACCTGCCGGGTAAGGTCGGGATTGTGTCGCGGTCAGGCACTTTGACTTACGAGGCTGTCAAGCAAACCACAGATCTGGGTTTTGGGCAGAGCACCTGCGTTGGTATTGGTGGTGATCCTATCCCGGGCAGTAACTTTATTGATATTCTTGCCATGTTTGAGGCTGATCCTGATACCCACGCTATCATTATGGTCGGTGAGATCGGTGGTAATGCCGAGGAAGAAGCTGCCGAGTTTATCAAATCCAATGTGACCAAACCCGTGGTGGGTTACATCGCGGGCGTGACTGCGCCAGCGGGTAAGCGTATGGGCCATGCCGGCGCGATTATTGCCGGTGGCAAGGGTACCGCTGATGATAAATTTGCCGCATTGAACTCAGCAGGTGTGCATACCGTGAAGAGCTTGGCAGAAATCGGCAACGCGCTCAAAGAGCTTACTGGCTGGTAGAGGCTGATGTTGTCGGGGGTAGCCATGCTTCATGCGGCGGCTACCCTTTTTTTTGTCCGCAAGATGGTCTTGGGTGGTTGAAAAAATGGTCCGGTAACCCCATCTCTGCTGGCAATGCAAGTTACGTAAAAGGTGTGAGCACACATGACCGTTGAAGCGAAAAAAGAAACTCTGGGATTCCAATCTGAAGCCAAGCAACTGCTGCAGCTGATGATTCACTCGTTGTACTCCAATAAAGAAATTTTCCTGCGCGAGCTGATCTCCAATGCCTCAGACGCCATTGACAAGTTGCGCTTTGAAGCTCTGCAAAAGAGTGATCTGCTCGGTGACGATGCCGACCTGAAAATTTGCATCGATATCGATAAAGAGGCTGGCACCATCACCATCACGGATAACGGCATTGGCATGACGCGAGATGATGCGATCAGTCATCTGGGTACCATCGCGAAATCTGGTACAGCCCAATTTTTCAGTGCGCTGACCGGTGATCAAAAGAAAGACGCACAGTTAATCGGGCAATTCGGTGTCGGTTTCTACTCAACATTTATAGTTGCTGACAAGGTTGTGGTCGAATCTCGGGCGGCCGGGAGTGCGAGCAATGAAGCCATACGGTGGATTTCTGCCGGTGAAGCAGACTTTGAAATTGAAAATATTGACCGTGAGCAGCGCGGTACATCGGTGATCCTGCATTTGAAATCAGACGAGACAGACTTTCTAGATGACTGGCGTGTTCGCAGCGTCGTCAAGAAGTATGCTGATCATGTTGCGGTACCGGTAATGATGATGTCACAGCCTGCGCCGCCTGCTGAAGGCGAGGAACCTGTAGAGGCGGAATATGAGGCGATTAATCTCGCTAAAGCACTGTGGACCCGCTCGCGAACAGAGATTACTGACGAAGAGTATCAAGAATTCTATAAACTGGTGTCACACGACTACCAGGCGCCACTGACTTGGAGCCATAATCGTGTCGAGGGTAAGCTCGATTACACCAGTTTGATTTATATCCCATCGAAGGCCCCCTTTGATATGTGGCAGCGAGAGGCGCCGCGTGGTCTTAAGCTCTACGTACAGCGAGTCTTTATCATGGACGAGGCTGAGCAGTTTTTGCCGCTCTATCTGCGCTTCGTTAAGGGCGTGATTGATTCAAATAATCTGCCACTGAATGTGTCTCGAGAGATATTACAGAAAAATCCATCCATTGACGCGATGCGTAGTGCCCTGACGAAACGGGTGCTGGACATGCTCGAGAAGTTAGCGAAGAAAGAGCCTGAGCAGTATCAGACCTTCTGGAGCGAGTTTGGCCAGGTCATCAAAGAGGGTGTGGCTGAAGACTTTGCAAATAAGGACAAGATCGCCAAGTTGCTGCGGTTTGCAACAACCCACAGCGACAGTAAAGATCAAAACCAGCCCCTGACGGAATATCTGGGACGAATGAAGGAAGGCCAGGAAACTATTTATTATGTGGCGGCGGATAATTATCACACAGCGATCAATAGCCCACATCTCGAAGTCTTTAAGAAAAAGGGCATCGAAGTACTGATCCTGACTGATCGCATCGATGAGTGGCTGATGAGCCATTTGATGGAATTTGAAGGCAAGAAATTTCAAGATGTAGCAAAGGGTACGCTGGATCTCGGTGACCTGGAAGATCCGAAGGAAAAAGCCGCTAATGAAGCGGTTGAGAAGCAGTTTGTTGATTTACTCGCGCGCATTCAGACCGTGCTAGGGGAAAAAGTCGAAACTGTGCGGATTACGCATCGTCTCACCGATTCGCCGGCTTGTCTGGTTGTCAACGAAGATGAAATGGGTATGCAGATGCGTCGCATACTCGAGTCAGCAGGGCAGGCTGTACCCGAGAACAAACGTACCTTTGAGTTGAACCCAACTCATCCGCTGGTTGAAAAGTTGAATGCTGAAACCGACGAGAATCGTTTCACTGATCTGGCGTTGGTGCTTTTTGATCAGGCTATGCTTGCCGAGGGTAGCCATCTAGAGGAGCCAACGAGCTATGTCAGTCGTTTGAATAAACTGCTCTTGGAATTGTCAGCGAGCTAGCTGCTACTAATGGCTGGGGGCGACTGGCGCTAGTGAGGCGTCAGGAGCTTCTTTCAGGAGAGGGCGCTGAAAGGCGTCCTCGCTCTGCTCCTGTTGTGATGCACGCAAGTTACCGATCACTGATTCGAGTGCTCGGCTAAAGAGTAGGCCGTTGCTGATCAACTTCACCGTGCCGTCTTTGAGTTCGCGGGCGAGACCTGCGCGGGTTTTTTCGACGACCTTGACACCTTGTTGAGTGACGAAGATATACTTATCGATAACCTTGATTTTAGCAGCGAGTTTGCAGCGAGTAGTCAGGTCAGCCTCTCCCAGAAATTCAAACCAATCACCGACGTCAACTCGATCGACGGCTTGCATATGGGGATCATCTTCATCGATGTCTTCAACGATAGCTGCTTGCTTATTAGTCCTCGCCGGCTGAACACCTTCGCTACTCGTACCCTGAAGTTCAACTGCATCGCCGGTGAACCTTGCGTCACCGGTATCTGCGATTAAACCTTGCTCGAGCTGGGCGAAAGAGGCTTCTTGAATGATTGTCAGTTCCGCCATCAATCTATCGATTTCCAGGCTATCGAGTTTGGTAATTCGTAAAGCCTTACGCAGATTGTTCAGCAAACGTGGGTTGACGGTATCGAGACGGGGTCGGTCATCAGCGTGATCCTTAGGCTGGACTGTCCACAGCAATACGTCGATCGTGTTAATGGATTGTTTCCACGCGTTGCTGCCAGGACCCTCTTTAAGTAGCAGCATCACCATAAACTTGTGATATATCTGGCCCAAAAAGTCCTGGATAAAGGCTGGTAAATCTCGTCCAAGAATTCGCTCTGCAATTTTTTGATCCGCCAGTTCGCGGATATCTTCAATTCGCTCCTCACGCTCGTTTGCGCGCATGATGCGCTGTTCAAGGTGGTGGGTTTTGGCTGCCAAGCGCGCGCGAAATAGCCTGAAGTCTTTGAGCAGTTTATTGAAGAGTTCGATGTCGTCCGTATACTCGATTAACATCCGGCTGACCAATTCGTTCATTTTTTGATACAGCGAGTCGTTTTCTAAGTCGCGGACTTCTGTCCAGCCAATCGCTGCTGAGGCAAATTCATTGAGGATGCTGCGAGCTGGATGGTTCTCTCGGTTGAAAAAAGTGGTGTCTGATAAAGCCACCTTGAGGATGGTGATCTGGGTTCGTCCGATCAGTTCTTTTATGGGCAGGGCGACAGAATTATCTTGCCAGATGGCTTCATAAAGTAAGGAGACCAAATTGATAATATCGGCAGATTGCTGGTCGACAGCATTGGCCTTGCCCTTGCCCAATTCTTGGGTTTGTAACAAAAGTTCGTTGATTGACTCGGGCACATCGAGCTTCTCGAGCTCATGGTTTGTGATTTCATTGGTGCTACCGGCGCTACGCGCACCATCAATTTTCAATGACTGCTGGATGTTGGTGAGAATATCGAATAGCTCCTGCTGGCCGACCATCACGACTGTTTCGTTGTTCGCTGGACTCAATAAGCCTGCTGTCTGGGCGGCGTGAATCATCGAGCTGGGTACGGCGAATTGTTGACTTGCGGCATTAGCGGCTGACACACCACGAGCTGCTGGCCGCAGCAAGTTTTGCATCATGCCGAATAGCTCAGGATTATCTGACTCACTGTCTGCTGGTAGCGCTTCAAGCCCCCCAAAGCTATCCATCATCTCTAACTGCGGTCGAGCCTTGCTTCGACTTTGGGTTGCCCCCCGGGCAACATGGGTTGCCGTCTCTGTCCTTAGGTCCGGCATGACACCTGCTTTTATCAGCATCTGGTTGGCTTCTTGCAGGACAGTGTCGAGTTGCTTCAGCAGGACTTCATTGAATCGTCGGTAAGCGGCAAGATCATTCTTCGCTCGGCAATCAACCTTCAGCATGGCCGCCGAGAACGCCGTTGATAATTGTTGTGGGTCCAGGGGGTTCGACGACTCATCAATTTGCTTGATTTCGATCACGGCGCTTAGCCGAGTATTAAAACTGATTAAATCGGGTAGATTTTTGTTCCTGGCAGCTGCGATCATTCCTCTGGTAGCTACCATAGTGTTGAGTTCGTCTTCCTGAACCAGAGATAGGCTATCGAAATCAACGGTGGTACTTTTTTTCGGTTGGGTAGTGGAAAGTTCATCAAATGCGTTGTTTATATGCGTTATAAATTGCTCGGCCAACGGGTCCCTTGCTGACCCGAACAGCGCGACGCCTTCGCTTTCGTTAACCACCGTTTGGATGAGGTGTTGTAGCGTGCAAATAACAGTCTTCTGTAATGATTCGACCAAATTAGGCACGGAAATGAGCTGTTAGATAGGAGTGGAAAAATAACATAACGCCAATAGCAAGGTAAGTATAGCGATATAGGCAAGGTTGGGATTGAAAAATGTAAGTAATTTGTATTTTTAGAGGAAGCCTAAGCGCTGGGCTGGCGGTGCTTCTAGCGAGGTCCCGGCTGGTCTGGGAAGTTCGTCTTATGTGGTAATCTTTAGCAAACCAATGGGCATGCCGCCGCCATGAAACGTGACAAGGTGACCAGGAATGAATCTACTGTTAATGCGCCACGGTGATGCCGTGATGTCATACCCCGATGCGGATAGGCCTTTGAGTTTGCTGGGTGTAGAGGAAGTCATGGCTAAGGGAGCAAGCCTGCTAGACGCGAATGTTCAGGTATCTCACATCATCGCCAGTCCCTTGTCCCGAGCCCAAGAGACTGCGGGTTTGATGGCGACCCGCCTGGGGTATCAGCCTGCGATTCTCTGCTGGGATAGTCTTTCTCCCGCCGGTGATATGGGCCAAGTATTAGCGTTACTGGCAACCAGTAACTTCGCAACTCCGCTATTGGTCACCCATCAGCCCTTTGTCAGTGAATTCATAGATTATCTTACCGGTGAAGCCGTTATGATGGGTACGGCTTCGATTGTCGCCATTACATTGGACGTTTTTTCACCACAAACGAGTGAGCTGAGATGGTCGATAGATACCTGCGGATAAAACGGAACCGAATAACTAACGTCGGTATTCGAGTTCAACTGATCGGTTTCCAGAGACGATGTTGCGCTTTGCTGTTGTTGGCCTGGTTGCCCCTGGCCGCAATGGGTGCAGACAACGGTGATAGTATCATCGCGCTGTATCCGCGTGCCCAGCTAGTTGAGAGCGCAAGCGAACAGGGCGTCTCGACTCATCGCGTCATGCTGGGTGCCTTGAAGAAAGTGAACAGCGAGATAGCGCCAGAGGCATCTCGCTACGTTCAAGGTGAACGCACGCGCAATACGTATCTACTGCCCGACGAGCCCCGTAGTAATTTGGTCTTCGATTTTTACTTGGAGCAGTTGGAGCGCCAGGGGCAGATTTTGTATCAATGTGCAGGGCGTGAGTGCGGCAGCAGTAATTATTGGGCTAACAGCGTGTTCGAGCGTCGAATCCTGTATGGCCCAGAGCAATACCAGCATTATGTTGTCGGTGTAGTCGATGGTCAGTACCTGGCGATCTATGTCGCACAGCGCGCAACCGGGCAGGTCTATGCCCATTTAGATACCATCAAACCGCAACGAGATTCCGCAGCGGCAGCGAACGCGTTGGATTCGGCGAACCTATTGCAGGCACTGACATCCGGTGCCGCCGTCAAGATCGGGCTGCGACCTGATGTTGCCGCCACAAACAAGGTGGTTGCGGCGCTGATGGATAACCCAGCGTTAAGTCTGTACGTCGTCGGCCATGACGCGCTGCAGCGAGACGAAACCGTCCTGGCTGCGATGACGAGAACGGCTGCGGCGGCTGGCGAGTTTCGCCTGCGATTAATCAAATTGGGTATTGCTGAGTCACGGCTACAGGCCTACGGCGTCGGGCCGCTGGCGCCAAGCATTGATGCCCCTGCGCGCCTAGAGTTGTTGTTGGCCGATTAGCGAAACCCTAATTGGAAAGTTTTAAACGGGTTGTCAGTTAGCTTGAGGAAAGATTGAGCAGTGACATGAACTCCATACGTGTTGGTGCGCTATCTCTGAAGTCGCCGAGCATGACGGAGGTTTTCATCACCGAGTTTTGTTTTTCGACACCCCGCATCATCATACACATGTGTTTTGCTTCTATAATCACGCTGACCCCCGAGGCCGTTGTCACTGATTGAATGGCTTCAGCGATTTGCTTGGTTAGGTTTTCCTGTATTTGCAGGCGGCGAGCGTACATGTCCACCACGCGTGCTACCTTGGAGAGTCCTAGCACCTTGCCGGTCGGGATGTAAGCCACATGACATTTGCCGATAAATGGCAACATATGGTGCTCGCACATGGAATACAGCTCAATATTCTGGACGATAACCATCTCGTTAGTATCAGACTCGAACAAGGCTTCATTAACGACCTCATCCAGAGTTTGACCATAGCCGTGGGTCAGGAATGCCATGGCTTTAGCCGCCCGTTCTGGCGTGTCGATTAAGCCCTCACGATTAGGATCTTCGCCAATCTCAGTCAAAATTTTCTTAAACGCGTCTTGCATATACTCAAGTCCAGTCATTGATAGCGCTACCCTAAGCCAATCTTACAATCGGGTAAAGTGGTTGATTACTAAGTTACGACAGCGCAGCAGTTTCGGCTCACTTAGGGTTATAATGCGGGCTTAGGTAAAGGAGTGAGATATGCCGGGTAGCAGTATTGGAGACGTATTCAGAGTGACCACCTTTGGTGAGAGCCACGGCTTGGCGCTGGGCTGTATCATCGATGGTTGTCCACCGGGGATGGCGTTGAATGAACGGGACCTGCAGGGTGATCTAGATCGCCGCAAACCTGGAACCTCAAAGTATGCGACCCAGCGCCAGGAATCTGACCAGGTCAAGATTCTGTCAGGGGTATTTGAAGGATTGACGACGGGTACGCCCATTGGCCTGCTGATTGAGAACCAAGACCAAAAATCGAAAGACTATACGAACATCAAGGACGTCTATCGACCCGCGCACGCTGACTATACTTATGCGCAAAAGTATGGCGTTCGTGATTATCGTGGGGGTGGGCGTTCCTCGGCCCGCGAGACCGCCATGCGCGTAGCAGCCGGGGCAGTGGCCAAGAAATACTTAGCCGTTGAGCACGGCATCCTGATTAGGGGCTATATGGCGCAGATGGGTGACTTGAGCCCGCAGATCATTGATTGGGATCAGATCGAGCAAAACCCATTTTTCTGTCCAGACCCTGCGCTGGTGCCACGCCTTGAGCAAATGATCGATGCCCTGCGACGCGAGGGTGATTCTATCGGCGCGCGGATTAATATTGTCGCCTCGGGCTTAATGCCTGGACTCGGTGAGCCGGTATTTGATCGACTTGATGCGGACATTGCCCATGCAATGATGAGTATCAATGCCGTTAAGGGCGTAGAGATCGGGGCTGGATTTGCATCCATCACCCAGAAGGGCTCCATGCACCGAGATGAAATGTCACCGAACGGTTTCACGTCGAACAATGCGGGCGGCATTCTGGGGGGGATTTCCTCCGGTCAGGATATCACCGTCAGTATCGCCTTAAAGCCGACATCCAGTATTACCAAGCCAGGTCAGAGTGTCGATAGCGCCGGTAATCCTGCCGCGGTCGTGACCAAGGGCCGCCATGACCCCTGTGTTGGGGTCCGGGCTACGCCGATCGCCGAGGCCATGTTAGCCATTGTCCTGATGGATCACCTGCTGCGGCATCGAGCACAGAATGCCAATGTCGTGCCGGTGGGGCCAAGGTTTTAAGAGGCGTCCTCGGCCAATAAGTCCATAAATGCCAGGGCAGCGTTAGACAAGCTGCGTTGGACGTGGTGAATAACGCCGAGTTTGCGCTCGATTCGAATATTCGGCACCGACAATACGCAGACAGTGTCGTCCAGCATGCTGCGTGGCAGGACGCTCCAGCCCAGGCCAATGGTAATCAGCATCTTGATGGTCTCAAGGTAGTTGGTGGACATGCTGACATGAATCGGCAGGCCTTGATCCTCGAATATCTGTTTGATGATGCGGCCAGTAAAAGTGCTCATGTCCGGCAGAATGGCGGGGAAGGCAGCGATTTGCTCAAGGCTGGGCAAGGCGTAACTCGCCAGAGCGTGATCTGGGGCGCAGACAAAGACTAGGTCATCGGTCCAAATCGCTCGAGACGCCAAGCGTTCGTGGGACCTTGGTGCCATCGTGATGATGCCAAGTTCAAGATTACCCTGCACGATTTGTTCGTGTGCAACCTCAGAGTCC
>Ga0115570_10000705_pt1 | contig 27539 bp, 19 predicted proteins | sample COGITO_mtgs_1205_3_FD_87294 | JGI IMG/M metagenome (GOLD analysis project Ga0115570, IMG submission 87294) | Pelagic marine microbial communities from North Sea - COGITO_mtgs_120524 | ecosystem: Environmental > Aquatic > Marine > Epipelagic | place: Germany:Helgoland, sampling site Kabeltonne... | reverse complement strand
TCACCTTTTGGGGTATAACTTGCATTCCCTCCCCATAAATCGCCATGTAGTAACGAGGGGACTGGAGAATAGTTTACAAAGAAAGAATCGATGTTACTGAGGAGGTGGTTTTTGCCCTCAAACAATCGGCCCTTTTTCTCAGCTAAGCCAAATTGGTGATGGAGTCGGTAGTCTTTATAAAAAGAAACCCAGTTTGTAGAATAGGGGTTGGGTTGCGGAGTCGCTCCGATGCAATTATCCTGACTCCATCCAAAATGCTCTCTGGGAGTACGATGCATTTGGGCGAGTAAAGTGCCCATTTTTTCTTGTCCACTTGCAGAGGGAGCACCTTCGGGGATAAATTCCAAAACAAGAAAAGAAGATAGCTCGGTCTCTCCCCAAGTTATGACTTGAGGTACTCGAATGGTATGCGTTTCTTCCATTTCGCGCAAGGCTAGTGCTTCCGCTTTGAAAAACGGTAAAAAAGAGGGTGCATTTTTTTTGAGGAAGAGGGGAGTGGAATCCATGCATTCGACCTTAAAGCACTGATTTATGCACCCACCTGAAATGGAGCGTGCACTGTTTAATCGAATCGATTTGCCCGCGCTTTCCGCAATGCAATCGAAGATTAAAGGTAAATCGTCCAAAAGTATAAAATTACTTTTCGGATGCGAATTCTTCTTCCAATTCGTTCAGAAGGTTCACGCATCCCTCTTCCAGGAGATTGAGCACATTTTCAAATCCTGATTCTCCTCCATAATAAGGGTCAGGGATTTCGTTTACATCTGGTCGGACATAATCGCAAAATGGTTTTATCTTGGATTGAAATGTCGGATCAGGAGAAAGCTTTGAAAGTTCTGAATAATTAAAATGATCCATTGTTAGCAACAGATCTGCCTCTTCAAAGTCTTGATTAATGGCTATTCGAGCGGTTCCCCCGATAGGCAACTTTCTTGATTTTGCAGCTTTCTGCATTCTTGGATCGGGCGGATTTCCTTGATGCTGATTAATCGTACCGGCTGAATCGCAGGTAATTTTATCTTCTAGTGACCGTTCTTTGACTAGTTTATTAAATGTGGCCTCGGCCGCGGGTGATCGGCAAATATTGCCCCAACAAACGAATAAAATATGCATGGGTTGCTTCTAACCGTAAAACGAGTCCCAGTTCAAGCAAGATCGTTTGTGCGATCTCAATCTTGACTTTTATGGTAAAATATAGGTATAAAATAACTGATGAGCAACACCATTACCATATTAGGGTGCGGATATTTGGGCACTGCCCTTGCCGAACATTGTATTGGAAAAGGTTTTACTGTTTCTGCCCTTACCCGCAATGCAGAAACTGCAAAGAAACTTCATTCGATCGGAGTCTCTCAAGTGGTAGAGGCACAACTCCAAGATAATGACTGGCACCGTAAATTAGACCCGAACCAAGACTTTGTCGTAAATTGCGTGGGTGCATCTTCTCCCGACAATCAGGGCTATATTACATCTTATATTGAAGGTCAGGATTCTGTAATGAAATGGCTAGAGAACGGATCTGTAGGTAGCTACGTTTTTACCAGTAGTATTTCAGTATATCCACAAACTGAAAAAAGATTTGTCGATGAAACCGCATCCTGTGCAGGAGTGAAGGAAAAAGGGGGACTGTTATTGGCAGCAGAGCAAAAATGCTTCCCGCCAGTTTTATCAATTAAAAGAAGTTTTATACTACGATTGGCTGGATTATACGGTCCCGGTCGCCATTTGTTGATTGATAAGGTTAAAAATGGCCAGGAATTTCAAGGGAATGCGGATCGTATTTTAAATCTTATTCATCGAGATGATGCGGTGAAAGCTATTCTAAATTGCTTGGAGGCAGATCAGACTAATATCGGTCGTATCTACAATGTGTCAGACGGAAGCCACTCAACAAGAGGACAAATCGTAACATGGCTTGCCGAAAAATTGAATGTCACGGTACCGACCTTTCAGGAAAATGATGAAGAGGGTACATCGAACCGAAAAGTTTCGAATAACCGGATCTTAGATGAACTATCCTGGTCCCCACAATTCTCTAGTTTTCAAACGGGATACGATTCAATCTTAGGTTCGGCCTAAGCAAAATATAAATTTAAAACATTATGGTTGGTGTCGGAAAATTACTTAAACAGGCTCAGAAAATGCAGCAGAAAATGGAGGAGGCACAAGCCCTTCTTTCTGAAGAAATTATTGAAGTCTCAGGTGGGGGCGGTGCAGTATCGATCAAGATTTCAGGACAAGGTGAATTCAAGGGACTACAATTAGATCCAGATTTTTTGAAAGAAGATCCTGAATTTATTTCTGAAGCGGTATTGCAAACTATTCAGGATGCCTCTGAGAAGGCGAAAAAGAAGAGTGATGATGCGATGAGCGGATTGACTGGTGGCATGCAAATGCCCGGCCTTTTCTAATCCAATACCCTTGTGACCCCTGGTTACGACCAGTTAGTTCGTTTATTTAAAAGCTTACCAGGACTAGGGTTCAGGTCGGCTGAAAGAATTGTGCTCCATTTATTAGTGGAGAAGCCCGAAAAGTTAAATCAGTTTATCGAACAACTCCATGATTCCGCAGGTTTAATTGGACCTTGTGGCAGTTGTGGGAATTTAGCTGAGGGTGATCATTGTTCAATTTGTTTAGATGAGAATCGGGATACCGATTCAATTTGCGTGATCGAACGGGTGCCAGACCTTTTTGCCGTTGAAAGATCGAGTGCGTATCGAGGTTTATATCATGTTTTACAGGGCAAGCTTTCTCCGCTCCGCGGGATTGGTCCTGAACAACTTAATTTATCAAGCCTTGATAAACGACTGAAAGAGGGAAGCGTGAAAGAAGTAATTTTAGCTTTGGGTAATGATTTAGAAAGTGAGGCAACTTGTCATTATATCCAAGAAGAAATTGTGGGAGAACAGAATATTAAAGTGAGTCGTATTGGGTTTGGTCTTCCTAGCGGAGGCGGTGTTACATTTGCGGATGAAATGACATTAAAGAATGCACTTGAAAGTCGACGTGCTTTAGATTTTTCTTGAAAATTCTAAAATAAACCATCCAGGATTGAAACTTCTTGGTTTTTATCAAAAGGGCTCCATATTTCATCTTTATACCTAAAAAATCTTGGTGAAGGTAAGGATTCGAAGTCGAAATAAATCCAATTCTCATCTGTAGCGGACCAACTTTGCTGCTTGGTAAATGAATCTGAATTGAGCCATAACCATTTTAATTGTGGAGACCATAACCAAATGGAACCATCGGATTGTGTTTTAGGGAATATCCAGCCTAAATTGTAGTGATAGCACCAACCATTATCCGATTGGTAAAAGTATCCGAGCCAATCATTAGCATACCAACTGGGAGAAATGATTGTTACTTGGAGTGACTCGATCAAATTAGTAGGCGATGTGATAAATGAAGCGGTAAAAGTTAGATTCTCAGTAACTGTAATGGTTAAGGATGTACTATTTGAATCTTCTATTCCACTCCCGCTCCATTTTTCGAAATAATTTCCTGACTGTGCAGAGGCAGTGAGTGTAATGCTTTCTCCGAAACTATAATTTCCTTCTCCAGTTACATTTCCTTCTCCACTGGTTACAATAGTCACGGAATGGGTATTGGGGGTGAAGGAAGCTTTAATGACTGTATCGGAATTAACTGTGATAGTAGTCTCGGTCAAGGAACGGTCTGTGAAAGTTCCATTTCCCTCCCAACCAGCAAAGCCATATCCAATGTCGGGAGTGGCCACAATGGATACAGTCGAACCATAGAGTTGAGAAGTATTCACATCGTTAATCGTTCCTCCAATACCTGCAGTTAGGTCAAGAGAATATGATATTTTCTCAAAGGTGGCCGTGATATTTAAATCCTGATTTATTGTCAGCGGGAGGCTAGTATTATATGAATTTCCCATTCCGGTTCCGCTCCATTTTATAAAATAATAACCCATTGCCGGAGTAGCGTTTAGGGATATCGTATCTCCATGACTATACATTCCATTACCTTGAGCGACTCCCTGTCCCTGTACGGAAACTGAAACTTCGTAAATACTTCTTGTAAAGGATGCAGTAATATTTGCGTCATTGAGCAAGGTAATGTTGGTCGAATTTGAAAACTGATTTTCAAATATCCCATTACCATTCCATTTCTCAAATGTATAGCCGGTATTTGGAGTGGCAACTATTGGGATAATACTACCATAATTGTAAGTGGAATTGAGATCGTTTACATCACCTCCTATTCCCGCGCTTACTGAGATAGAGGGGCGGGTAAGAGCAAAATTTGCAGTAAGATTCAAATCTTCAGTGATGGTAAGTGTTGTGCTGGTTGAATTTAAATCTGCTACTGTTCCGCCTGTCCAATTTACGAAAGTATAACCCGAGCTCGGTGTGGCTGAAATTGTAACAGTTTGATTTACAGAATAGATGTTTGTTCCAGTCAATTCCGAGGCAGAAAATTCAGGGTTTGCATTTAATTGAAGTGCAAAATTACCATCTGGAATTTCAGCGAAATTTGCCTTTACCGATTGGTTTCCAGAAATTGTCAGGGTAGTGGTGGATGAATTAAGTTCTTCGATCCCATTTCCTTCCCAACCCGAAAAATAATAGCCGGGATCTGGTGTTGCATTGAGAGAAATCAAGCTGTTGTAAGGGAGAGAACTTCCCGGAGGGGAAGAGGAGACGACACCACCTGTAGTTGCTGTAATATTCAAGTCATAGTTCAATGGGGAAAAGTGAGCTTGTATTGATTGATTCCTATCCACTCGTATGGAAGTGGTGGAGGCAGTGGTGTCGGTGATGCCTGCGCCTGATTGTGTCCAATTAGAAAAAGCATAGCCAGTATTTGCAATCGCAATAAGGCTGACGTTCGAGTCATAAGAATAGGTACCATTCACATCGTTGATACTGCCTCCCTCACCAGCCAGTGCCGATAGTGAAAATTGGAGTGGGGAAAAGGTTGCAGTAACTGATTGAGCCTGAGTCATTTGAATCGTAGTCGTCATTGACGCTGCATCAAAAACTGAAGCCCCGGACCAACCGGAAAATAAATATCCAAGGCTCGGAGTTGCTGTTATTGTACTGTCTTCTCCGTGAGAAATATTTCCGGAACCTGTTGCTGTTCCACCTATGTTTGCATTGACGGTTAATGGGTAGGAATTTAATCCAAAATTTGCGGCCAGATTTACATTGGAATTAATCTGAAAAGTAAGCGGATTCTCACTTCCCCCAATTGATCCGCTCCAATAGTCAAAGTAATAACCGTTTCCCGTATTTGAAGTGACCGACAGTGTGACTGTATCTCCGAGACTATAGGTTCCTGTTCCGTTCACTGAACCGGCAATACTCGGTTCAAGAATAACATTTACCAAGTACGAGTTTAGGGTGAAGTTAGCAGTGACAGTGCGGGCCAGGGTCATATTGACCGTGGTTGTGGCAGATGAACTGTCAGTAATTCCGGTTCCAGACCAGCCGGTAAAAGAATAGCCAGTGCTTGGCGTTGCAGTTATCGTTTTCAAAGTACCATGAGGAATATTTCCGGATCCGGTAGCCGTTCCCCCTGTCCCCGCGTTTACTACTAAGTTATGGGCAACTAAACCAAAATTCGCGGTTAAAGTTAAATCAGACGTAACTTCTAGAACCAATGGATTACTCGAACCCGTTTGCCCATTGCTCCAATATTCAAAATTATAACCGTCTCCGGTATTTGAAGTAACATTTAGGGTTGCGGATGCTCCTGGGTTGTAAATACCCGCTCCACTTACTTCGCCTGCTCCATTTGGTTCGATTGTCACACTAATGGTAAAGCTTGGCCAGGCACCCGAACGTTTATTATTTCTTTGGAATTGAGGCCAAGAGTTATCCGCTAATCCTGCCCCCACGTTTACCGCGTATACTTTCTTGTCATAACATCCAAAAAATAAATTCCCACTTGAGTCCAGGGCAAGGGATGAATCCACCAATCCACCAATGGAGAGTGGAGAGGATGAGTTATTGGTATCCCATGATTTGGTTCCGTCTGAATTAAAAGCAAAGAGATGGTTTTCCCCAAAGCCGGTATATCCGATGACATAAACCTTACCGTTGGAATCGACGACTGGGGAACTGTAGAATACATCTCCCGAGAAAACTTCCCAATTAGAAATACCTGTGACTTGATCCACTGCACGAAGATATCCGTCGCGGGAAACAAAAAAGACTTCATTGTTTTGACCGAGAACAGGAGATGCATCCACCCGGTCATTGGTGCCAACCTTCCAGTTTAGTACGGCTGCACTGACTCCGTCCGCAATCGAATAACAATATCCATTGCCACTTCCGAAATAAAGGTTACCTGAAAGATCTATAGCGGGGGATGAGAGAATTGATTTGTTTGTGTCCGCAACATCATCCACCTCGTATGTCCATTTCGTACTTCCATCCTGATTAAGGGCGTGAAAGGTACCATTTTCATCCCCGAAATAGATGGTTCCGTCCTGTCCGATCGCGGCTGAGGAGGTGATTGCATTTCCTATATAAGTTTCCCATGCCAAAGAACCGTTTGATTCTAAAGCGTAGAAAAATTCATCTTTGGATCCAAAATAAATTCTTCCCTCTACCCCTATAGCTGGTGAGGCAATAATACTACTACTCGTATTAAAGTCCCATAATTTAGAACCGTCCATTGGATTGATTGCATAGAGTTGATTATCCCAGGATCCAAAATAAATGGTTCCGTCTGACCCGATTGCAGGGGTTGAATCAACCCAGTCCCCGGTCGTGAAAGTCCACTTGGCCGAACCATCCGAATTAATCGCGTGGAGTTTATTATCGTTCGATCCAATGTATACTGTCCCATCCGTGGCAATGGTTGGAGATGAGAAAATAGTCCCCCCCGTCGAGTAAGGAGTTTTCCAATGCGCCGTTGGGTTTGCAACTCCCACAGACGCAAGCACCGTAGCTAAGAGCATGGCAATGAAACACCTAGCTTGGCAGTGACAGGGAAAGTTGAGAGGCATGCCTTTAGTTAGCATAATTTGGTTAAATAATACAAATTTATTAAAGGTCTTCTTTGGGTTGAATTTCCACACAGAAAGTGGATCCTTTACTGGTACTTGATTTAAGAAAAATTCCCCCATTCATTTGTTCTGCTAATTGCTTACAAATTGCCAGTCCGAGCCCGCTTCCATGTTCCTTGTTGCTTCGGGTGGGAGAGAATAAATCATCCTTGATGTGCTCGGGGACGCCCGGTCCATTATCGGCCACGAGAAACGAGATTCTGCCTTCCGTTTTTTCAAGCTGTAGAAAGACTTTTGTATTACTATCTGATTCCAAAGCATTCTGGACCAGGTTTTGTAGAATAGGGAGAAGGAGATTGGCCTGTAAATTGTTAATATTAACCTTGTCCCATTGGCTTGAGATTATGCTTACATAAGTACCCTTACCTTTCAGGTTAAACTTTTTTGCAGTCATACAAAGAAGCTCATGGGCTTGGAAAGAATAGCTTTCTTCATCCAGTTCATATTCTTTGAGACAATTCATGGTCTCATGAACCAGGTTTTCAATCTGTTTTGTGGTTGATTGCAATGCCTGGTCGGCAATTTTTGAGTCAGCTTTATCTCCGCCCAATTCCAAGTTCTTTAGTCCCATGAGTGGACTTTTAATTGCATGCATCAAGTGGGCGGTGATTGCGCCCAGTCCGGCAGTTTTACAAGCCATGACAAGCCTTTGATTGGTATGCTTTAGATCCTCGGTTTTGGCGAGTAATTGAGTTTCAGCTTTCTGTAGTCGTTTAAAAAATAGGTTGAATACAAAAAGTAAAAGAATGGATCCAAATAGAAAAACGATTAGGCCTTGTTTCATTACCTGTGACTTGATTGCATTCCGTTCGGGAATGATATCCGTCTTTGGATCCACGATCAGTTCGAGGAATCCAATTTCAGCCTGTTCTCCAATGGGGAAAACAATGGATAATGCATCCCTTTGGAAATTGGTTATTTTTCGTGCCTCTCTACCTTTTTCCAAAGAAAAAAACCTTTTTTTTGTTTTCTCTATATTGGTTGATAAGTCGAGGAGTCTACCCTCATTATCATAAGCATACACACTGCGGACATCAGGAATTTCCAGAGATCTCATTGCCAGAATTCTAAGCCCCTCGATGTCGTCGTAAACCAATTGGTCCAGACCAAGATTAATGTAATCTAGGTTTTCTTCGAGGATTTCCTTTTCTATATCCTCAAAGAGGTTGTTAATTGCAGGTAAAAGGACATTCGCAGTTCGTTCGATTGCTAGATTGTAGAATTGATTGAGGGCAAAATATTGGAGGACAAAAGTAAGTAATCCAAAAAGAAATAAGATTGCTCCAATGATAAGCCGTCCATGTTTGGACTTTTTTGCACACATCAATGATTGGTTGTTTTCAGTATTCAATTTACCTAATTTTCCCACTTTACACCCAATGCCCAAAAGTTGGTATAATATTCATAATCTCTTGCATTCGATTGATCCTCCTCATAACGCCACTTGAAATAAGTTTCCCAGTCCGATGATATTTTACGAGTCACCAGTAAATCGACTCCGTAACTCTGTCTTTCAAATTGAGCGCCAGGTGAAACGGTTCTAATGTCGTATAAATAATTAGCCCAACCTAATTCCGTGACTGATTTCCATTTCTTGCCTTTAATTTCGTGAGATAGCTTTGTGCTTATTTTACTGTAATCATAATAGGCACCAGCATTATCAGATAATTGGCTGTATTTGAATTCTGCACCCAGTGTGTCTAGCCATGGGTTGTTCGACAGCCTTTTCCATGATCCAGAAACGCCTGTTTTTTCGGTTGTGAGATTTCCCCCTGATAAATTTGTGCCCTCTCCATCCTTTCTGCTCCGTTCAACATAACGAATGGTATGATGGGAAATCTTTGCATGTAATGTGGTTTGCTCGCTTTGCTTCGCGGTTAGGTCTATCTGAATTTTCTGATCCGAATTATTTTCCGAAGGATTGTCATACCGATCGATTCCGAAAGCAGTCTCGGCAGATAATTTTATTTTGGGAGTAAGTTGGTAGCCGAAATGGGGAATGATTTCTGATTTGTTCGATTGAACCTGCATTGAGAACGGGAGGCCCAGGTCAGAAAAATCAAAAGCCTGATCGTAGTAAGTGTGCCGGAGCTTTGCACCCCATGAACTGGGCGAGCTCGTAGGTCTGTAGGAATGCTCGGCCTGAAGGAGAAGAATACCGGTTAGCTTGTGGTCGTCCACTTCCAGGAATCTTTTTCCTTCCCCGTAAAAATAAAAATAACTTAAGTAATCAGGGTTCGCCTGTCTGAGTAAAAAACTCTCTGTTTCAAATTCCATGTATGTGCTTGATTCCCGGACATAGGGTCCATACATGGGGTTATCTGAAACCCCAAAACCAACTGATGCAGAAACGGACGGTAACCAGCTTTTGGATTCAGCGAGTTCAATAAAATCATTTTCCTCCCATTCAGTATCTGGGAGTTCAATTTCATTGATCGAGCCAAAGAGAAGAAATTCAAGTTCCTCATCTGTCATTATACTCTCCCTTTTAGTCGGAGCATTTTGCGTGGGAGGCGAGGGCGATGTGGGGGGCTCTGCTGAAACTACTTGTATAGGAGTTTCGGTAATTTTGTTGGGAACTGGACTTGTATCAAAACCACCAAGATTGATGATCTCCAGGTTTCCCAAGTTTGAAACAAAGGAAGAAGGTTCTTTTATGGTTTGAGCAAATGCATGCTCGGAAAGTACTCCCGAAGTATGTAAAAGAAATACACTTAGCAAAGTAAGAAACTTATAATTTACCGTGATCAAGAGACCATATTAAAAAGTTGTTTTAGTTTTGCCAAAGAAAAAGGAAGGAGCGAAAAAATCGCTCCTTCCTATCAGTTTTAATTGGCTTTAAAATCGAAAAAATTACAGATCGGAAGTTCGGGTTGCTTCGGTTTCGACGAGTTCTCTAATTTCTTCCTTAATTTCTTTGGATTGTGTTTTGATCTCCTCGTGCTTTGCTTTGTTGGTCTCTTTAAATTCAGCAATTAATTCCTCTTTTTCCTCTTTTGTGGCTTCCTTAAGTTGCTCGTGGAGTTCTTTACGGGCGGAGTGTAGTTCTTTGTGTTTTTCTTTAAGGGCTTCCACTTTTACTTTTAACTCAGCGTTGAGTTCGGGTCTTTCGGGTTTTTCAGGACGTGCGGATTCGATACTTTCGCGAATCGCTTCATGTGCTTGTTTGATCGCATCGAATTGATCTTTGTTATCGGCTTTAAATGTTTCAATTGCATCACGCATTTCCTCCTTGGAGGCACTTTGACCGAGTTCGGCAAGTTTGCCTTTCATTGATTCGTGAAGTTTCTTCTGATCGGCTTTAATTTCGGCAAGGCTATCTTTTACTGCATCACTTAACTCCGGTTTTACTGGACGTTTTGGACGTTTAAATTCGCCCTTCTTCTCCATTTCCCCGCGCAAAGCACCTAGTTTCTTCTTTGCCTCTTCCTGAGAAAGCTTACCTTCTTTAACGGACTGCTGGATTTTATCAGCAAACTCCTTGGGGGAGCGTTTTTCATCATCAGATAAAACTTCAGGTTTTTCGATGTTTGCGACTGCTGCTTCCATTTTTTCTTTGGCTTCTTCTTTGGTTATTTTACCGGCATCTAAAGCTTGCTTAATTTCTTCAGCCACTTCTTTTGGTGGGAGAGGTCGAAGTGGTTTGGGTTGAGCAAAAACAAAACTTGCTCCGAGTCCGGCAATAAGTAGATAGGCGATTGATTGTTTCATGATTTATATGGTTTTTGTATATTGATGTTTAAATATTGGAATCATTTTAACATTTTTAGTGCCAACCTGGCAGGTTTGTTTAAATTATTGATTGGTAGATGCTTGTGACTAAATTGATTGAGTTTTGGATTTGTCAATGAAGTATTACTGGGAATTATTTCCCAATGGCATGGCCATTTGTTGGGGATTATTCCCCAAGGCCTATTTACTTTTCTTTTGTAAACGGTAGCGAATGTAATCCCTAGGCACGCCGAGGAATCTGGCCGCTTCAGAAATGTTTCCATTTGCTTGGGATATTGCTCGTTCGATAAGTCGAATCATCTCCTTCTCCAGATCGAACCCATCCTCTGGAAAGACGAAAGAGGGATTGAGCCAATCATTTTCGTCAAGCAACGTGTTGTTCTTTAACCCGCTTTGTAGATCGTTGGAAAGTTCGAGATCTTGCCCTTTTTCGGCCATGACCAACGCCCTCTCCAGGTCATGAATCAATTCTCTCGTGTTACCTGTCCACTCGTTGTGAAGCATGTAATTTTCACTGGATTTAGATATCGTTGGTGTAGGCAACCTGTATTTTTTGCTTAGAGCGGAAAGGAAATGTTTAGCCAGGGGAAGAATGTCAGTACCCCTGGTCTTAAGTTCGGGAATATTGATCCGTAGTAGATCCAACCGATGAAATAAGTCCTCTCTGAATTCTCGACTCATAATCATCTGCCGTAGGTCTTGGTTGGATGCGGCAATAATTCTTATATTCACTTTTATCTCTTTGGTTCCACCGACTCTACGAATGACCCCGTTTTCAATCGCCAGCAAAACCTTGGCTTGTGCCGCGAGGGAAAGGCTTGCGATCTCGTCCAAAAAGAGGGTGCCTTGGTCGGCCGCTTCAAAAAGACCGATACGGGCATTTTTGGCATCGGTAAATGCTCCTTTTTCATGCCCGAAGAGTTCAGATTCAATCAGGTTCTCCGGAATTGCGGAGCAATTAACTTCGACAAAAGAGTTTTCAGACCTGGGACCATGAGCATGAATCCAGCGTGCGTAAGTGGATTTTCCGGAACCGGTTGGACCATCGATGAGTAGGGGAGGGAGGTTTGCATCGAGCCTTCGGTCTGCATCGAGTATTTTTTTCAGTTTTTCCAAGTCCTGCACAAACGCACCTTCAAAAAACAGATCATTGGTTTTCTTTTTTTCCTGCTCCCGGTTGTGCTGACTGAGGCGAATGTTCTTTCTCCGGTTGTCTGCTTGGGCAAAGACATAGGGCAGTTCATCGAGGTCAAAAGGCTTACTCAGGTAATCAGAGGCACCCAATTGAATTGCCTCCACAGCGGAGCGGATCCCGCCTTCACCAGTCATAAGAACCGTCGAAGTATTTTGTGGTACAATTCCCTCTCTGAGTAGTTCGAGACTGTCGCCATCGGGTAGGTTCAGGTCAAAGAGAGCCGCATCAAAGCTAAGCTCGGGAAGCGCTCTTCTCGCTTCTTCAAGACTTTGGCAATGGGTCACATCCGCACCACTTTTTTCCAAAAAAGAAGAAATTTGTTTGGCGAGAAGCAAATTATCCTCCAACAGTAGAACTTCTTTGCCTCTAAAAAATGTGGATGTATCGTTTGAGAATTTCATCATTAAGTAGAATTTAAAAATGAGTCCTCGGTAAAAATAAATAACTTTGCAAACCAATTTTCATCGATCATTGTAAGTTTATGCCGATAAGGTCTTTACTATGTATGTTTTTTTGGGGGGCGTTTTGTTTTCTTTATGGAGAAACTTCTCTTCAATTACAGCCGCCTGACTGGGCAAGGCTTGATGCATTTCAGGGAACATTATCGAAGGGTAAATTTAAACAGACCTTACACCAAGTTTACTGCCCCCGCGTAAGCTGGTATCAAGATTGGATCAAATTGAATGAAAAAGAGGTTTTGATTCGAAAAAAAAGGGGCCAGGATAGTTGGTATGCACTTTCCTTCTCTGATGAAAATCAAACTATTTCAAAGAATTCTGACTTACTTTCCGCCGATAAGAAAAATACCTTAAATGGAGTCCGTATTGCTTTAGACCCTGGGCACATTGGTGGGCAATATTCAGAAATGGAAGGAAGACATTTTGCACTGAATGGAAGCTTTCCAGTCAAGGAAGGAGACCTTGCATTATCTGTGGCAGTTAGGCTTAAGGAAAAACTGAGTGACCTGGGGGCAACAGTAAAATTAATTAGGGAGAAAAATGAACCTGTTACCGTACTTCGACCAAATGATTTTGCCGATGAGGCTGAGATTTGGGTAAGGCAAAGGGAATTACTTTTGAAAAAAATGTTCAATGCAGAGGAGAGAGCTAAATTGGTGAGGAAACGTAGGGAAGTTCTCTTTTATCGAATCTCAGAGATTCATGCCCGTGCAAAATTAGTAAACGAAGTCATCCGACCAGACTTGGTAATTTGTTTACATCTAAATGCCGCACCTTGGCCCGATCCTGAACAGTTTGAATTAGTAAAAAGGAATGACTTTCATGTACTTGTAAATGGATGTTTTATGGGGGGCGAATTATCGGATGACAACCAAAGATTTGAAATGGTTTTTCGTTTAGTTAATCGTTGGAATGAAGCAGAAAAAGAAATTGCTGAGCATTTATCTCATGCGTTTATCCACAAGACAAATCTATCAATATTTAATTATAAAGGGCCTAATGCATTAAAGGTGGGAGATGTGCCTGGGGTATGGGCACGAAATCTTCTTGCGAACCGAAGTTATCATTGTCCAGTTGTTTTTTTGGAGCCATATGTGGCTAATTCCAGTGATGCTTATGAGCGCATAATGTTAGGGAATTACAAGGGGAAGAAAAAAATGAACGGAGAATGGAAAGAAAGCTTGGTAGAGGAATATGCAGACAGCGTACTGGTAGGAATTAAGAATAGTTTACTTCCTGACCGAAAATAGTTTCGGTCTCACCATTATTTATCCAACGAATCGAGCACCATCTTCTTCATGTTTGAGACCTGTGCTTCCACGGTCTCTTTTGGCCCGGTCATTTTAATAAATATGGCCCCGTTTTTTCCTGAAATAATTGCGGCGAGAAGGGCATAATTTGGTTTTGGTGTTTTGGGACCAAATGCCCGACCGCTCAAAAAGGTTCCATGTGCTTGAGCATAGGTGACTTGGGTATCTCCAATAGTAGTGTTCTTGATCTCTATTCCCTTGGCCTCTTCGAATTGGGACATCCATCTGTCTACATTCGCTTTTACTCCACCCGCTCCACCGCCTCCAAAGTAAAAGAAAGCGACCTCCGCCTCTTTTTCCTTCTCTCCCGGAACTTTAAATTGTGCTTTTCGCATTTTTGAAGTGGGGACAGAGGATACCCAATTCGAGGGGGAAGAGAAAGAGTATCCCGCGACCTCAACAGTTTCAGCCTGAATCAAGTGGGCAGACAATGAGAGTAGGAAAAAGAGGCTGAAAGCAGAATGGATTGTATTGGAGATTTTCATGATCGGTAAGGGTGGAACTGTTATCTTAAGGTTTACTGGAAAAAAGGAGTTTACTTTTCAGCACTAGGCTTTTCAAAAACGATAAAGTGTTGTTGCGGTAAAAAATCGAGCGTTTCTTTCCACACATACCCGACCTCAGAGATTTCTTTTCTCGCTTGTTTTTCCGACATTTTATGGAGTAATTTGATCGGGACACCCGGATCTTCTTGCCGATACTCGATTAAAATGAGACGGCCCTTTTGCTTCAATGACCGAAAGATAGACTGGGCCATTTCTCGGGGATAGGAAAATTCGTGATATGCATCCACAATGAGGGCGCAATCAATTGAATTGGGTTCGAGGGTGGTATTTTTGATGGAGCTTTGTACAGTCAGGATATTGTCAAAACCACCTTTTCCTTTTTTCGCTCTTATGATCCCCAGCATTTGGGGAGAGATATCAACCGCGTGAACTTTACCTTGGGGGACAAGCGGGGAGATTCGAAATGAAAAGTATCCTGAGCCAGCACCGATGTCGGCAACATGATCGGTTGCAGATAACTTCATATTTTTGATCAGCAGGTCAGTTCGTTCTTCTTGCTCTCTTTTGGGGCGTTCTAACCAACCAGCGCCGAGGTGCCCCATTACCTGTGAAATCTCTCTGCCAAGATAATACTTACCGATTCCATCCTTCGTTCGTTCGCCTTTTAGATAATAGCTTTCCTTACTATTAGATTCCTTTACATCCTCAGACCATAATGGGGGACTGCAAAATAGAACGGCAAATTGAAGTAACAGTGATGATTTAAAAGTAATGGATAAATGCATTAACTCAATTTGTTCTTCTTTTTGAGGTGATTGCAAATCAATATTGTACTTCTTGTCACATCTCGGTATAAAAGATTTACGAGATATGAAAGTGATAAGAGCAAATAGTGCGGGATTTTGTTGGGGAGTGGAGAGGGCAATCCAGGTTGCCCGCGAGGAGGCACGTGGTGGAGAAAGGACAGTCTACACCGATGGTCCTCTTATCCATAATAGCCAAATGATGACTGCTTTGGGGCGTGAAGATATCCGAGAAGTTGGCGATTATAAAAGTGCTTCTCAACTAGATCTACCACAAGATAATGAAAAAGAGTCAGTGGTGGTGGTAAGAGCACATGGGATTTCCCCCAAAAGACGAAAGTATTTACAAAATCTCGGTCTACCTTTTCGAGACGGAACTTGCCCTGATGTTGGAATAATTGCCGGTAAAATAAAGGCTCATGCCGAACGGGGTTATGATGTGGTTATTTTTGGAGACCCTGAACATCCTGAAGTATCTGGTTTGCTTGGGTATGCGAATGAACGTGGTCATGTCATCACAAATGAGGAAGACTTACACAAATTACCCACTTTTAATTCTGGAGTGGTTATGGTTTCTCAATCAACTATGTTTACTCACGAGTTCAAAGATTTATCGTTACAATTATCCGAAAAATATCCAGCCCTTGTTATATTAGACACAATTTGTGGTGCGACGAAAGAGAGGCAGTCAGACCTGGTGGAACTTGTAAATGATGGAGCGGATGTCATCGTTGTTATCGGGGGAAAGCATTCTGCGAATACGAGGAAGTTGGCCAAGTTAGCAGCCAGTTATGATAAGCCTACTTTTCATATTGAAACGGCGGACGATATTGAAAAAGAAACCTTTCAATCTTTTAAATGTGCGGGAGTGACTGCCGGTGCATCAACCCCGGAGTTTATTATTCGTTCAGTATGTGAAAAACTGAAAACTTTTTAATCGCCCCCTTTTTATGCCAACTGAAATATCTAATGTTCTCGCCGAGCGATATGCCTCGAATCCAATGAAAAACCTCTGGTCTGCAACCGGAAAAATAATTCTAGAAAGAGAATTTTGGATTGCAGTGATGAAAGCCCAAAAAGAACTGGGTGTAGAGATTGAACAGGAGGCAATTGATGCATCAGTCTCCGCAAAAGCCTCGGTTGATTTAGAATCAATTCAAGAACGAGAAAAAGTAACCAAGCATGATGTGAAGGCACGGTTGGAAGAATTTGCACATAAAACTGGTCATCAACATGCTCACAAGGGAATGACCAGTCGAGACCTAACAGAAAATGTGGAGCAGCTCCAAATTCATCGATCCCTGAGTCTGATTCTAGATAAAGGAGTTGCTGCCCTGTTAGCGTTGGCTCGAAAAGCCGAGCAATATAAAGACATTCCACTTACCGCCCGTTCTCACAATGTACCGGCCCAAGTCACCACCTTGGGGAAAAGGATGGCCAACTGGGGGGAGGAATTGGAACGTGTGTTGGAAGCACTTTCCAGTCTATGCGTTACCTACCCTTATCGTGGATTGAAAGGTGCAGTGGGTACCCGTTTAGATCAAGTTACCCTGTTGGGTGATACTGAAAAAGCAGAGCAACTAGACCGCAAGGTAATGGAGCACCTGGGAGCCACCGCAAATTGGGAGAATGTTGGACAGGTCTACCCGAGGAGTCTTGATTTTGAAGTGGTCTCGATACTGGTTCGTTTAGCCGCCGCACCCTCTAGTTTTGCGAAGACCCTTCGGATCATGGCTGGTCATGAACTACTGGGGGAAGGATTTGCAAAAGGACAGACCGGATCCTCGGCTATGCCCCATAAAATGAACAGCCGAAGTTGTGAGAGAATTAATGGATTTCATGCCATATTGAATGGTCACTTAACTATGGTATCGAACCTCTCTGGCGATCAATGGAATGAGGGCGACGTTTCCTGCTCAGTAGTTCGAAGAGTTGCTTTGCCAGATGCCTTTTTTGCGATTGATGGGTTACTGGATACCTTTTTAACAGTCCTTACTCAGATGGAGGTCTTCCCCGCAATGATAAAATCCGAGGCCTCCCATTATTTACCCTTTTTATTATCCACGACATTCATGATGGAGGCAGTTAAGGCAGGGGCAGGTCGGGAAGATGCACACGCTGCAATTAAGGAACATGCAGTGGCCACCGTAAAAGATCTTCGGATGGGTAAGGCGAAAGAAAATGACTTAGCAAAACGCTTAGCAAAAGACAAAAGGGTTGGTTTGAATGCCACCATCATAAAATCTCTCATTCAGGAGGGACAAAAGCGAATTGGTGCCGCGAATTCCCAAGTTGATTCTTTTGTGGCTAGTGCTGGTTCCTGGGCGAAAAGATATCCAACCGCGCAAGAGTATACTCCGCCTTCCATACTCTAGAATTTTCTCACTGTAATCGATGCCATTGGTAATTCAAAATATTTTGCGATTGCCATTTTGATCGTTCCTCTGTGGAGTAGTCGCTTTTTCGTTATTTGACTCTTTAATATTATGGCAGATGAATTAGTTGGAAATTGTTTGGTCGCTCAATCAGGGGGACCAACCGCCGTTATCAATGCGAGTGTTGCTGGTGTAGTAACAGAAGCCCTCAATAACCCGTGTATTGAAGAAATATATGGTGGAATGAATGGTGTACTTGGAATTCTAAAAGAAGACTTAATTGATCTTGCAGAAGAATCCCAACAAAACATTCGCGGACTTCGTTATACTCCCGCATCTGCTTTGGGCACTTGCCGTTTTAAACTAAAACGTGACTCCGATTATGAACGTGTGCTCGAGGTCTTTGAAGCTCACAATATTCGATACTTTTTTTATGCCGGTGGCAACGACTCCCAAGACACTGCTGATAAGATTTCAAAGCTTGCTCAAGAGAAAAATTACGAACTCCGTGTTATCGGAGTGCCCAAGACAATTGATAATGATTTGGTAACCACTGACCATTGCCCAGGTTACGGTAGTGTGGTAAAATACATCTGTACCGTGATTCGTGAGATGGCCTTGGACCATGAGGCAATGGGGCAACACGATTTAGTTTCGATCGTAGAAGTAATGGGCAGAAATGCGGGATGGATTGCTGCGGGTGCTACTCTTGCGAAAAGAAAAGAGAATCCTGATGACGCGCCTCATCTCATTTACCTGCCAGAATTACCGTTCTCCAAAGAACAATTCGTGGATGATGTCCAACGAGTACTCAAGAGGAATAAATACTGCCTCGTAGTAGTGGGGGAAGGTTTACTGGATCATGACGGAAATTATGTGGCGAACAGCACCAGTGCACAGGATGCATTTGGGCACCAACAACTTGGTGGGATTGGAGATTTCTTAGCGGGATTAGTGGAAGAGAACCTGGCTGTAAAAGCTCGATCTTCCAAACTGGGAACGGGGCAAAGAGCAGCGGCACATTGTTCATCTCAAGCAGATAATGACGAAGCATTTATGGCCGGTCAGGCTGCAGTGAAAGCAGCCATCAACGGAGAAACCGATAAAATGGTCATACTTGTTCGTGCAGAAGGTGAAGCCTACAGTTGTGAAACCAGTCTTGCTCCACTTTCTGAGATTGCCAACGGAGTAAAAGAAATTCCTGCCGATTGGATTTCCGAAGATCGCGTCAGTATGACGGCAAAATTCATTAAGTACTGCCAACCTTTAATTCAAGGTGAAGTTGAAGTACCTTATGAAAATGGAGTCCCTTCTTTTGTCAGGTTGTCTAAGAAGCGGATTAGAAAAGTATTAGATTCCCATTCTTTCGAGTAATTTCGAAAGGTAACTTGGTTTTTAAATTATTCCATACCTTGCAGGGCAACTTGTAATGTTTGGATAATTTCTTCCGGTTCCTCCATTCCGACTGAAAGTCGGCACAAATACGGTGAAATTCCTGCTTTTTTGAGTGTGTTCAATCCTTGATCGGATTGGATCAACTTGTAGTGTGCCAAGTATACATAGGGACAGCACAGGGTGAACTCGGTTCCAAAACTAGGACTCTTAAGCATGCGAAGTTGATTATAAAAACTTTCAAAGCACCCAGTAACCTCAAAACTTACCACGCAACCGGGCCTTTCATCACCGGCAATTTTTCGAAAGTAACCTGCTGAATCATTTTGGTATGCCCAAAATACTTTCTTGATTCCTGGATGTGATTCTAAGAAATGAACCACCTGGAGGAGGGTATTATTGGTTTTTTGAACAAATGTTGGATAATGGGGGAGTTGTTCACATAAACGTAAAAGATCCCTTTTAAAGGGGGGAGATAAATAATGTTTAGTCGACTCAAATAATTCCCTACCCAATGGGGAGTGGTCAGGAAAAACTAGACTTCCAATCATTAGGTCACCCTGCCAACTTGCATACTTAGTTAAGCTATTTACTAGTACATCTCCTAAATGTGCCACCTTTGCATTCTTAGGCGATGCCATGGTAGGATCCACAATGAGTAAGGCATTGGATTGGTTACAAAATTCCCTCACTTTCTCTAAATCACATGATTTTAAAAGTGGATTGGTCGGGTACTCGGTCACAACACCGGCAATCTGATCGCCATACTGGGAAAAGACCTCTTGTAACTGATCGAGATTTCCCAGCTCAGTAATGGTAATTATTTTGCTTTCTTCTCCTGCAAAAAGTTCCATTGTTTCAATAGTATCCAAATATAACCAACCCAGACGAATCCATATGGTTTTCCCTTTTTCTCGGTAATGTTGAAAGGCAGTTCGAAAGAGCGAATAAAATGCATTTGCACCCGAGGAAGAAATTAACACCCGTTCTGCCGAAACTCCGGTACCATGAACTTGAGCAATTATTTCACGTGCGTATTGATCGGGGCTATCCTGTTCATTAATCTCTTCACGATCTCGAATTAGTCCTTGGTGGAGCAAAATTTCTTCGGCATGCCGAGAGGATAGTGATGCTCCAATATGCTGTATAAAAGAACTAATGTTTTCGATCTGGTCGCTTCCTCGCGTTAATTGTAGCCAAGTATAATTCTCCCGTTCTTGAATGGTATAGTTCTGAACGGCAAACCTGCTCAGTGCTTCTTGGCAATGATGGTAATTTGCAAAGATAAAACTTTTACCGGTGTATTCACTTGAATCTTCTTCTAATTGAATGACTCTGCGTATGAAATGATGTTGGATGAATCGGGGATACCCTGATTTCATCTTGGAAAGGGTTTTGGGATTTTTTTCCTCGTAGCCAATAAGATCCTGTACTTTGGGCAGACTTACACATACGGCGTGATCACGAGAAGGAACGGATTGCCCTAAGGCAAAATCACCTAGCCCAGTTACGGTCACGGAGCTACTTCGTTTTCGATAATTTGTTCGAAAGTTTGCCTTTTTCTAATTAAGGAAAGGGAACCATCCGATTTTTTTAATACTTCTGCAGCTTCTGGAAAAGAGTTGTAATTTTTAGCTGACATTGAGGAACAGTATGCACCGACACCCTCAATGATGCACGAGTCTCCAATTTCTCCCTTGGGTAGTAAACGAGGGGCAAGGGACTCGGGCTCATTGGGAGCCGGTGTGAGGAGGTCTCCTGATTCACAGCAATGCCCGACCACCACCTGTTCAATATTCTCCTTTGGTTTCGCCTGGGAGTCTTCCGGAATAATTACAATTGGATGCTGAGCACCATACAAGCTCGGGCGAAGGATTTCTGTCATTCCTGCATTGAGTTTTAAAAATCGATATCCGGAGGGACCAGTGGAGGTCACATCCTGTACTGTGGTAACGAGACTGCAAGCATGTGCCAACAGATAAGTACCTGGTTCGATCTCGAGTTTTAATTTTCGCCCAGTTTCTTTCTCAAAATCTTCAAATAATTTTCGCACGGGTGTACCGATTTCCTGAAGGTCGGTCGCCTGTTCACCGGGCATTCTTGCCACTTTATATCCACCCCCCAAATTTAATGATTTAACGGTGGGGAATTTACGCACAATGTCTAAGCTCATGCCTGCTACTTTTTGCCACACTTCAGGATCCGAGCCATCCAATATGGGTATGGATTCGGTTTACTTTCAAATGGTAGTGTTCACAGAGTTTCTTGGCTTCCTCCAAGTCCTCTTTCCATATTCCAAAACTGCTTGAAGGACCGCCCACATTGGTACGGTTGGTACCTCCTGACCCCATTCCTGGATTGAAACGCAGTCCGATAGATTCTCCTTTTCCCCAAATTCCAAATTTGTGAATTTGATTCAATGAACAAAGATTTACATGCACACCATCCTGTACCCAATAACGGAAGTTTTCTGGGAATTCCTGAGTGCTCATAGAAATTGATTCCGTTCCGTAGCCCGCCCGAACAGCCCGTTCCACTTCAAATTCAGAACTTGCATCTATTCCCAATCCCTCACTATTAAAAATTCGCAAAATAGCACCAGTTGGGGCCGATTTCATTGCGTAGCGAGGATACAATCCAAAAGCATTGGGGAAATTAAGTACTGACTTTGCATTCGTACGCAGAGTATCTTCGTCGTATACAAAGGTTGGAGTTCCAAAGTCGATACGAATTTGTTCAATATTTTCGGGTGTGAGAAATCTAAGTTGTTCCATTCGAGTAAGAGATTTAAGTGCTATTTATAAATTAGACTCGTAGTATAGGCAAGCATTCGAGGGACATATCACGCTATTTTGTCAAAACTCGAAAAATGAGTTCAGCTGAATCTGTTTGGATTGATTTTCGGGAAATTTCCCGGGTGAAATATTTTTCCCATGGGGGAAGGTAGACATTTCCTGAATACTCGGCTTTAATTTCGGTAAGGTATAGATAATCAGCAATACCGAGAGCCTCTTCATAAATTTCCCGGCCGCCACAAATCCATACGACTTGATTAAGTTCTTTTGCAATAGATAATGATTCTTTTAAAGAACCTGCTTTCAGAGCATGAGGGAATTTAATTTTCTGGTTTCGGCTCAAAGTAATGACTGACCTATCTTGGGCGTGCTCTTCAAAATCGTTGTAGCAATGTCTGCCCATGATTAGAGTTCCCTTTTGTGTGGTTTTTAAAAAGTATTCCCAGTCTTCTCGGATATTCCATGGTAGTTTGCCGTTCTTTCCGATCAGTCTGTTTTGATCACAGGCTACAATTATATTAATCATTCTGATTAGGGAAGGATCGAGTGGCGGAAAAATAATATCGGGTTTTCATGGATTTATTTTGTGTATGTGTTATGCAATTGGTCTGACAGACAAATGCAAACGAATAGCAGCAATTTTGGAGAGCGAATTTCTTTGCCAGATTCTTGGCAACGGAAAGCGCTCGGTTATTTGCGGGATGGGAAAGATGTTGTCCTCCATGCTCCCACGGGAGCAGGCAAGACTTATGTCTTTGAGCAGTTAATTGAATCTGGCTGGAAAGGTCGGGCTGTTTACACAGTTCCAACACGAGCATTAGCAAACGATAAATTTAGAGAATGGAAAAAAAGAGGTTGGGAGGTCGGTCTTGCCACGGGAGATTTGCGTTACCAAACCGACTCACGAGTTATTGTAGCCACTTTGGAGACTCAAAGAAGTGCAATGCTACGAGGGGAGGGGCCCGATTTATTTGTGGTGGATGAATACCAATTACTGGGGGACCCCCAGCGCGGACCCGGCTATGAAATTACTTTAAGTATGGCACCGCCTAATGTACGCCTTTTGTTGATGAGCGGAAGTGTCTCAAATCCTGGTGAAGTTGCGGATTGGTTGGAGAGTCATGGCCGTGCAGTGGAATTAGTTTCAGAATTTGTACGCCCCGTACCACTGGAAGAAGTTTTTGCAGAAGCCTTGTTAAAGCGACCTTTTCGCGGAAGGAAAATCCGGGGTCACTGGCCCAAATTAGTAGCGGGTGCACTGAGTGCGGGGATAGGACCCATTCTTTTATTTGCACCACGACGAAAAGCTGCCGAAGAACTAGCGAGGCAATTAGGGGCGGAGCTTCCCGATACAGATCCATTGGAATTAACTGCCGAACAGAAGAAGATCGCGGGGAAAGAATTAAGCGGTTTACTGAGAAAGAGGATTGCGTACCATCACAGTGGCTTGGAGTATCAATCTCGTGCGGGCGTGGTTGAACCTCTCGCCAAGACGGGACAACTTCAAGTTGTGATTGCGACCACTGGTCTTGGGGCAGGCGTAAACTTTTCAATGCGTTCTGTATTGGTCACCGATCGCGAGTACAGGGTGGACGATGGCCTTCATTTTTTGCGTCCGGATGAATTATTACAGATGTTTGGCCGGGCGGGTAGGAGGGGGTTAGATGATCGAGGCTTTGTCATTGTAACTCCCAAGCAAGCACGGTTAAACGATGGGCGTCCCCTTAAGTTGAAGCGTTCACAAACCTTGGACTGGCCTGCCATTTTACGGGTAATGAACTATGCGTATAAGCGGGGAGAGGATCACTTGGATGCAGCACGAAACTTGGCTCATCGCTTGTTCTCCGAAGAAAATGTCCGGCTGGGGCTTCGCGATTCAATTAATAAAATTTCCATGCAAATTGATCAGGTTTTCAATAAGAAAGAACTACCTGAAGAAGACCAGGGTCGTAATCAGGTCATCGAAATGAGGAATTTTGCTGGATTGTGGGAAAGGCGGGGCGGACAATGTCAAGCACCCCTTGGAGAAGCATTTGCTTTGCATAAAGGAGAATGGGTCAAGGCTCTTACTCTACCGGACACTCTGGGTAAGGTGAAGATGGGAAATCCTTGTCGCTTTGGTGATAAAAAGAATCTGACCTACGGGAGAGAGGTTCCTCTTGCAATTGTAGATTCTGAATCGATGGGAAAACGAGTAACTCTTACTAAATCTTTTCGCAAAAATCTGAGGGAAACGATCGCGGAAAAATTTCCTCAGTTCAAAAAAAAGTTTTCTCGCAAAACTTGGATGAGAAGGGGACTGGAAGATGTATTTCGTGAATTTTTACCCTCCATTACTCTAGGGGGGAGTTTAGATGAACTGGTGGATCGCGGAGGAGTACTTCGTGCGCGGTTACGTTATGATTCTGCCACGGTGCTTGGATGGAAGGATGCTCGTGGGAAAATTTTACTGAATCCACCCTTGCGAACAACAACCCGAATATTCGAGTCGCCCTTTAAGGAAAAAGCACAGGTTGAAGATTGGGAAAATTTAAGCACTCTTTCCCCCGCTGAAGTCTGGGCGAAGTTAGGACTGATTGATACCAAGGGAGTACCCACACTACGGGGTGAAATTTTTAGTTTCTTTTCTCGCGGAGAAGGACTCGCTGTTGCCGTTGCATTAGAAGACAGGAGTTATCCAATTGATGAGATGATTAATGACTTGGCCAACTTGCGGGCTGGGCATCGATTTCGTGCTTATGCCAAGACAGAATCCCGCCTTGCACTTCTTTGTCGTGGTGCCTTTGGTTTTAAAAATTGCCCGGGCTATTTAAAAAATGGATTACCCTGTGAGTATGGAGAGGGGGCGACCGAAGCCCTACAAAACCGCAAAGAAATCTTATCCACAAAAGATCAATTCTGGGATGATCTGAGCGTCGGGGACTTGGAGCGAATTGCGGTCGAGTGGAGAAGCCTTCTTTCACTAATTGTTCATTCCCCAACGCTTGATTTTGATCGTTGGCAATCATTACAGGACGCAGCTCGGATATTGGTGGGAGTAGATTCGGAATCTGATGAATTACCTAATTTGCCCGAACTGCCAGTTCGACAAAGAGAGCGATTTAAAATCTCCCAGGGTAGGGAGTTCGATTAATTTTCTTTCTAGCTTTTTAAAACTAAGAAACTTGTCCCGGACTATTTTGCATGATCTTGTTCTTATCCTGTAACCTGTTCGCGGTGACCGGATATTAGTATCGGAACAAAAATGGTTAACTAAGTGCGGCTAGTGCGTCTTTTGTTTCATTTAACTTCGCCTCATTTTCGAGTAGTTGGTGTCTCGCACCTTCGATAATGTGGGGAGGGGCTTTGGAGGTAAATACGTCGTTTGCTAATTTCCCTTTTACCGAATTTACCACTTTTTCTAACTGGGCAAGCTCTTTCTGTAACCTTGCTTTTTCAGCGTTGAGATCCACCCCAGTTGTAAGGTCAAGGTAGATTGAACCGAACGGAGAAACTAAGGCAGGCATACCGGCGGGGGCAAGCTCCACTCGATTAAGGCCAGCTGCACCCACTGTAATAAGGATTGATTGGGTATGGCGTTCGAGCACTTTTGCTTTTTCATCATCGGCAAGAAAAGAAAAGACAACATTGCGATTGTTGGATAGTTTTCGATCGGCTTTTAGAGAGCGCATGGAGGTGACCAGTTCTCGAACATTTTCCATTTCTTCCAATACGCGAGTATCTAACTGAAGACCGCCTATCCCAATTTTCTCCAGTAGATCTTTTCCTGATTCTGGACTCACTCCCTGAATCGATTCGCCGTTAGAAAATCCTAGCAGCGTCCATAATTCCTCGGTAATAAAAGGAGTAACTGGATGGAGAAGTAATAGAATCTGGCGGAGGCAAATGTCTTGAATTGCGAGACAGGTATCTTTCGATTCCTTCTCTTGAACTCGGGACTTGGAAGCCTCGATATACCAATCACAGAAATCATTCCAAAAGAATCGATAGATCGTTTGTAAAACGGCATTGAATTCATATTCATTATAAAGCTTTTCCACCTGGTCAATAGTTTCAACCAAGCGAAGCAAAATAGCCTGATCATCGTTGTTTACCCTTTCACAATTCATGCGAAGAACAATCAATTCGAGCATTGAATTATCTTCTAATGGAGCAGACATCAGGCGGAATCGGGAAACATTCCATAATTTATTACAGAAGTTCCTTCCCTGTTCGATTCGTTCTTCGGAAAAGCGAATATCCTGACCTTTTGGAGCGATACTCATTATTCCATGTCTCAATCCATCCGCGCCATACTTTGCAATTAAATCGAGTGGATCCGGAGAATTACCCAATGATTTAGACATTTTCCTGCCCTCTCCGTCGCGAATAATTCCAGTGAAATAAACATCTTGAAATGGAATTCTTTCAGCGAGTTCCGAATCCGGAATTGCCTGTTCGGGCTTGTAAGAGCGGCCTTTGAATTCGAGACCGGCCATAATCATCCGGGCGACCCAAAAAAAGATGATGTCAGGTCCTGTGACGAGGGCGGATGTGGGGTAAAAATAATCAAGGCCTTTTTTCTCCATCGATTCGTCGTCTGGCCAACCGAGTGTTGCCAAAGGCCAAAGCCACGAGGATGCCCAGGTATCGAGTACATCATCATCCTGTTCCCAGTTTTCAATATCCGAAGGGGGCTTTTCTGAGATATGCCAATTACTTGAATCGGATCGCATCTTTCCCTTCTTATACCAAACTGGAATGCGGTGCCCCCACCAAAGCTGGCGGCTGATACACCAATCCTGTATATTATCGAGCCAGTGCAAATAGGTTTTCTCCCATCTTTGCGGGTAAAATTTGATATGGCCATCCTTCACCGCTTTTTTGGCTTCTTCCACTCGCGGATATTTGAGAAACCATTGTTCAGAAAGGCGGGGTTCAATCGGGACATCGGCCCGTTCCGAGAAGCCCACATTATTTTGATGTTTTTCTTCCGCGATCAGATTGCCATCCTCTCTCAGTTGAGCAGCAATTAGTTTTCGGGCAGAAAAACGTTCCTTTCCTGCATAATCGACACCCGCAAGCTCGTTGAGAGTTCCATCCGGGTTCATGATTTCGAGCATCGGCAGGTTGTGCCTCTGTGCGATTTCAAAGTCGAGCCGATCATGGGCGGGGGTAATTTTTAAAATTCCAGTTCCAAAGTCTTTTTCCACGGCCTCGTCCGCAATGATTGGCATTGCTTGTGAATTGATTGGCCTCATCACATGTTTGCCTTTTAAATTAACCCACCTCGAATCTTCCGGGTGAATCGCTAAGGCAACATCGCCCACGATTGTTTCGGGACGGGTCGTGGATACTTCAACATACGCTCCTGGAGTCTCCAAAATTTGATACCTAATTTTGTAGAGAATACTTTGCTGGGGCTTCATGATCACTTCCTCATCAGAAAGCGCAGTTAAACTAGCTGGGCACCAATTGACCATTCTCTGCCCGCGGTACACATATCCTTTTTTGTAAAGTTGAACAAAAGCCGAGATGACTGCTTTCGAATAATCTTCGTCAAGAGTGTGCACATTTCTCTCCCAGTCACAGGAGCATCCCAGTTTTTTGAGTTGCTCTAAGATAATGCCTCCATGCTTATCCCGCCAAAGTTTTGCATGGTCAATAAAGTTTTCCCGTCCCAAGTCCGTTCTCGACTTCCCCTCATTACGAAGTGCCTGTTCGACCTTGGTCTGAGTCGCAATTCCGGCGTGGTCCGTTCCCGGTAACCAAAGGACTGATTTGCCCTGCTGTCTCGCTCGCCTTGCCAAAATATCCTGTATCGTATTATTGAGAACATGCCCCATTGTCAAAACACCCGTTACATTAGGGGGAGGGATTACGATTGAGTAGGCAGGCTTGGTGGCGTCCACATTGCCAGAGAAACACTTTTGTTTAATCCACTTGTTGTAG
>Ga0115570_10000685_pt1 | contig 27969 bp, 21 predicted proteins | sample COGITO_mtgs_1205_3_FD_87294 | JGI IMG/M metagenome (GOLD analysis project Ga0115570, IMG submission 87294) | Pelagic marine microbial communities from North Sea - COGITO_mtgs_120524 | ecosystem: Environmental > Aquatic > Marine > Epipelagic | place: Germany:Helgoland, sampling site Kabeltonne... | reverse complement strand
TCCTGCGACATATAATCCGCCTGTTCCAGGACCTATTAGTGGTTACAATTCAGGTCCTATAGCAAACTATAATTCACCTACTCCTGGCCCGGTAGCTTCATATAATCCTCCTTTTTATTCTCCTGAGATTACTTATGGTCCGGTAATTGTAGGCTATAATTCGCCTATTGAATCCACACCTGCAACATATAACTCAGAGGTAGCTGGTACTCCTGCAACATATAATGCACCTACTCCCGGAACTGTTGCAACATATAACTCAGAGATAGCTGGTAATCCTGCAACATATAATGCGCCTGTTCCTGGCACAGCAGCGACATATAATGCTGATGTCGCTGGCAATATAGCAACATATAACTCAGAGATAGCTGGTAATCCTGCAACATACAACACCGGGTCTGGAGGAAATCCTTCTACATACAATGCGCCTGTTGCAGGCACAGTAGCAACATATAACTCATCGATAGCAGGAACTCCTGCAACATATAATTCTCCGATATCAGGAAATGTAGCGACATATAATACTCCTATCGCAGCTCAGCCAGGTCAGCCCGCTACTGCATTAGGTGTTACTTTGCCTGGATCGAACGTGGGCGGAACCGAAGCAACATTTACATCTGCATCTGAGGTATCATATTATGATTATCCAGATGACAATACTTATCCAGTAGATGTTCCTGACGGTGGAGAGGTTACAATAAAAAGTAGTTGACATGATTTAAATACTCATATATAATGTAGTATTATAATATACTTTAAGTGAAAATATTATGCCAAAAATTGCAAAATATAATGCTACTCTGCAATGCTATGCCCATATGATTCAGGCCTTCAGTGCAGAGGAAGTTGAAAAAATTAGAGAAATAGAAGAGTTACAAACCTTTCAGCAAGGAATTGTAGGTTCTTCTACGATGACTCCTGAAGACATGAAAAAGGCAAGGGACTCTTCTGTCTTTTTTATGAATCATGATGAGAACACCAATTGGTTGTATCAAAAAATGGGATCCCTCATAGGAACCGCCAACAAAGATCATTTCATGTATGATGTAGATGATTTTGGTCCTATGCAATATACCAAATACGAACTCGATGGTCATTATACTTGGCATTGGGACGTTTTCTTTGGATATCAAATTAAACAAAGAAAAATATCTGTAATCGTTATGCTAAACGATCCAGAAGATTATGAAGGCGGCGATTTTCAAATTTGCATCAACGGCAATCTCGATGAAATTCAAACTATTCGGCCAAAGAAGGGCGATGCACTTTTCTTTGCCTCTTGGATGCCTCATAGAGTCACTTCAGTAACTTCTGGCGAAAGAAACACGCTGGTTACATGGGTAACTGGGCCTAGAGAATCATAATGTTTAATTTTTTGAAGAAAAAAGAAACTCCTATCATAGAGTTTTATTGTCATCCTAGTGTTCAAGGAATAATACCTGAGCCACGATCTGCAAACAAACATGTACCAGAGTGGTTCAAAAGTATACCTCCTACTATGCCGTCAAAAGATAATGTCAATAGACCTAATATGACTGCAAAAAAATGTATGCCTATGTTAGATGCTATGACACTAGGTTATGTTATTCCTCTGTGTGGGGACCTAGGACTAAAGTCTTCAGAGGATTTGAGACAAATTGAAGTCTTTAATCCACCCCAAATCAAATTAGCAGAGTTTCATAGTCTAGAACAGTTAGGACCAAAAGCTCCTGGTATGCCAGCTCCTCCTGTTAAGTTTATAAATCATTGGGTAGTAAAGACTGCTCCTGGATGGAGTACACTGTTCATGCCTCTTGTGAATAACAACTTACAGAATCCACACTTTACTTGCTTAGGAGGATTAGTAGACACAGATACTTATCCAAAAGAGGTAAATTTTCCTGCTGTTTGGCATACTCCAAATTTTGACGGTCATCTTCCAGCAGGAACTCCTCTTGTAGTAGCAATTCCTGTTAAAAGAGATTCTGTTCATAGAGACTGTTCTGTTAGACCTATGTCAGATAAAGAATTTAAAGCTATTGATGACATTCGAAAACAACAAAATACTAGAGTTCGTGTTTACACTGATGAGTTGAGAGAGAAAAGAAAATAATGCCTTTATTTTTTAAAAAGAAAAAAGATATTGAGTTTGTTGATGTATCTAGAAACGCATATCTGGATTTTCCTGTACATTTAGCGAAAGACTTAGAAGTTATAGGAAAAGATGCTAGAATAGCAAAAACAGGAACAAACATTTTTCCACATTGTCCTGGTATGGCAGACTATGCAAAACTTGGATATGTAATACCTGCGTGGGTAGACATAAAGATTAAAGCAAATAAAGCTGGTGTAGTGTCTACTATAGGTTCTAAACAACGAGGAGCTAGGGGCTTTTTACAACCAAGAAAAATGAATTCTAATATTGTAGAAGGAATCATAAAAATAGAAGACAATGTTCCTCTCACTGTATTACACATAGGTGCACCTTGGAATATTTTTGTTAGTAAAAATATATCAGCTCTTATACTTCCTGCAATTTATCACAATGATGTTTTTGATGACTTGCATATATGGCCAGGTGTAGTGGACTATAAAAACTTTTCTACAGCAAATCTAATTTGTACACCAAAGAGAAAGTGCGAGATAAATATAAAGGCAGGAGAACCTTTGTTACATGTCATACCATTTTTAAATACTGATTTAATAGGCGGATATGGGCCTGGCACAGAACAACAAGTCGATAAGAGTAGAAATTCAATACTTGGCGGAGATAGTCAATACTATAGAAAATTTCTTTCTGTTAAAAAACTATTTACCCTGGACAAAAAAGAATGAAAATTTTTGTTAGTGTAGTATCTTTTCGTGATCCTTTATTGAAATATACTATTCAAAGTTTGTTGGATGAACGCTCTGATGATAACGAAATAACCATAGGAGTCTTTGAGCAAACTTGCCTTGAAGACAGTCTTGTTACAGTTGAACCAGACCTAGTCAACCATCGAAATGTAAAATACAAAAGAATAGATCCTGAGTATGCAGATGGAGTAGTCTGGGCTAGAAAAATAAATGCTGCTCACATTGAAGACGAAGATTTTATCTATCAAGTAGATTCCCATATGCTCTTTAACAAAAATTGGGATCGTTATTTATTGCAAGATTGGGAATTGGGAAGACAAAAAGCAAAAAATGCTAGAGTCATTCTAACTGCTGCTTGTCACAACTTCAAACTAGAAGATGGTGAGCCATTTAAAATGTATGATCCAAATCATCATAAAACTAGCAGAGGAAGATACTTTACATTTCAAAAAAGCATTAGAAGACCTGCCGCTCATGGTGAACACATTGATAGCACCGAAGATGTAGAAACCGCTATACATATCTTTGCAGGAAATTTCTTTGCTCCTACTCGTTGGGTCGATGAAATAGGATACGATTCAAGAATATTTTTTGACGGCGAAGAACACTATATGGTATTGAAGTCATTCATTAATGGCTGGTCTCTTTTTAATCAAAGAGAGATGCATTGTTTTCATTTTGTAGGAACACACGATTATGTTACTAAGCATTGGGTTGATCCAATCACTGACAAATATGCTCCCCTTACTAATCGTGGTCAGAAATACTGGAAAAAGTTTATTGAAAGTATCTCTGAAGAAGATTTAAAGAAATATCATGAATACTCTGGTGTCGATTATATAAACGGAATAATCGAAGAAAGGGCATTCACTCGCCAAATAATAGATCCCAAAGCAACTGGCACTCCAGACTCAGAAGATTAGTATAACTTAAATTTCCTGTTATAAATAAAGAAAACAATTCTTTACGCAGGAATTAGAATGTCATTTGAATCAGAACTCGCAGCGATCAGAGCAACCGGTGCCAACCCAACCGAGCAAGACATAGCCTCGCTCAGACAAAGGTACGTACCCGATGCGGACACATTATTCGATGGAAAAAACGACCATGATACTGAAGAACTATCAGACATCTCTCAGAGAGATAGAGACAATCTAAAAAAATATGTCTTTAATTCTGCGACTTCTTTCGAATATCCTTTGAAAGTGGGCGAACGAGATTCAAAAAATCCAGAACAACTTCATAGTATACGATTCACTATCTTGGCTAGAGAGAATAGTCGAGCAGCTACAGCGCAAAATCAAGATAAACGAGCGTTGCAGACAATGGAGAGAGACTGGCAAGGACCTGTTTTTGAATTAGAGGCAGTAGATAAAACTGAGCAAAATAATCTTTCAGCAGACCAAGCTCGTGTTATTTCAATACTAACTTCTGGAGTAGCAGGAGCAGCTCTTGGAGTTTCTTTAGCGGGGAAAGGAAGTAATGCTGGTACATTTTTTTCAGGGTTTGCTGGCGCTGGTTTAGGCGCAGGAATGGGCGCTGCTGTAATTGAATCTGTTAGAACAGTTAGAACCTTAGGACAAATTAACTTACACATATCACAACCTCCTGTAGCTAGATACAGTGCAAACTGGGAAAACAAAGAACTAGGAGCCCTCGCAGGGCTAACAAGCTCAGAGTTCAGCATGGAAAGCCTTCTCGACAAAGGCACAGGCGTTGGAGAGTTGGGTATAAGAGGTGCAATAAAAGCGGCGGCACAAGTACCGGCTGCTTTTGGATTAAGCGGTGACTTAGGAGCATCTTTAGATTTAGCTTCTGGTAAGGTAGCTAATCCATATAAAGAACAATTGTTTACTAGCATGGGCTTTCGTCAATTCGCATTCAATTACAAATTTGCGCCTAGAAACAAAACAGAATATGATAATGTGAGAAGAATTATTGATCTATTTAAATATCATATGCATCCAGAAAATGATCCTACTGGTTTGTTCTTAGAATATCCTTCTGAATTTGAAATAGAATATTGTTATAATGGAAATAGAAACGAACATCTAAATAAGATATCTCAATGTGCGTTGACTGATATAAAGGTAACATATGGTAATCAAGATGCATTCACTACCTTTAAAAATACTCAAGGCGCACCGGCTGAAATTAATTTAGAGTTAGCATTCACCGAACTTGAAACTCTCACTAACAACAGAATAGCGGACGGATTCTAATGTTTTTCAAAGCAATGCCAAGAATATCATATAAGACAAATGAAAAAACGATATTAACTAAGGATATTTTTAGAAGAGTTGGTATCGATAGAAGAATAAACAGCAAGTTAGCTGTTAATGCTTACTATGTTAAAGACGGCGAAACTCCTGAGATGTTGGCTAACAACTTCTATAGCACACCAAAATATCATTGGGTCATATTGACTGTCAATGATATTGTAAACGTAAATGAAGAGTGGCCTAAGAATCAAGCATTACTTTTTGAGTATACTGAATCAAAGTATGGTCAAGGTAATGCGTTGAAAGATCACCATTATATATTGGCGTATCGTTATGCATTAGCAGACGATAGTACCATAATTGTTGATTATGATGCTGCAAAATTGGCGGCAAGAGATATACAAGCAGTTCCTGTAGATCCATCAGATTCCCCTATTATTGTAGATTATGATGTAGCTGCAATTGCTGCTGGAACAATAAAAGCAGTATCAAATTTAGATTTTGAGATTTCAGAGAACGAAAAGAAGAGACAAATATTTGTATTGAAGCCAGAGTTTTTGGCACAGTTTGTTACAAGTTACAAGAGTTTGATGGCGAAATAATATGAAAGACGAAGTTCTCGCACAAGCTGGTGATTTTAAACTAGAAAAGCTAATTATAACAAGTCCTACGACTGAAGAATTTGCTGACATCACCGAGTTTATGATGGAGATAAATTTGTACGAAGATTTGTTTTCTCCGTGCATGACTGGCAATGTCGTGCTTGCAGATGCAACAAACCTAATATCTAATCTTCCTATTTTGGGTAATGAGTACATTACAATTAAACTCAGAACTCCATCATTGGAAGATATTCCAGAAAATGTAATAGAAAAGACATTTCAAATATATGCTATCTATGATAGAATTCTTAATGATGATAGATCACAATATTATAATATTTCTTTTATGTCAATTGAAGGATACGAACAACAAACAACAACGATAAGAAAGTCTTATAATGACACTACTGATGTTGTTGTTCAAAATATTTACGAAGAATTTTTAGAAGTCGATAGACCATTAGTTATTCTTGATGCACCACATACGAGAAAAGTCAAATATGTATCTAATCACTGGTCTCCTTTTAAGAATATAAACTATGTATCTAAGAAAGCAAAAGGCGCTTCTCTTCTAGGTTCTGATTATCTTTTCTTTGAGTCGAACAAAGCGTTTTATTTTGCAAGCATAGAAAGTTTAATATATGCACAGAGAAGAGATGCAGTATTTGACGAATATGTTTTAGAAAGAGATGGCGCTAAAATGCCAAGAAGAATTAGTGACGTTGGTTTTGTTGGCAACAGAATGCCGGATGAGATAACACGCATCGAAAATTTGAAAATGCTTACTACTATTGATGTAATGGATGGAAACAATAAAGGGGCATTTTCTTCCAGTGTAGATGGATATGATTTGTACACCAAAAAAATTATTCATAAGACTTTTGATTTTACGCAAGACATGAATAAATTTTACAAGACTGGTCCTACAAACATACTGCCTTCGAATATAAAAAGAAATCCTCTAGTAAAAAAAGACTTCTACTCTTTCAATTCAGGTCTTTTTAATGATTATGGACTGACAGACGAAGAAGATTTGCCAGATGGTTCAACCTCTAATTACACAGCAGATAGAATTCTGTTTAGACAAAGTTATCTGAATTCGTTTGATAATAATAAATTTCTCATGACAGTTCCAGGTCGAACAGATATACAAGTTGGAAATTTAATAAGTTTATTGCATCCTTCTCCTGAACCACCTTCGGATGATTTGACTGCTGTTCTTGATCCTTTGCTTTCTGGTCTATATATTATTTCAGCAATACATCACAAGATAACAGCGGATAGACACGTTATGGAAACAGAATTGATAAAGAATGGATTTTCTTCTTCACCAGAGAATGCTACTTTGGAAGGAGAAGAATAGATGTATCCTAATTTTAAGTGGTGGATAGGTGTAGTAGAAGATAGAGTGGATCCTGCTCAATTGGGCAGATGTCGAGTAAGAATAATTGGCTATCATACCGAAGACTTAGTAGAGCTTCCCACCACAGAATTGCCTTGGGCAGTTCCTATTATGCCGATGACTTCCGCAAGCATTTCTGGAGTAGGTGAAACTCCTGCATTTGTTGAAGGAACAACTGTAGTTGGCTTTTTTAGTGATGGAGAAGATGAACAAGTTCCAATTATTTTTGGAACATTGCCAGGTAAGCCAAGAAATAAAAGAAGCAACGAAACAGGGTTTTCTGACCCACATGGTGTGTATCCTAGAGAAGGAGAAAGCGGTCTAAATGGTCTACAGGAGCCTGATCTTTCACGACTAGCAAGAAATGCAGTCGCAGAAGGTCACCAATCTCTTATTAACAAAAGAGCTACTCGTAAAGAAGCAATACCAAGAGCCGCTGCTCCTCATATCGAATCCATACAAGACGACAAAGCAGGAGCAGTATACGATAGAGAGATTTGGGAAGAGCCACATCCTCGCTTTGGCGAAGAGGGATGGCAGTATAATGCGTCAAATCAAGCCCCAAATTTTGATAATAAAACTTCGGCATATCCATACAATAAAGTAACTGAAACTGAAACCGGTCATGTATTTGAAGTTGATGATACTCCAAACAACGGTCGTATTCACGAGTACCATAACGCTGGTACTTTCTATGAGATACAAGCAGACGGCTCAAAGACTACGAAAGTTGTTGGTGATGAATACGAGATAACACTAAAAGACAAAAAAGTCTATATTAAAGGCACATGTGATGTAACAATCGGCGGCGATGCAAGAATGCTCGTAACTGGTGATATGTATCAAGAGATCGGCGGCAATCTTTTCACTACCGTTGGTGGTGATAGGATAACAAAAGTCGTCGGTAATGATATGACAGAAGTATTGTCTGGTCAAAGTATGAATGTCTCTCGTAGTAGTTCGTTTAGAACTGGAGGTAATCATACAGATACTATTATTGGAAATAATACTCAAACGGTAGGAGGTGACAAGTTTACTACGGTAGGCGGAAGCATTTCAGCGATATCTGTTGGCGCTACTAGTCATACTTCTATACTAGGATTCAAAATAATGAGTACTACAGGAAGTGTTAGTGCAAGTGCTCCTATAGGAAGTTTTAAAGCAATGTCTTTGAACATGTCTCTAGCAGCCGCAGTCAATCAAACACTAACTGGAGCAGTACAATTAGTAGAAGCTACAGGATTGCAAACTCTGTCTTCAATTGGCGCACAAGTGTTAAAGTCTACTGCACAGAATACAATTGCTCCTGCTAGAAGTATTATTGGAAATACTACACATACAGGCAATTACACAGTAGTCGGTGTTGCAAGTGGCACAATCGTGAAACAAGGACCTATTGTTCTTGGAACACACAAGCATGTTTCAAGCTCGCCAGGTTCTCCTACCTCCCCGCCACTACCATAGGAATTAAGAAATGAGTTTATGCGGAGCAACTGAAAAATTAGTAGAGCTTACTCAGTCTCTAGGAACAACAGATGAAATTATTGACGGAATTGTCGATAAGATTCCCATTCGACCAGAGATTTCTCAAGCAGTAAAAGACGCTGCGGCTATAATTGCAATGGCACAAGACACTGCTCAGATTCAGGCTTTAGTCACTTCTAAGCTAAAAGAGTTTTTACCAGAGATTGAGATACCAGAAGAGATAAAAGGTCTTCAGGCTGACATTGAAGGATTTGCATCAGATATATTAGCAGCTAAACTAGCAGTCGATGATATAAAAAATGAAGTTTATAACTTGAAAACAAAGTATGATGGGTTAGATTTAGGCGATGTTGCTATTGATGATATACCAGATTTGTTGAGGCAAGGTGCTTTAGATTTAGATAATCTATGTAAGAAAATTCCAAATTTTGAAGAAGATGGAGCAGGATTTGTTTTGAAAGGAACACCTATAACTACTCCTAAGAAGAGTGCAATTGCTGATCTATTGGGCATACAAATACCAGAAATTAAAGATTTTGTATATGATATAAGAGAAGTTAAACAGTCAAAAGGCAAATCTTTTATTAACATAGAACTACCAGATTCTATTGGACTATAACGAAAAGAGTTATAAATACTAAAATGGCAAACGACACTCTTAAAATATCTAGACTTTACAAGGATTTGGATTTAGCATTCACTGCAAATCCATTAACAGGTGATGTCTCCAAAAAATTAGATGTAAACGCAGTAAAACAATCAATAAAGATATTGATGCTTACTAACTTTTATGAGCGTCCTTTTGCTCCCCAGAAAGGAGCAAATTTAAGAGGACTGTTATTTGAGCCAATGAGTTCAAATTTTGCAAGCATCATTCAGAGAACTATATCAGATTTGATTACTTCATATGAGCCGAGGGCAAGAATTGAGTCTATAGTAGTAAGCCCCAATTTTGATACGAATTCATATGAAGTTACGTTGACATTTTTTATTGTGGGTATTGCTAGACCTCAGACACTTACGGCCAACTTAAAAAGATTAAGGTAGAACAATGGCACAACTTAATGTATCCGAATTAGATTTCGATCAAATCAAACAATCTCTAAAAACTTTCATGCAGGCGCAAGATGAGTTCAGAGATTATGACTTTGAAGGTTCTGCGTTGTCTGTCTTGCTGGATACTCTAGCATACAATACACATTATAATGCAGTACTTGCTCACATGCTTGCTAATGAGTCCTTTTTAGACTCTGCTATTAAAAGAAACTCGGTTGTTTCTATTGCAAAGTCTTTAGGTTATACGCCAAGATCAACAAGAGCAGCCACAGCATATGTAGATTTTTCTGTTGTCCCTCCTTCTACACATAATAAAACTACTTTAACTCTTTTAAGAGACACCATATTTTCTTCACGAAATGAAGGAATAAGTTTTCAATTTTATCCAGAATCAGATGTCACTGCTACTATTCAGACTATTGATGGTGTAGATAAATTTGTTTTTAATAATCTAGCCCTAAAAGAAGGAACAAGAGTTTCAAATAGATTTTTTATAGATTTGAATACTGTTTCTGGTCCTCTTACTATACCAAATGATGGGGTGGACACGTCTACACTACGAGTTAGCGTTCAAGCATCTAACTCTGATCTAACTCTAGAGTCTTATCAATTATCTACTGGAGTTTTAGATTTAAAAACTACTACCAGTGCGTATTTTCTAGAAGAAGGCCATGACGGCAAATACATCATAAGATTTGGTGACGGAGTGTTTGGCAAAAAACTAGAAACTGGAAACATTGTAATTATAGATTATCTCGTAACTTCTGGCGCTGAAGCAAATGGTGCTAGAGGATTTCAAGTAGGTGCAGTACTCACTAACGGATCAGACGAAGTTAAAAGTTTTGACACAGCAAACACTGTCAAGGCATCAGGCGGTGCAGCTAGAGAAAGTATTGATAGCATAAGAAAAACGGCACCTATCTACAATCAAGTCAGAGAAAGGGCAGTATCAGCATCTGACTATAGAAGTCTTATTCTTGCAGATAATCCTAGTGTTCAATCCTGTTCTGTTTGGGGTGGAGAAAATAATGATCCTCCTATATACGGAAAAGTTTTTATCTCGTTAGATCCTGTAGAAGGACAAATAATAACAGACGAAGTGAAAGACAGAATCATAAACACTTTGATTTCTCCACGAGCACCAGTTGCTATATTACCAGAGTTTGTTGATCCTGAGTACACTTACATAGGACTCAGAGTTGGTATCGTTTATGACTCTTCAAGAACATCGTTGACTTCAGGACAGATATCACAAGCGGCCAGTACCGCAATTACAAATTACTTTAGCACTAATCTGAATCAACTAAACAAAAACTTTTATTATTCTAGTGTACACAATGCAGTAAAATCTGTATCAAATTCTATAGTATCTGTGAACATAACTCCAACTTTGCAGAAAAGAATTACTGCATTGACAGGATTAAACAGCAACTATAATTTTACTTTTAATAGTAGAATTCAACCTAGAGAATTGCATAGTAACTGGGCCAATATTACTGTAACTGGAACTACATATAAAGTTAAATTCCAAGATACTCCTAATACAGGGGTTGTTCCTCCTGCTTATAATGGAACAGGCATTGTTTCTATTGTGGATACTAGTGGAACTAAAATTGCAAATGTAGGCACTATAGATTATAGCACTGGTGCAATATCTTTGAATGGCGTAACAGTAGCTTCTCTTTTTGGCAATGATATTCAATTAAAATTCAGAACAAGGCCGCATGACGATTCAAAGGACATTGTTACTAGTACTCTAACAAGACAGTCTGATATATCGACTGCGGCAGTTGTTGCAAAGCCTGCTAAAAACACAATACTTACACTAGATGACAGCGTTGTTAATTCTGTCACTGGATCTAGAAAAGGCTTAGAAATAGTAGTATCTACAGAAGTCGAAGGCTATTAATGTCACATCAAATACCAGAGTTTTTAAAGTATGTTTCTAGCATCACTATTGAAAATGGTGGCTCTGGATACAGCGCAGAGTCAGCAACTCTTCCTACTATAACAATATCAGGAGGAGGAGGAACTGGTGCAACTGCAACAGCAAGTGTTCTTGGTGGTGTAATAACTACAGTAAACGTAACAAATATAGGCAGTGGTTATACTAGTGCTCCCACAGTAACTGTAACAGATTCAACTGGTGGAGCTGGTGCGATTTTAACTGCTGTGCTTGGGTTTGCCACTGCTAGTTCTACTGAATACGAAGAAAAAAGCTCAACAGGAGTCAAGTACACGGTTCCTGAATTCATACGAGATGACTATACCCAATTTATTACTTTCATTGAAAAGTATTATGAGTATATAGATTCTGATGGAAATCCTGCCAATCTTCTTTTGAATAAAAAATATTCAGATATAGACGATATTAATGACGAAGAACTTAACAAAAGAGCCTTAGAACTTGCTAAAGAGTTTCCTCAACTACTGCAAGCAGACAGAAAAACTTTACTCAAAAAAATAAAGAACATATACGAATCTAAAGGTTCTGTTAGATCGATTAAAGCATATTTCAAGCTAATTTATGACGAAGAAGTTGATGTATATTTCCCAAGTAAAAATATACTTCGTGCTTCGGATGGTATATGGATACAAGACAGATTCGTTTTTGCGACTGCTGGTTATGATAATTTCGATGTACAAAATTTAAATGGAACTGTTGCCGATTTAATATATTATGAAACAATTGGATCTGTTACTATTCCTAGAATTGTTTCCATAACTATTCCTAGAGTTTCTAAAATAGCATATACTTCACCTCAGGTGTATGAAGTTCAAATAAAATTGCCAGAAGGAATTACTTCTATTCCTGGTCCAGGTGTTGGAGCAGCGGCAAAAGCTACTATATCTGGCGGAATTGTAACAAATATTGAAGTGACTAATGGCGGTTTACAGTACACAGCAGCACCTGCTGTAGTACTGTCTGGCGCAGGTTCTGGCATAGACTTTTCAGCTAGAGCGGTTGTCTCAGAAGGTATTGTCACTTCAATCGTTATAAATGATGGAGGAACTGGATATACTGATGGTGAGTATTCTCTTTCTTTTAATACCTCTAATGTAAGAACATTTATTGTTGATAGAGGAGCAACTGCGGAAGAAGAAAATGTAAGGGCGTATTTAGATAGATGTATTTCTTCCGTTTCTGCTTCTGTATATGATGGCATCATACAACCTTTTAGAATAGTTGTTGGAAGAGAATATAAAATCGTTTCTTCAGGCTCAACAGACTTTACTTTGATAGGAGCAGCAGACAGTGATGTAGGAACAATTTTCACAGCAACAGGCGTTGGTACTGGCACTGGTACTGTGATTTCTACTGGAACTCTTAATGCAGGATTTTCGGTTGGTCAGATTAATACTGTTAATGAAGAAGGTGGCAATAACAATGGCGTTATACGAATACAATCAACTGACACTAAGAATGCTCCCACTTCGTTTTCAATTATAAATCCAGGCAGAAGATTCACTGAAGCTGAATTTAATATTGGTATAGGTTCTTCTTTGCGTAAATCTGTAATTCTTACCATAACTACTGGATATCTTTTTGTTGAAGAAGGAAAATTTAAAGACGATAGAGGCAAATTATCTGACGCTAATAGAATACAAGACAACTACAGATATCAGAGCTATTCTTATATAATTAAATCAACTATGCCTGAAAGTAGCTGGAAGAAGCGTTTCAAAGAAATAATGCATCCAGCGGGCATGGAAGTATTTGGCGATCTAATTATTAAAAATAATGTCGGGTTTGCTCCTTTCTTTACAATAGAGACTGAAGGATTACATCTACACGAATTTAAGACTGAAGATATTGTTACTTCGCCAGATGTTGTCACAATTGTTGTTCAATGGTTTAGAGACTTTGATGATGTCGCATCAACTACTCATGCAGAAGTATTTGATTTTGGTAAAAATCCTTCAGACGTTGCAACTACAAACGATGAATATGTTGATGATACATATGTAGAAGCAGACTATTTACCATTCGGATATCTAGGCGCTGGTGTATTTAAGTTATTAAATAAAGTATTAAACACCCAAGCAGAAGCAACAGACCTTGTAGACATAGAAGTTTCATTCTTAAGGTCATTTGCAGAAAGTTTATCTACGTCTGATTATTTTGCGATTGACGTAGAATTGCCAGTTACTGATATTTTATCTGCATCTGAACTATTCGAGTATCTGTATGACTTTGGTTTGCCCGTGTTTGAAACAGTGGGAGCATCTGACGACTACGATGATTCTCTATATGTAGAAGCTGAATATTTGCCTGATTTCTATCATGGACCAGGAGTATTCAAAACTTTAGAGAAATCAATCTCTAATATTCTTACAGCCTCTTCTGTTCCTGTTATAAATACAACTAAGCCTCTGACTGATTCTTCAAGTGTTTCTGAAGCAGTTAGTAAATTATCTACAACTTCACAATCTGATTCTGCTACAACTTCAGACAGTGGAACAATAAACGGGCCTCAAAATTATGCTCTTACATACTTCGCTGAAGATTATGTTACAGGCGTTAATTTAGGCACATTCTAATATTTGGAGACAAAAATGCTCAAATCCGAAACAACAAAAGCTACAGGTAAACTAAACATTGTAGTTAGAGATGAAAACGGTAAAGTCAAAGAAGATTTTACTGTACCAAATCTAGTAGTAACAACTGGTCTAAATTTCATTGCTGGTCGCATGAAAGATACAGGAGGAAGTCACACGATTCCTGATGCAATGACTCATATGGCAGTTGGTACTGATAACACAGCAGCAGCTCTTAGCGATACTACTCTTGGATCAGAAGTGGCCGGTGCTAGAGTTCTTTTGACAGATACGGTAATCAATGGCGCTGACACAGTGTATACTGCAACTTTTTCTGCTGGAACAGGAACTGCTGGATTGACAGAAGCTGGTATCTTTAACGATGGTAGTACTGGCGATATGCTTTGCCGCACGGTATTTGCCATAATTAACAAAGGTGCAGCAGATACAATGACGGTCACTTGGACCATTACCATCTCTTAATAGGTAAAAATAGTGGCTATCTTATTGACTAGACTGGCTAGGGTCGAACTAGCGAGATCATTTGTTCGAGAAGTAAAAAACGTAATAGATTCTGATACTAATAAGTTATATGACTATTACAATTTTGCGCTTGCAAGGACAACCGCATGGACAGACGAAGAAAGTCCAGAAACTGCGTATGATTCTCAAAAATACATTAATCAGTTTAGAAATAATATTCTCTTTACTCAAAAAGTAAATCCTTCTGATGTCTGTAATTTAATTAGAAGAATAGATTGGGAAGAAGGAACCCCACTAAAACCCAGCATTTACGATGCTTATGATGACGATTATTCTGAAAATAACCCAGCACCTTCAGGCGCCACTACTTTAGCAGATGCTAAGTTCTATGTATACACTTCTGCAAACAGGGTGTATAAGTGTATTGAAAATCGGCAGCTCGATCCAACCGAACCGGAATTTGGAAACATTGTAAACAGTACAGATGAACCTGAACTTACTACTACAAACATATTTCAGACTGACGATGGATATAAATGGAAGTTTATGTATCAGGTTTCAGAAGCCGATCAGAATAAGTTTTTAGATGCGAAGTATATTCCTATCAGAAAACTCACCACAGATAGTCCAGGATATGGAACTCTTGTTGGTGAAGTAAAATCTATTACTGTAACCAATGGCGGCGCAGGTTATACCTCTGCTCCAAAGGTATACATACAGGGGGATGGGACAGGAGCTAGGGCGAGTGCAACAATTAATGAAAGCGGCCAAGTTGACTCAGTTACTATAGACAGTGAAAATGGCGAAACATTTGAAGGATTGGGATACACTTTTGCATTTGTTCAATTCACAGGCGGCGGAGACGAAGAAGATGAAAACTTCAGAGTTGCTGAGGCAACTGTTACTCTCGGCGATGCTGATCCAGAAAATACCGTTTTACAAAAGGCAGTAGAAAATACTGCCATCGCAGGAACAATAGAAAGAATACTTGTTGAAGATGGCGGAAGAGATTATGTTGCTGGAGACACTTTTGTCAAGATAACTGGAGATAGTGTATTATCAACAGATCAAGCAGTAGCCACTGTTACGATAGCAGAAGGCACTGGAACTATTACCGCAATAAAAATAACTGATGTTGGTGCAAATTATAATTACGCAGATATAACTTTTGTTGATTCAAATGGAGATGAAATTCATACCGCTGATGATGATTTGTCTAAAAAGGCAACAGCGAGAGCAATCATTTCTCCTATACTCGGACATGGTAGTAATCCAGTACGAGAACTCTTTAGCACAACAGTAGGAATAGTCTCTTCATTGTCAGATAACACAAATAGAGATTTGATGATAGATAATGATTTTAGACAAATAGGCTTATTGAAAAATATTTATGATTATGACGAGCAAAACATATGGAGAGAAGCAACCGCTACCACATGTTTTATAGCTAACGTAAGCAGTTCTGCTAATTATGTAATTGATGACATAATAGTTACCGACGAAGGTGATGCAGATGAAGGACGATTTAGAGTAATACAGATAGTAGAGTCAACTGCAACAGAGGGAACTTTTGACATATACTTGCAATCGATAATACCAAACATAAAAAACGCAAGCGTGTTGAAAAACGTCACACAAGACATTTCCTCACTGACTATAAATAGTGTTACAGATCCAGAAATAAGCACTGCTTATGGAGAAGTTGTTTACATTGAGAACAGAACATCTATAGCTAGATCAACAGATCAAGTAGAAACAATAAAAGCAATAGTACAATTTTAGGAAAAAATAATGGCCCTTAATTTAAATTCTTCACCTTATTATGATGATTTTGATCCTCAAAAGAATTACCATCGGGTACTTTTTAAGCCAGGTGTTGCTGTTCAAGCTAGAGAATTAACTCAGCTTCAAACAGTTCTTTCCGATCAATTATCACAATTAGGTAGTTTTAGTCTTAAAGAAGGTGCAGTCATTAGTGGCTGCGAGCAAAAAATTGAAAACTTTAGTTTCGTTAAAATTATCGATGACGATGCTAATGAAGATCCTATTGCTAATGCTGATCTAGCTTCATATGACAATGCAGTTGTAGTTGGAGCCACTACTGGACTAAGGGCAAGAATTATTACACACAAGACTGGACAAATTACAGTCAGCGATACAATTAACACAAAAGCATTGTACATTGTTTACATAGACGAGAATGGTCAGAACGCAGATTTAACAACTAATCAATACAAAAGATTTAATCAAGGGGAAACACTAACAGTAGAATCTGTAAACACGAATATAAAAGGAAAAACCTTTGTTACTCAAACTACATCCAGTGGAACTTTTGGTAAGAGAGATTTTTATGCAGGCGTAGCTCCTCATTTAACTATGTCTCCTGGCATAATTTATGCTCTTGGCAATTTCATTCGAACTAAAAATCTCTCTGTTTTTATTGATAGCTTTAGTCCTTATACAGATAAAAAAATAGGATTCTTAGTAAATCAATCTGTCAAACAAGCGTCTGTTGATGGTACTCTATACGACAACGCTAGAGGAACTTTTAATGAGGGAGCTCCTGGTGCAGATAGATTGCAAAATACTGTATCATTAATATCTTATAACAGAGATTCTTCACCAGCAGATAATTATTTTCAGATTGCAACATACTCTAACGGAAAAATTACAAGAGCTAAAATAGAAACAGACCCTTTAGGCGGAATTAGAAAAATTCTGGCCAGAGAAACATTTGATCGACACGGCAATTATGTTTCAAAAGGAATGCAAGTTTACTTTAAAGAGCATTTACGTTCTGCTGGAGCAAGAAATGGAGGTCAGCTTCCAAGTGCGGCGGGAGGAGATGCTAATAAACTTATTCTGGGCGTGAAGGCTGGATTAGGAAGTGTTGCTGGTTATCCTGTAGAGCTTTTAGCAGACAATGAATCAGTTTTTAACAAGCCAAGTGCAACTCAAATAGAACAAACTGTATCACAATCAACAACATTTGGTAATTATGTAATTGTCAATGACGTATGCGGTGTATGGGATACGGACGGAGCAGATTCTAGCGCAAATGGTATTGTAAATTTACACAGCACTAATCCAGCAAATGGCGTTTCTGGGGGGGCGTATTCTAATACTTCTGTACCAGGAAACATTATAGGCACTGCAAAAATTAGACATATTGCACTGTCCTCTGGCACACCTGGAACTGCTGCCGCTGAATTCAAGCTATATTTGTTTGATATAAAAATGTTTGGTGGTGATTTTAGCGAAGTTCGATGTATTTCTTACGAAAATTCCGAAGCAAATGCCTTCGCAGACATCGTACTAAACGAAGCAGGCGATGCACAGGTTTATGAAAAGAATTCAAATAAACTTGTTTGGAATTTGCCGTACAAACATCTAAAAACTTTACAAGCAGCCACTGGTGGAATTTACGGATATAATTTTAAATTTATTAAAGAATATGATAAAATTGCAGACAGTAATGGTGTAATAAATCTTGCACCAGATGCCGCAGATCATACTTTCTTTTTTGGCAATGGATCAGTATCGGAATCTAATGTCGCTAGTCATATTAAATTAGTAGCAAGAGAATCTTTTGATATAGACGGTACTACGATAGAAAAAGGAGAATTTATTGATCTCACTGGTAAGGTAACACAAACCAGCGAGACTTCTTTGACTATTGATTTAGGCACACAATTGAACCCAATAGGAGGAGCTCCTTTTGAAGTTAGAGTCTATGTCAATATGCAAGTTTCTGACGATGCTCCTATCACTAAGAGCCTAGTCAAAACAAAATATGTCAAAATACAAGCAGATACAAATGAAAACTTTGCTAATAATAGATTCTGTCTCGGTGTACCTGACGTATTTAGAGTAACAAGAATTACAGCTACAACAAACGCAGATTATACTACTGGTGCTAGAAATGTCTCAGACTTGTTTAATGTAGATAATGGACAAAGAGATAATTTCTACGGCTTATCTTATATCGAAAAGAAATCTAGCAGCACAATAGACCTCACTGCTGAAAAATATATTACAGTAGAATTTGATTACTTTGACAACGGCACAATTGACGGCCCAACTTTTGCTTGCATAGATTCATATCCTGTTGATGATACTGGTGCAACTGGAATTCGAACAGAAGAAATTCCTTTGTATGTTTCTAGGTCATCTAGTAAAGTATTTGATTTGAGAAATGCCATTGACTTTAGACCTTTCATGGAGTCAACAGAAACTCCTGGAGCAACAGCAGCGGCAGCTCCTATTAACCCAAGTTCTTTTGAGAGAATTGATCGTCCTGGTGGAGGACTTACTAATCCTATTCCTTCAGCGACATTTACAACAGATTTAGAATTTTATTTAGCTGAAGCATACAGAGTAGTTGTTACTCCTTCTAGAGATATTAAAATCCTTAAAGGCATTCCTTCTATTGCGCCTAAGATGCCTCCTTCACCGGAAGGAGCAATGACTCTGGCTACCGGTTATTTACCTCCGTATCCATGTTTGTCACAGTTAGCAGGAAAGATTGCTGGTCGAGAAGATTTGTCAATGACAATTGTTCCTGTGAAGAACAAAAAATATACAATGAAGGATATTGGTGCGCTTGAGCAAAGAATATCAAATTTGGAGTATTATACTACACTCACTTTGCTAGAAAAAGAAGCAGGAAAAGTAATAATACCCGACTCTGACGGTATAGACAGATATAAAAACGGTTATCTAGTTGACTCTTTCTCCAACTTTGGAGTTAATAATGTCAGTAGTCCAGATAACAAGTGTTCTATTGATGTTAGAAAGAGAGAGTTGAGGGCAGCGTTCACTACTTCTCAAATAGGATTCAAGCCAATAGCAACTGGAACTACTGCTGGTCAGTCTGGATATTTCTGGCATGTTCCTTACAATGAAGCAATTTATACACAGCAAACTCAAGCTAGTTCTTATCGAAATGTTGTGGGTGAATTGTTCATAACTCCGCCTGCTGCTACAGAACAAGAAGCAGAAGAAACTGCTACAAATAATGATGGCACAGGGCAAGATCAGACAGAGACAGGTTCTTCAACTAATGATACTGGAGCAAGTGATCGTGGTACAACGGCAACTTCACCTACATATCACTTGCTTAGATCAAAGTCAGTAGCAAATGAAGGCGATACATTTACCATAACATTAGAGACTACTAATGTGCCCACAGGCACAGTGGTAGGATACACGATTTCACAAGTTGCAGGCACTGATACTACTGGCGGCATTATTGCTGCTGACTATAGTACTGTACCAACAACAGCCGCAAATGGAACAGGAACTCTTACTGTAGACGCAACCGGTTGCGCTTTCTTACAGGTTACTATCGCAGAAGATTTAACTACTGAAAGCCCTGAAACTTGGACTATTACTCTTTCTGGTACAGGAATAACAGCAAGTACTTCAGTGACAATTAATGATACCTCTACTACTCCAATAAGCACACCAGTAGCAACTGGTCCTTGGTCAGGAGGCTGTCAAATTGACCCGCCGGTTGCTAACTTTATAGATGATAGAGTTGCAGGCCAACCTCTTCAGAATGATAACGGAGAATACGATCATTTATTGAGAGGGTTGGATACAGCCTTAAATAATTCTGGCTGGAATTTACAATGGTCTAACTGGGAATTTGCGACCAGTACTATTGGTGGTCAAGATCCAGGACAAAACTTTGGACTTTCCGCAGATCCAAACAACACAGTAGAGACTGGTGACGGCGGACTATACGTGCCAGAGTACGATGTTGTATGGACAAATCCATCTGCAATAAATCCAAAATCTTCTACTGTATGGGACTATAGAGAAGCAGACTATGTGTGGAATGGATCAGAATCTCTTGAAGAAAACATACCTATTCCAGTAGAAACATTTGCAAGATCAGAAACTGTTTACATTTCAGCATGGGGTCTTAAGCCTAACACTCTTCATACTATTTTAGTTGATAGCGCCAGATACGGAACAAGCACTACTAATGGCGCTGGAAGACTTGTTACGCAGGTTAATTGGGGAGCAGGTGAAAGATATAATCGGGAAGAGGGAATTAAGATTGAGATCACAAATCATAATGATATTTCTCAGGCCGATTCTTCTACCTATGGCTATTTTTATGCCAATCATTCAGTAGAAAGAACTGTTATAACAAACTTGACTACTAGAAAGCCTAGGCCAGCATCAGCAATAGGCGACAGAGAAGTACGAAGTAGAACATATGATGACAGGACAGCGACTGATATAGACAAAAAAATAGAACAAGTCAAGTTCACAACTGGCATTCAAGATCCTTGGGTGCAAACTCAAACTCTAGCGGGCGATTCTTTAGTTCGTGCAAATAGAGTTCCAATTGAACAACTAGACGTTAGTGATACGGTTCTTGGCGTTACGTGTGGCGTTCCTGATTCTCTTCAAGATTTAACCACTGGTATATCAAAAGCAGTTCTTGAGCGAGCTGATGGTAGTAGATATGGCGTTGAAATGGCTGATCCTGGTTGTGCTACTTACAATGATTATTTGCAAAATCAAGCGCCTCCTTCTGTTAAAGAACAAGCAAAAGTTTATATCGATGTAGATACAACTAATACCAGCACAGTTCAAGTTGAAACTCAACAAGTAATTCTCGTTGATGATTCTGCTACTATAGACACTGCCACAGGAACAGTTCAAACTATTGACGCATCTGTTTATACTCATGGAGATGCTGATGAGACTTCTCCTTCTGTAAATACAAGTGCGACAGCAAGCAGTTTAGGAGAATCTAATGTAAGACTGACAACTTCAACTACAAATAAAGATGTGACCGAAGATGTTGAAGTAATTAATGTTCCTAATGCTACTTCTGTAACTAATATAACTGATCTTAACATAGATTTAGAAGCACTTGCTGCACTAGACTTTGATTTTTCAATACCAGATTTATTCTGTGCAGAAGCTGGACCAGGAAGTTTTGCACAAGATCCATTAGCACAGTCATTCTATGTCGAAGGAATGGAAGGAGGAATGTTTATTACTTCTGCTGATGTTTTCTTTAGAAATAAATCATCAGAGGAAAATAATAACGGCATTACTCTACAGATCAGAGAAATGATAAATGGTGTGCCAGGATCAACAATAATTGCAGAAAGCCATAAAACAAGATCAGAGTGTTTAGTGTCTACTGAAGATAGTTCTGGAAAGGTAACATTCAATTCTACTAACTTTAAATTTAGTGGTCCAGTACATTTACAAAATAACACTGAGTATTGTATGGTACTCAAGCCAGATGCAAATGATCGTGGTTACGAGGCTTGGCTCGGCAAACTAGGTGAGATTAGAAAAGGTTCTACTGAGGTTATAACAGAACAGACACATTCTGGTGTTCTATTTACATCTGCAAATAACAGAACTTGGTCTGCACATCAAGATGAAGATTTAATGTTTGTTGTAAGACGAGCTAAATTTGAAGTCAATCAAAATTACATTGTAAACACAGTGAACAAAAATATTGATTGGATTAAATTTGATGCAGATGAGTGGGATCGTACGCCGACTGCTGTTACAGACTTTATAACAGAGGATGGCACATTTTTGACGCCTCCGAGTTATTTCCCAGTAGCAGATTTTGTACACGGATTTAAAGCTACCATAAACAGTGCAGGCTCTTATGCAACTGATGGCACTTATAATTTAGTGTTTACTAATACTGGAACTAATGGCTCTAATGCTGCCGGAACATATACGGTTTCTGGAGGAGCAGTCACTGCAATTACTTTGACTAATCCAGGATCAGGATATACTTCAGCTCCTACAGTGGCGCTAACTTCTGGTGATCCAACAACTGCTGCAACGGTTTCATTGTCTCTCAATCGTGCAAAAGTTAGTCGTTATGACAAACTAGTCACTTCTTACGAATTAGAAGTGACTAGTGGAAGTTTTGTTGTCGGAGACCTTGTTGGTAACGGCGTGACTTATACTAAGATTTCTACGATTGAAGATAGAGACCTTACTGCTCATTGCGTACAGTATCACGCAATCAATCCAGATCAAATTGGAACTCTTTCTTCTAAGATTGCTTTAACCAAGAAAGATGAACTTACTGCAAACACTACATTGTCTGATGCTGTATTACAAACAACAGTAGAGCTTCCAGAAGTGAAGACTGTATATAGCTATTCAAATGAAATAGCTAGAGACGGTGAGAAAACTGCTAGACTACAGTTTACGTTAAGTACAACTTCTAACAATGTAAGTCCAATTCTAGATTTGGCTGCACTTGACATGTTAGCAATTGCAAATAACATAAACAATACTTCAACAGAAGAAGAAATTCGCAGTGGCGGCAATGCTCAATCTAAGTATATATCAAGAAAAGTTGTTCTTGCAGAAGGACAAGATGCAGAAGACTTGAAGATATTCTTAGATAATGCTATTCCTTCTAATGCAGCGGTTGAAGTTTATGCTAAACTACAAAATGCTGAAGATGACGGGGAATTTGAAAGCGATGTCTATTGGAGAAAACTAGAAGTAGAAACATCTCCGTTTATTGCGACTACTGGTTTTGCAGAATACTCTTATAAGATTCCAGAAAAATCTACTGGCACATGGGGAGTTGATAGCACAACTGGAATTTTCGAATATGATGTTACGAGAGTTGCCTCTATTCCAGTAGTTACGGGTGGAACATATGTATCTGCTCCGATCATTAAGATAACTGATAATGCTGGTGTTGGATATGGAGCTTCTGCTGAAGCAATAATGAATGGTAATACAATCTCTGAGATTAGAATTACTAATCCTGGAAGATATTATTCTGCAGGCAATGTCAATGCACAGATAGTACCAGGTACTGGAGGCGAAACAGTAGCAGGATCTCTAGGAACTGCTACCACATCAACTGTCACATATAAATCTTTCAAGCAGTTTGCTATAAAGATAGTACACTTAAGTAGCAACCGAGCAATTCTTCCTAAAACTAAGACGCTCAGAGCATACGCACTACAGGTATAATGATGACTATAAATAAGTTTGTACGTGTTGAAGACGATAAGACGATTGCCCGAGAAACTAATTCTAAGGCAATCGTCAATATAGACAGTTCTTCATTAGCAGAATATAAAAAAATAAAGCAAAAAAGAATTAAAAAGAATCAGAAAATTCTTGAATGTGAGAATGATATAAATACATTAAAAGATGAAGTCACAGATATAAAAGACTCGTTGAGATTAATTTTAGAAAAGCTGAATTCTCGGGATTAACTAGATGGCTACAATTACATTAAGAACAGTTGAAGGTAGACCTCTAACTAATACCGAGGTAGATGATAACTTTAGTAATTTAAATACTGATAAGTATGAGTCAGGCGATTCTGTCGTAGTCGCTGATATAACTTCTAGTGGTGACCACACTGCATCTATAACAGCATCAGTCTTAGCCGCAGGAACAGATCAGACAGGAGCAACTGCTTTGTCTAAGACTTTTAATCTTGTTTCTACTGCAACTGAAAATCAGGGGGTGAAACTTCCTACCGCAAGTGCTGGAGTGTTGTATACTATTATTAATGGAACTTCTGCAAACGTAAAAATATATCCTAACACTTCAGGAACAATAAATAGTGGCGCAGCAAATGATTCTATTCTTATTTCTCCTGGAAGCACGATAAAATTGGTTGGAATAGATAATACTAATTGGAATACCATGGTAGAAACAATTATATACGACTCATCTGGCAGTCGATTAAATTAAGGAATTAAGTAATGCTCCCATTAAGAATTAAAGCCAATGGCACTCCTGCCAGCTCAGCGAACTTCCAAGGCTTGCAGGAGATGACAGAAGCAGAAATCAATCAATATTTGTCATATGTAATCACAAACAAGTTTGCGGCAGACACCGATGGTACTGGAACAGCAGAGTTAAATGTAGATACTGCAAACGCCTTATCGGGTACTAGCATTGGTACTTGGACAAACACTATCAGAAATGACGCAATTGGAACTCATCCAACTGCTGGCACAACAACTAATACTACCTACTACTTTAAGCAAGTAACAGCAGCGGCCTCAGAAAGCATTACTAATCGTCCAGTTGGCTGGGACTCAGCGATCAAAGAGTATGATGATTCAGCACTAGACACTGATGTTATTGACAAAGTTATTGAGGACATGGTAACTAGCACTGGTTACACAGTAGGACAATATACACTAGCTGCTTCTGCGCCTACAGGTGGTACATGGACTTCTCGTGCCACTATTACAGATAGTAATCAAGGCGGTTCTACTAGTTTATATCTGTGGCAAAAAACTGCTCCATCTACATCAGCAAACTCTGATTTTGCTTCTCTCAAGCTAGATGGCACAAACGTCAAAATGATGTCTGCCGCTGAAATCGAGCAAATGGTTCCTAACTTCAGAAATCGAATCATTGACTCGGGTATAGGTACATACAAAATACAATCAGCCGCTCCTGCTGGTGGTACCTGGGTTCAAATGGGCGACAACTTAATAGATACTCGTCAGCAAGTAGCTTCACAAAACTATGCAGGAACGTATACCGGCAATTTTACTGGCAACTATGTAGGAAACTATGCAGGCGGATATGCCGGAGCTAAAACATATTCAGGTGCATATTCTGGTAACTATGCGGGCAATTATGTAGGTGGATATGCCGGAGCTAAAACATATTCAGGCACATATGCTGGTAACTATGCAGGCAACTATGTTGGTTCATATGTTGGAGCTAAAACATATTCAGGCTCATATACTGGTTCATTCTCTGGCGACTACGCAGGTAACTATGTAGGAACTTCTGCATACGCTGGTGCATATGCTGGAGCATATGCTACTACTAACGCATATACACTTTTCTATTCAGGATTTGCTGGTGATACTAATTACTACACTGGTTATTATACTGGCTTCTATACTGGTTTCTATACTGGCGCTAAAACCTATACTGGGTATTACACCGGTGCATACAATAGAAACTTTACTGGTAACTATGTAGGAACTTCAGCATATTCTGGTACATATTCAGGCACTTATACTGGTTATTATACTGGTAACTATGTAGGAACTTCTGCATATTCTGGTACATATTCAGGCACTTATACTGGTTATTATACTGGTAACTATGTAGGAACTTCTACTTACACTGGTACATATTCAGGCACATATTCAGGTACATATTCTAGAGGCTTTACTGGAACATACGCAGGCAATACTATTCAAGCAACTACTGAAAACGTATCGACTGTGAAACTTTGGTTAAAGACTGCTTAAAAAAATTGACTATATAGTATTGAAGTTTTATTATTTGGAGTTATATTATGACCGATCTATCAGTTTCTTCGGACACCTCTGTTACACAAGTGTTCGAAGAAATTACCCCTAAAAAGAAATATCTTAATCCTTATTGGTCTAATAAGGACAATCGCCACCTCATTGTAACCATCGAACTTGCAAATGGACAGCACAGCATGGCTTCCATTCAAGATCCTGAAGGTACAAATCCTGACATGAAAGCTGTGTTGGAACAATATACTGAAGAAGAAATTGATGCTAACACACAAGAAGGTCTAGACAGGCGCAATGAAAACATTAAGCGTCAAATGGAAAGGCGAGAGTCTCAACTGACAAGAGCAAAGCAAGAAGCATTGTTTAACTGCAAACTTGAAGCATTTGAAGTTGACGCTATCAAGAACTCAAAAAATACTGAACTAAAACGAATGATTCGTAAGTCTAAGTCAATCATGGAAGTTCAAGCATATGCTACTATTTTGTTGATGAAGGAACTTGAGAATGGCAAAGAAGCAGACTAAAGGGTTTGTCATTGTTGCTTCTGTCAGAAAAGGGTTTTATCGTTACGCAAAAGTACTAGCAGAATCAGTACGAGACTTTTATCCAGAAGCAAATATCACCTTCTTTACACACGAAGAATGGGTTGAGCCTGAAGACTATACACTGTTTGATAACATTGTAACTGAAGGTATTCCTCGTCATATTCGTGCTAAACTGTGGGCGCTCAACAAAACTCCTTACGACATTACTTGTTATCTTGATGCTGATATGATGTGTGAGCATGAAGATATTCAGAATGTCTGGGATGAGTTGCCTGATGATATGGACATTGTGTTCACAAAGAATCGTCCATACAATGCCAAACTGACGAAGTTAGCAGAAGGCGAAGAGATGACTTGCCATTGCGGATTCTTTATATATAGAAAGAACGAAGCAACAATGAACTTGATGGGCGCATGGTATACTGAGTATCTCAAACAATGGGAGCCAGATTATGACATGCAACACTATCCAGAAGACGCTCGTAAATGGGATACATTTACTATGTGGCGCCTATTGACTTACGGTGAGAAAGGAGTTAAGTGGGGGTACATCAAAGAACCAGACGCTCGTTGGAATTTTGTAAACGGATATCACTTTGAAGAACTTCAAGAAACTGATATCGTTTTGTATCATCACACAATACCTCAGGACAAGTTAGACTAAGAGTTTAAGTTATGAAATGGATTAATATTAATAATACTGAAGTATCAGAAATTTTAAACTCATATAGTGACTGGTTCTTTGAGCAAGACTTATCTGATTTAGATAAAATATCTAATCATGAAGGTAGGCATCAAGGTTATGATTTAGAGAAAGCATGTGGCGAAGAGCACTTAAAGGAAATAGTTGACAAAGATGGTGAACACATTGGTTATCCTGAAAAAACTATTTCTGTAGACATTGCATCAGAAGAAAGAGTATCGTCTGAACATAAGAAAAAATGCCGTGACATGGCAACTGAATTGTGTTCTTATCTCGGCGCACGTAATCAAGCAGTCAACGTATATTATCCAGCAGAAGGATTTATGAGCTGGCACAATAACTGGAACGCATCTGGATATAATATTCTTCTATCATATTCAAAAGAAGGAAACGGTTTCTTTCGTTACAGAGATCCTATCACAAAAGAAATTGTAACGATGCAAGATAAGCCAGGCTGGACATGCAAAGTAGGATATTTTGGTAGAGGTAGAGAGCCTGACAAAGTGTTTTATCACTGTGCAGGCTCACACGAACAAAGAATCTCTTTAGGCTTTGTCATACCACACTTAGAAATGTGGCAAGACATGATTGAAGACATTTCAGGTGAAGACGCTACTTCTTACCAATAGCCATATAGCGATCAAACTCGTTTAGACCATCAAACGTCCAATATTTTTGTTTAATATTTCCTTCGTAAAGCACCTTTTTAATACCAGTATTTTCTAGGTGCTCAGACGAACTTGATACACAGTTAATACCATACATCTCTTTGATTAAATTTGAGTTTTGTATTGCAAATATACAATCAGAATTTG
>Ga0115570_10000675_pt1 | contig 28216 bp, 23 predicted proteins | sample COGITO_mtgs_1205_3_FD_87294 | JGI IMG/M metagenome (GOLD analysis project Ga0115570, IMG submission 87294) | Pelagic marine microbial communities from North Sea - COGITO_mtgs_120524 | ecosystem: Environmental > Aquatic > Marine > Epipelagic | place: Germany:Helgoland, sampling site Kabeltonne... | reverse complement strand
GATCCCGATGGATCTGCGCAACTTGCCCAAGGGTGTATACACCATCCGCTTGAGCGGCGAGCAAGGCGAAAGCAACCTCCGCGTGGTGCTGCAATAAGCCACCTCGATCGGAAGCGATTATCACAAGCCCCCGGCCCAGTGCCGGGGGCTTTTTTTTGGCGCGTACTTTTGGCCCATGGGGCATCTGTTTCAAGTGGGCGATTGGGTCACCTTTCTCGATGAAGTCGGGGAGGGGAAGGTCATTACTGTGCGCGGAGAAGATGTGGAGGTTCTCGCGGGAGAATTTACCCGGCTGTTTCAGGCTCACGAACTCATACATCGGGATGAAGAAGCGGTTCGAAAGATGGCCCAAGCGCCCGTGAAGCAAAAGGATTTGGACGTTCGACCAAATGCAGAAATGCCACTGGCATCCAGCCAGCCGGCCAAACTAGGCCCCCTAGAAATAGACCTTCATTTGCATGAACTTCCCCCGCTTCATCGAGAAGCCACGGCCCATGAGAAACTGCTACATCAGCTCGACCATGCGCGAAGGGCCATCGCAGAAGCCAGGCGTCGAGGGGATCGACGAATTGTTTTAATTCACGGAAACGGAAGTGGCCGGCTTCGCCATGAGCTGGAGCAAATGCTCCGAAAAGATGCCGGCCTACGCTACTTCGATGCCTCGTACCAACTCTTTGGGCAGGGGGCTTTGGAGGTGGAAATTTTGCACCGGTCAAAATAGACTACCTTTGTCGCTTCGTACAGCCGGCCTTGTCGCCTTGATTTTCAAGGAGGAAAGTCCGGACAACACAGAGCACCGCGCTTCTTAACAGGAAGGCAGAGGACCCGCAAGGGGAGTCTGACAGCTAGTGCCGCAGAGAGGGAAACCGCCACGAGGCATCGATCGAGCAACGTGGTAAGGGTGAAAAGGTGGGGTAAGAGCCCACCAGCAGTTTGGGTAACCAGGCTGGCTTGGTAAACCTCGCGGGTTGAAATGCCACGTAGACCGATGCTTAAGGGCTGCTCGCCCAATGTCGGAGGGTAGGCAGATGGAGCAAGGGGGTGACCGCTTGCCTAGATCAATGACAAGGACGTGCTTCGGCACGGACAGAATCCGGCTTATACGGCTGTACGTTTTTTTCTCACTTTGGCTCGGAAAAGCCGCCTACCTTTGCACACTTAAATTTCCCTATGACTTTATTCAACACCCTCGGGCTCAACCAGCCTTTGCTTGACGCGATTGACGCTTTGGGCTTTACCGAAGCGACGCCGATCCAGGCCGAGACCATTCCTGCCTTGTTGGCAGACGAGGGAAAACGCGATTTGATCGCATTGGCCCAAACCGGAACCGGTAAAACGGCCGCTTTTGGATTGCCCCTATTACAAATTTTGGATGGCCAACGTGGCGCTGAGCCTAAAAAGCCCAGCGTCCTGATTCTCTCCCCCACGCGTGAACTCTGTGTTCAGATTGCCGGCGAAATGGAGAAGTATGCTATAAACATGCGTCACATCCGTTTATTGGCGGTATATGGCGGATCGAGCATTCGCACGCAGCAAACCGCGATGCGCAAAGGGGTTGACATTTTGGTCGCTACCCCAGGTCGAATGATGGACTTGGCCCGTCGTGGCGATGTTCAGTTTGACGCCTTACAAACGCTGGTCCTCGACGAGTCGGATGAAATGCTCAATATGGGCTTCCTGGACGATGTCCGAGAAGTTTTGGAAAAGGCCCCTGAAGGCATGAATACGTGGTTGTTCAGCGCCACCTTGCCCAAGCCTATCGAGAAGATCACCAAGGAATTCATGGATAACCCATTACAAGTCCAAATTGGGCAGCGGAACATGGCGTCTACCCAAGTTGAGCACTTTGCCTTTTTGACTACCCGCGAAAACCGCTACAAAGGGCTACGTCGGTTGATTGACAGTTCACCCGGAATGTATGCGATGATCTTCTGTACCACCAAAGTGGAGACGCAAGAGACAGCCGAGTCCCTCATTGGGGACGGTTACACGGCCGCGGCCTTGCATGGCGATTTGTCGCAGCAGCAACGAGACCTCGTGATGCACGCTTTCCGTACGAAGCAAGTTCGGCTTTTGGTCTGCACAGACGTGGCGGCACGGGGTATTGATGTTAAGGACATTACCCATGTCATTCACCATCGTTTGCCAAATGATTTGGAGGGCTACAATCACCGCTCTGGCCGTACCGGTCGCGCGGGGAATACAGGTATTTCCTGGGCCATGGTCACAAATGCGGAAGCCCGCAAATTGACCGCTCTGGAGCGTGAAATCAAGCGTGAAATTAAGCGTGCCCAATTCCCATCGCGCAACGATGTGGTCTTGGGACAGCTACAGCACTTTGCGCAGAAAGTCGCAGCCCAATCCGAAGGGATGGAGCTCGTCGAAGAACATGTGGCTTCCTTGATGCCTATGTTCGAAGGTCTTTCCACCAAAGAGCTTGTTTCCAAATTCTTAGCAGCTGAGTTTGATGTTTTGTTCCGTCACTATGCCGAGCATGTCGACCTTGACCTGAACCGTAATGAGCGTCGCCGCAACGAGCGTGGGGACAATTTTGAACGGAGTGATGCCACTTCAGACCGCGGACCCCGTCAAGCGGGTCGAACTGACGAGCAGCGCTTTTGGATTAACCTCGGTGAAAAGCACGGCTTTACATGGCCTTTATTGAAAGATTTCGTTCGCGAAGTGGGCCGCTTAGGTGACTTTGATGTCCAAGGAGTAAACGTAGGCCCTGCTCACGGCTATTTTACCGTTCCGGCTGGACGAGCCGAAGAGGTCCGCACGGCCATGGAGCAAGCGGAGTTTAACGGAGTGCGCGTCAAGCTTGACCCAGTTGAACATCATGTCGGCCGATATGACCGTCCTCGCGATGACAATGGTAGCCGGATGCGCGGGCGCGGAGATCGCCCCTTTCAAAAAGGTGGATTTAGTGGAGGGCGCCGAGATAGCGCTCGGCCTCCAGCGCGGCCATACAACCGGTCCCCGCGGCGGTAACCGCCTGTCGGTAGACCTTGTCTTGAACATCCCCTGCAGCAAACACGCCAGGTCGAACGGTTTCCGTTTTGCCTGGCGTTGTGATTAAGTAGCCGGTTTCATCCATAGCCAATTGGCCTTGAAAAATGCCAGTATTGGGCTTGTGACCAATCGCTACAAAGAACCCCTTTGCTGGGATGACGGATTCCTCTCCGGAAATTCGGTCGCGAACTTTCACGCCTTCGACGCTTTGGTCGCCAAGGAGTTCCAGCGTTTCTGTATTCCAACGCACCTCAATATTGGGAGTGCTCATCACGCGGTTTTGCATAGCCTTGGACGCACGCATCTGATCACGACGTACTAAGAGCGTGACTTTTGGGCATAGTTTGGCCAAATAAGTTGCCTCTTCCGCTGCCGTGTCGCCACCGCCCACGATGACAACATCCAGTCCTTTAAAGAAGAAGCCATCACAAACCGCACAAGCACTTACGCCAAAGCCCATAAATTTTTCCTCTGATGGGAGGCCTAAATATTGGGCGGTCGCACCGGTAGAAATGATTACGCTTCGCGCTTGTAATTGGATGGTTTCATCTACCGTGATGGTATGCCATCCCCCCACTTCTTGGTTAAAGTCCACCTGCGTAACGAGTCCCCAACGGACATCCGTACCAAAGCGTTCGGCTTGTTTTTTCAAATCCTCCATCATGGCATTTCCGTCGACGCCCTCTGGGTAGCCGGGAAAATTGTCTACTTCGGTGGTCGTCGTCAACTGACCGCCGGGCTGCAGGCCTACGTACATGACGGGGTGAAGGTCAGCACGAGCAGCGTAGATGGCGGCGGTGTATCCGGCTGGCCCGGATCCGATGATGAGGCATTCGATTTGTTCCATAGTGTGGCAAAAATAGGGCCTGATTCCGCTGAAATTGTGACTTCTTCAGGGTGCAAACTTTCTGCCTTTTGCATATCTTTGCCGCCCATCCTCGGGATGTAGCTCAGGTGGTAGAGTACACGTCTGGGGGGCGTGTGGTCGCACGTTCGAATCGTGTCATCCCGACCAAAGGACCCTAAACCCGCATCGTGAGATGCGGGTTTTTTAATTCTAAATAGATTGGTTTCAGGGGTTTGAGTGAGATCTAAGTGTGACGAAATCGGGGGGCAAACTCCCTGACTGAATTCAGTTTTCTAGGGGACATCGGTGAGATTTTTCAAATTTGCTCTTCTCGGACGGTGGAGCAGGATTTCAAATAATTTCGAAAAGTGTTTAAACATCAAAAATATGAAATAGTTACATTGCTGATTTATAGCATTTTATAGTTGAAAATAATTTTATAAACAAACTTTTTAACAGGCCCTTGTTTTCTTTAGGATGTATTATACTTTCATAAAGCACAACAGCAATATGGCAACGGCCAATGTTGGTCCCAGGGTGCGAAAGGGCCCGGGGATGTGTCTCAGAACCAACGAGCTAACTGGAGGTTAATGTACTAAAAGAACGCGAATTGAACGAAAGTGTGGTCTAGAAATAGAACAGTTCTGAGCGCTACTTGGAAGAATCTCAAAGGTGGGTAACCACATTTGTGGAGGACGTAAGAATGGTTGAGAGATCATTCCAGGGAATCGCAAGAAACCCTGCGCAGAATTCGGAAACGAAAACAGCGAAGTAAAACCAAGTAGCCCAATGCTGGAAGACCGCCCGAAAGGGCGGTTCAACAGCCCCGGCGAAGTGCTCCGGCACCGAGTTGCCTGTGAAGGAACCAATGCATCCGCAAGGATTCGGAGGAACCCCTGGAGGGCCAGGATCTTCACCTCAGTGAAGATAGCGCAGAGCTAATGCGGCAACGCGGCCTTGGGATAGAGGTCGGCTCCCTGAACCGACGCGGACAGGAAGTATGCCCAGAGGCAGACACCGGCTGGAACGGACGATGAAACAGGCGTCACGAGTACAGAGTTAGCTCTGGAAATTTCACCGGGAGACCATCCTACGGGATGTCATACACCAGGAAACTGGAGCGTGAAAGGGCGATGTCTACGGGCGTCGCCCTTGTCTTTTAGGTGCGAATGCCTGCGAAGTTATTTTTCACGCGGAAAGCAAGGCAGCCATCTTCAAGCCAAGTTCGGGAGCCAAAGCCACGCCCATGCCACCCATGCGCGCCGCGACATACGTTTGGTCTCCAAGGTCCTCCAAATAGGGTTTTTTACTTTGGTCACTGGAAAAGGCCATGGTTCCAGCCCAGCGTTCCGCAATATTCACTCGGAATCCCGGAAGAAGGACGGTATGGAGGTAGTTTTCCAGGTAGGCTTGAACTTCATCGCTTGTTTGCGCGTCATGGGTTTCTTCGGCGGCTCGGAATTGATTTCTTCCGCCTCCAAGTAACAAACGATCACCTACATTTCGAAAATAGAGGTAGCCCGCATCGGCATGGTATGTCCCTTGAAAGGGCAGATTCGAGATGGGATCGGTGAATAGAACTTGACCGCGACCCGGTACGATGTCCAATTGAGGAAGGCCAAGGTGAGCCCAGGCATTCGAGGCAACGACGACGTTTCTGGCCATCCAAACGCCTTGAGGGCTCGGGATGCGCCAAGCGCCGTGTTCGTACGTCCATTCAGATTTAGGAGGGAGAGGGACTCCCCGATGAATACGAGCACCTGCAGCCAAGACAGCGTGAGTCAATTGGGCATATGCCTTCCCTGGATGTAAGCCGGCTTCATGGCGAATGGAGATAGCATGAGGTAGTTGAGGACTAAAGCCTTCGGCTACGCGGTACACGTTCCCGGGGATATCCGCGCGATGAGCCAAAGTGTTGAGATGATCCAATGCGGCCACGGCTCTTTGATACCCATCTTTTTGATCTGGGCTAAATACTTCGTGGCCTAATGCGTCCTTCCAGTCCAAGTCAGCGGCGGAAAATGTACTGCGCCACTGTTGCAAGCCCATATACCGTTGATGCAGCCGCTCAATAATATCGTCTTCAGGTTCGTGGGCCAAATCTTCCAATAGTTCCGTCGGACTCCCAAAACAGGCAAATCCAGCATTCCGTGTACTGGCGCCTGCCTGCATCGAGGGCAGACGGTCCACGAGGTGGATACGTCCTTTGGGGTGACGTTGGAGCCAATGCCACGCGGTCCATAGACCGACGAACCCAGCACCCACAATCAATACATCGGAGAGCTCGTGATGACGTTGGTGTTCCCAATGGGATGATGAAACCATAGACATGGATGGAATGTAGGTGAAAAACTAAAGAGTCTATACAATTCAGGCATTCTTTTTGCGTAGAATCAGGAACTTTGACACTCTAAAACGAAAAGATGATGCGCGTTGAGTTTTCTCTCGATGAATTTAAGGTCGCTTTGGCAACCTCTGTTGTGGTATTTGGATTTGACGGGGAAAATCTGAAAACTCTGGTGGCTAAAAAAATAGGGCAACCCTTCGAAGGTGCATGGATTATTCCTTCTTCGGTTGTTCGGTCCGATGAAGATCCGGTATTCGTAGCCCATGAACTATTAACACGGATTACGGGCCGAAAGGACTGGATGTTGGAAAAACTCAATGGGTTTGCCGATCCGTACCGCAATCCTGTGGGCCGAGTCATCAACATTGCCTACTACTGCACGATTCGCTTAGATGCGGCCCTCGAACATAATTTGAAGAAAGAGGGCTACACCTGGGTGCCTTCGAATGAAATCCCTCGTTTGGCATATGACCACAACGAAATTATTGAATACGCGAAAGAGCGGTTGAAGCGGCGCGTGAAGCGCCGCCCCATTGGGTTTAGTCTCCTTGCCGCTGAATTCACTTTAAATAATATTCAGCGCTTATATGAGTGCGCCCTGGGGAAAAGTTTTGATAAGCGCAATTTCCGTCGCAAACTCCTCAAGTCCCAGCTCCTTCTGGAAACGGATCAGTTTATTCGTTCCTCAGAACGGGCCAAGCGTCCATCCCGCCTCTATAAATTCGATGAGAAGAAGTACCGGACGTTGACCTTGAAGGGCTATGATTTCGTCTACCAATAAGCCACAGTCAACCGGAGCATAATAAAAAAGGGGCGCCCAACGGGCGCCCCTTTCTTTTGGGGTTCTTCGCGCTCGCTTAGTGGATGCCGCGCATCAAACGGCGCAACAATGGCGTCAAGGCAAACATGAGCAAGGCGCCGGCAGCGGCCGTGATGGTCAAGAAGACGAAGAGGTTCATGCCAGGGAAGATTTTCTCCAGCAAGGACTCCATGATGCCCGCCATGTAGTTGGCCAAGGCCATCGAGGCGAACCAAAGGCCCATCATGACGGACACAATTTTGGGAGGGGCCAATTTGGTGATCATCGAAAGGCCAATGGGAGAGAGGCAGAGTTCGCCAAATGTGTGGAGAACATAGACGCCGACGAGCCACATGGGGCTCACCAGGGCTTCTCCTTCTGCGGCAAAGCTGGCTAATGTCATGACCACGAAGCCCAAAGAGAGCAGTGCGAGACCCAAGCCAAATTTTGCAGGAGTTGAGGGATTGCGGTTTCTCAAAGCCAAGCTTACCCAGAAGGAAGCAATCACGGGCGCAAAGATGAAGATGGCCAAGGCGTTGACGGATTGGAAGAGCGACGCGGCGACTTCATAGCCGAAAATGCTTCGGTTAGTTTCCTCGGCTGCGAACAAGTTGAACGTTCCGCCCGCCTGCTCAAAGCCGCTCCAGAAGAAAATATTGGCCACCGCGAAAATCATGATGGCACCCACGCGAGACCATTGTTCGGATCCGCTCGTGCCGTTGTAAATGATGTAGGCCAAGCCCAGGAGGCCAGCTACCGCGACAACTTGAATGACCGTCGACAACGCGGCTTCAGAGATGCCCGCTTGCAAGGCCAAGAATCCATACACCAAGGCCACGCTACCTGCAATGTAGGTAGCCACGACACCGAAGTCCTTGCCGACCAAGCGCTCTTCGCCCGTTCGGCCCGGAGGCATTCCCTGACCTTCTAATTTATTCTCTTCAAAGTAGAACCAGATGCAAGCTAGGAGCATCCCAACACCTGCGGCTCCAAAGCCATATTTCCAGCCAACTTGTTCACCCAGGGTACCACAAATGATGGGAGCCAAGAAGGCGCCCAAGTTGATGCCCATATAGAAAATGGTGAAAGCGGAGTCCTTCCGAGGATCATTATCGGTGTACAAAGTGCCCACAATCGTCGAAATATTGGGCTTGAAGAACCCGTTGCCGACCATCAGCAGACCCAAGCCCATGTAGAATAGGAATTCGCGCTGTCCTGCATCTGCCATGTAGATATGCGACGCAGCCAAACTAAACTGCCCCATGGCCATCAAAACACCCCCCGCATAGATCGCGCGGCGTTGTCCCAAAATTTTGTCTGCGAGCATGCCGCCTACAATGGGGGTGAGGTACACGAGTCCGGTGAAAATACCGTAGATCTCGAGCGCGGAGGCGCGTTCGAATCCAAAACCGCCATTGGCGTATTCAGTGGTTAAGTACAAAACCAACAGCGCGCGCATTCCGTAGTAACTAAAGCGCTCCCACATTTCGGTGAAGAAGAGGGAATACAGGCCGCGCGGGTGGGTCATCTTTTCGGTCGTTGCCATGTGAATTAGGGGTTCTTAGTTGACGTGTGTGTGTTTAGGTTCGGGAAGATAGTGGAAAAATGGCTCAGATGCTCAGGCTTCACCTTCGCGCTAGAAAGCTAGGGGGCTTTGGAACACGCGCTTCGCGCTGAAGCCTTTTTGCTTAAACGTTTCATCTCTTTTACTCTTGAACTGGGTGGTGGATCTTCGCTGCGCGCCGGGACTTTCACTTGATTTGCCAAGCTCTAGCCCTCTAGCCCTCTAGCCCTCTAGCCCTCTAGCCCTCTAGCCCTCTAGCCCTCTAGCCCTCTAGCCCTACAAGTTCTCCCTCCAAAACTTCGTCATCTTCGTATACAGATGAATGCGGGTCATGCCGCCATAGATGCCGTGGTTTTTGTCGGGATAGACCATGTATTCAAAGTCCTTATTGTTTTGGATCAGTTCTTCGGCCAAGCGCATACTGTTTTGGACGTGCACGTTGTCGTCGCCCGTGCCGTGGATGAGCAGGTAGTTGCCTTTGAGTTTGCTCGCGTGGCTCAGGGGAGAGTTGGCGTCGTAGCCTTCGGCATTCTCGGCGGGGGTGCGCATGTAGCGCTCCGTGTAGATGTTGTCGTAGAAGCGCCAGTTGGTCACCGGAGCGACGGAAATAGCGGCTTTGAAGACGTCGGCACCCTGGGTGATGCAATGGGCAGCCATGAAGCCTCCGTAGCTCCAGCCCCAGATGCCGATGCGGCTGCCGTCCACGTTGGGGCGGAGGGCCAGGGCCTGAGCGGCGGCGATTTGGTCCTCCGTCTCGTACTTGCCCAATTGCAGGTAGGTGCACTTGGTGAAGTCGCGCCCTTGACCGCCAGTTCCGCGGTTGTCCACACAGACGATCCAATAGCCTTCGTTGGCGAGCATCTGATACCAGAAGTAGTCACGGCCGCCAAAGTTGTCGGTAACCTGCTGGCTACCGGGGCCGCCGTACAGGAACATCAGGACAGGGTACTTTTTGCTGGCGTCAAAGTTGGTCGGCTTCATCTCCCAGGCGGGCAGGCGCTGGCCGTTGGTGGCCTCCAGGGTGAAGAAGGTCTTGGGCGATAGCGCATAATCCTTCATGCGCTGGACCAATTCGGCGTTGTCCTCTAGAACCCGAATTTCCTTGCCCTTGCTATCGTGCAGGCTGATGCGCGCAGGGGTATTGGCGTCGGAATGATTGAGGATGTAATTGGCATACGTCGTGCTGAAGGTGGCGCCATTCCAGCCCTCCGTGCCGCTTAAGGCCTTGGGTTTGCCGCCTTTGAGGGATGCACGGTACACGGTGCGGTTGGCAGGCGAAACATCAGCTGCTTGGTAGTAAATGTGGCCATTCACCTCGTCGACGCCGTAGAGCTCCGTGATTTCAAAAGTGCCAGAGGTAAGTGTTGAAACCTTGTTCTTGCGAGGATCGACCAGGTAGGCGTGGTTGAAGCCCGAGCGATCCGACATCCACACGAATCGTCCGTCCTGGAGGAAGGTGAGATTGTGGTCGGCATCGGTGTAGGCGGGTTCGGTCTCTAGGAAGACCTGCTTAGACTGGGCTGTGCTGGGAACATAGGAGACTAATCGCAGGCTGTCCTGATGGCGGTTGAGCAAGGAGAGGTAGAGTTCGTTCTTGGGCGACCAATGCATGCGGGGAACGTACTCGTAGGTCTGGCCTTGGGTGGCTTCGACGGTTTGGCCCGTTTCGGTGTCATAGATCCAAATAGTCACCCCTGAATTGTCCTCGCCGGCCTTGGGGTACTTGAAGACATAGGGCTCGGGGTAGAGGTCTGTGCCATACATATCCATGCTGAATTCGGTCACGCCGCGCTCGTCAAAGCGGTAGTAGGCCAGGTATCGTCCGCTGGGAGACCAAGCCAGGCCCACATGGAAGCCAAATTCCTCTTCGTAGACCCAATCGGGAGCGCCGTTGATGATGGCGTTCTTCACACCGTCGGAGGTGACGCGGGTTTGCCCGGCTCCTGACAAGGAGCGATAGTAAACGTTGTTTTCGTGCACCCAAGCGATGTGGTCGCCGTCGGGGTTAAACACGGGATTTTGGATGGCTTCGGGGCTGACCAAGGTGGTCCCGCCGCTCGCCAAATCGTAGACATAGACCTTCGCCGTGTAGGAATGGCGGTAGATGGGCTGCATGTCGTCCTCGATGATGACCTTCTTTTCGCCGGCCGTCCAGGTGTAATTCCCCAAGGGTAGTGCTGCGCCCGCGGCATCTATGGCGGCCCCATCGGCGACCAAAACGCCTTGAGATTCGCCGGTAGCAAAGTCAAATTTCTCAATGCCCTCGGAGGTTTGGCGCGAGTAGTGCAAACCGTCTTCCATCGAGCGAAGGCCATACACGCCCTTGGCGGAGAATGCCCGCGAGCGGAAAACATCGTCAAAGGTGACGGATGTTTGGGCCATGGAATTTAGTCCCACGCAGAAGGCGAGTAAATAGAATAATTTGCGCATCATAAATCGAGTATTTTTGGGTAGAAATAGCACAGATGGCCGAAGATAATTCAAAATGGCTCCCATTGCTCAGCGCCGCTTTAGGCGCGGATGCCATGAGCACAGACCCTGAAGTTTTGAACGCTTTTTCGCACGACGAAACGGAGGACTTGCATGCCATGCCCCATGTGGTATGCCGGCCGTCCTCGACGGAGGAAGTTGCGGCCATTATGCGGATTGCGCATGAGCACGGCATCCCCGTAACCCCGGCTGCCGCCCGAACAGGCTTATCGGGAGGAGCGATTCCCGTGCAAGGGGGTATATCACTCAGTATGGAGCGCCTCCATCGGATTTTGTCCATCGACGAAGCGAATTTCCAGGCGGTCGTCGAGCCTGGGGTCATCAACCAGGTCTTTCACGAGGCCTGCAAGGAAAAGGGCCTCTTTTATCCCCCGGACCCCTCCAGCTGGGGCACGAGTACCCTCGGAGGCAATGTGGCCTACAACGCCGGCGGACCCAAAGCAGTCAAATATGGCGTGACGTCGGCCTATGTCCTCAACCTGGAAGTCGTTCTCCCCAATGGTGACATCCTATGGACCGGGGCCAATACGCTCAAGAATTCCACCGGGTACAACTTGACCCAACTGTTTGTCGGGTCGGAGGGCACCCTAGGCGTCATCACCAAGATCGTTCTACGTCTGATCCCTTATCCCAAAGTGCACTTCACCCTCCTAGCTCCGTTTGCCTCAGCGGAAATGGCCTGTGCGGCTGTGGCCCGTATTTTTCAAGCGGGGGTAACCCCCTCAGGGCTGGAGTTTATGGAGCGTGACGCGATTGACTGGACCCTGAAATACGTTGATGGAGTGAGCATCCCCACGGGGCCGGGTATTGAAGCCCACCTCCTAATGGAGGTCGATGGCTTTGACGAAGAGGCCGTGCTGAAAGAAGCCGAAACGATGGCCGCGGTCGTGGAAGAATCCGGGGCCCTGGAAGTCCTCTTTGCCCAATCCGCGTCCGAGCGCGACGCCCTCTGGAAGTTGCGCCGGCGCGTAGGGGAGGCCGTCAAATCTCATAGCATCTACAAAGAAGAAGATACGGTGGTTCCGCGAGCGAAGTTGCCCGACCTCTTGCGAGCGGTCAAGCGCATTGGCGCCGACTATGGCTTTCAATCGGTTTGCTATGGCCATGCCGGCGATGGCAACCTACATGTCAACATTGTGAAAGGAGAGATGTCCGATGCGGATTGGTCGGGCCCCCGACTTCAAGCGGGCATCCACCAACTCTTTTCCGAAGTGGTAGCCATGGGGGGCACCATTAGTGGCGAACACGGCATTGGATTGGTTCAAAAGCCCTACCTCGACCTTGCCTTTTCAAGTACGGCGATGACACTACAGAAGCAAATCAAAGCCTTGCTCGACCCGAAGGGCATCATGAATCCTGGGAAGATCTTCCTGTAAACGTGCCAACTGCCTAGCGCCTCGCGATAGGGTAAGCCACTTCGTTGTGCCGGATGACCTCATACGGGGCATTGTAGCCATAGACCTCAAGGGGACCTTCAATCTCGAGCCCTTCGGCGTCACACCAAGTCTTGAGTTTTTGGCCGTATTCCATGTTCCGCTCCTGACTCAACAGACCACCATAGGAAAGGACGGCATAGCGTTGGGCGGGTTCTTCAATGAAGCGAATGCCCTCCTGCAGCGGCTTGGGGAGGTCCGCAGCACGCCCTTTGTCGGACATAAAGAAGCGCATGCGTGGATCGGTTTGCTCCATGATGAGCGAAACGGGAGCCGTCATGGCCATGGACGTTTGGCTTTGATTTCCACCAAAGATGTAGCGTGCTAAAGGACGAAACCCTTCCCGGGACATGGTGCTGTATTCTGCTTGACTCACAGAGACTTCCGCCCACAGACGCTCCCCATAGTCACGAATTTCAAAGGAACCATCCCGCTTGACTACTTCATAGCTGGGGCGATCGAGCTTCTTGCTCTGCGTGTAGGCAAAACCTGTGTAGGCGGCGATGATTGCAGCGCCCGAAATGAGAATCCATTGCATGCGAGATAAACGCTTCATGGTCATACTTTGTTCATGGCTGGTTGGATGGTAGACGAAGAGCTTGGGCTGGTCCAAATCGCGGCGAGGGCATCCCTGGACGGGCCGAATTCAATGCTTTGCGCATCCACTGTACATCCCACCATGCGCCAAATTTCTGGCCCGCATGGGAATAGAGGGCAAATGGACTAAACCCACACGCGTCGTGAAGACCTATGCTTGCTTCATTGGGTAATGTGATCACCCCGTAGGCCCACAAAAAACCCCGTTCAGTGAGTTCGGGCAACAAGGCTTGATACAGCGTTCGGCCTAGGCCCTGGCCTGGCTGGGCCACATATACCGAGGTTTCGACGGCCCATTGGTACGCGATGCGTTCCCGATGGGTAGTGGCGTAGGTGTAGCCGACGATGGTGCCATGGTCATCTTCGGCCACGAGAAATGGAAAGCGCCCGGCAATCCTTGCCAGGCGCTGTTCAAAAGTGTGAAATTCGGGAACGTCTATTTCAAACGTCGCGGTAGACTGCGAGACGATGGGGCCATAAATAGCTAAAATGCCCTGCGTGTCCTCTGGCCGAAAAGCCCGAATCTGCATGCCGTGCTTAGTCGCGGCGCCCCAAGTAGAGCATCACGTAGTACAGGAGTTGTGTCACCGCCGCGACGGCTGCGACCAGGTAGGTGCGGGCGGCCCATTTGAGCGCATCCTCGGCCATGCCGTGGTTGGATGGGTTGGTGATGCCCGCGCCTTTTAACCAGACGAGAGCACGACGAGAAGCATCGTATTCTACCGGCAAGGTGATGACCGCAAATCCAGCGATCACCGCCTGGGTGCCGATGAGAAGCAGAAGGATTCCGTCATAGCCCAAACCTAACAGGCTCATGCCGAAGATGGAGGCGAAAAAAACGATGTTCATGATTTGGCTGGAGGCGTTCACCACAGGGACCATCTTACTCCGCATCGTCAACCAAGCATACGCATTGGCATGTTGAACGGCGTGGCCACATTCGTGGGCTGCAATGGCCGCGGCGGCCACGGAACGGCCTTCATACACTTCCGGGGATAGATTCACTGTTCGGGTCGCCGGATTGTAGTGGTCCGTCAACTTCCCTGGGACGCCAGTGATTTGAACTGAACCCAGGCCATAGTGATTCAGCATGGCTTGGGCGACTTCTGCCCCGGTCATCCCGTTATGCAAAAGCTCTTGACTATACTTCTTGAAGCGATTCTTTAAACGGGCCTGGACGGCGAAGCCAAGAATCATGAAAGAGATAAGAATGACGAAAAACATAGGTCTGTTTGATTTACTGTGGAAAAGTACAAATTCAGTGCCGTAGAACATACACTGCCAAAATGTAGTTTTGAAACATGACAAAAAGCGCCAAGCCCTTGATTTTAGTGACCAATGATGACGGAGTGACAGCTCCCGGTATTCGAACGTTAATCCGCATCATGAATTCCCTCGGGGATGTGGTCGTCGTGGCGCCAGACAGCCCGCAAAGTGGGATGGGCCATGCCATTACGATTCACGACACGTTGCGCTGCTCCCCCCTGGTGCATGATGCAGGTCCGCAAACAGAATATGCGTGCACCGGGACCCCCGTCGATTGTGTAAAACTGGCAGTGCACGAAATTCTCGGGCGCAGCCCGGATCTCATTGTGTCGGGGATTAATCATGGAAGTAATGCGAGCGTCAATGTCATTTACAGCGGAACCATGTCGGCCGCGGTAGAGGGGGCGATGCAAAAAGTTCCATCCATTGGGTTTAGCCTCTTGGATTATTCTTGGGAGGCTGACTTTTCTCAGGCCGAACCTTTTATCAAACAAATTGCCCAGTCGGTGTTGGCCAAAGGACTACCTGCAGGGGTGTGCCTCAATGTCAATATCCCGAAAGCAACCGAAGAACCCTATGCGGGTATCAAAGTGTGCCGTCAAACCATGGGCCACTGGGAGGAGGATTTTGACAAGCGCATGGATCCAACGGGGAAACCCTATTACTGGATGCGGGGTGCTTTTGTCGATTCCGATGGCGGCGACGATTCGGATATCTGGGCCCTCGAACATCACTATCTATCCGTTGTCCCTATTCACTTCGATCTGACTGCGCATTATGCGCTTGCTCCGGTCCATGGAATTCTGGGCGTATGAGTCCTGGACCTCGCCGTGATCGACTCGAAGCATGGATGGGCGCCGTGATCGCTGGAGGCACCCCGTGGTTCATTTGGGCATTTCTTCAGGCGACATATCCTGATTTGCCTCCTGTTTCTGAAATCGACCCAGATCTCTGGGCCTTTCTGTTAAATCGTGTTTTGGTTTTTTCCATTCTGATTGAGCTTAGCTATCTCATTATTGGCGTCATGCTACGTCGGTATAAGTTGGTCAAGATGATATTGATCATTTCTGCGTTGTATTCCTCGGTGGCACTCTACTATCGCTGGGAATGGTTGTAAAAAAGGTGTTTGTCCTTGCGGGGGAAGCCTCGGGCGACGTGCTCGGAGCCGAATTTTTGCGTGCCCTCCGTGCGGCAGATCCTCTGGTGTCCATCACGTATACCGGAGGACCGGCCATGCGCGAGGTGCTGCAAGGCCAGGTGCCTTGGGTGCCCATGGAACAGATGGCCTTTATGGGCTTTGTGGAGGTCCTTCGTCATCTGCCCCAAATCTGGAGAAACGATCAAACGATCAAGCGAGCGTTGCTCGATGACCGCCCAGATCTGATCGTTTTGATCGATTACCCGGGGTATGGACTGCGGCTGGCTAAGTGGCTGAATGCCCAAGGATTTCGTAGCGAGGGCCGCCGAATAGTTCAGTTGGTATCCCCCCAATTCTGGGCTTGGAAGCCCGACCGCCTGGCGACACTCAAATCCTGCTTTGATGCGGTTTATCCCCTGTTGCCTTTTGAATCGCCGCTTTTGACGAAGGCCGGTGTGGTGGCTCCCTATTTTGGGCATCCGGCCGCCACTCGTGTCCCCGCGGGCGGTTGGGATCCGGAGGGGCCCATTGCCCTCCTTCCCGGGAGTCGGACCCAAGAATGGGCCCACCATGTGCCCATTTTTTCCGATACGGCGCAAGCCTTGGGTCGAGAAGTTCGTTGGTACCGCCCGGCGCACATTCAAAGCGTCGACTACCAAAGAATGCTTGCGCGACTCGGGGTAACCGCCTCCTTGGAGGCCATTCATTGTGGGGTGCCCAGCATGCAAGGTATTTCGGGGGCCTTGGTAGCAAGTGGGACGGCCACCTTGGAAGTGGCACTCCGAGGAATCCCCTTGGTGGTGGCGTACAAGACCTCTCGGGTGTCGTATGAAATTGGAAAGCGCGTGATTCGCGTACCTTATATCTCGCTCGTTAACCTTATCCTGGACCGCCCCGCCGTGGCGGAGTGCGTGCAGGACCGCTGTGCGCCGCAAGTCTTGGCTCAAGCTATGGAGCAAGCGCTAAACCGTCCCGATTGGCCGCAAACGGTGGCAGAACTCCGACAGGTCGTCGATCTGGGCGATCCCATGCCACAAATCGTAGAGCATGCGCGTTCCTTGTAAAACGCTCGGTTCCGGCTTATGGCTCATTCTGGCTGCGATCTCGGCATTTGGCGAAGTACCCCAAGTCCGTGTCCGACTTTTTTCGGGCAGCAACATGACGCAGATTCTGCTCAGTGGGGCGTCCATGGAGCTCGTGACCTACCGCGCCGGGGAAGCATCCCTGTTGGTTCGAGATGCCTTTCAAATCCGACCCGGACAAGGAGGCGTTACCGTGAGTGCCGAAGGAGCGGCTGATATGACCGCCGACTCAGTCGCCGTCTCGGCGGAACAACCCTATTACTTGGTGGGCGCGCGAAACACGAAGCGCTACCTCCCCGGTGCGGTAGTCATTCGGCCGCGCAGCTCCGCCTACCTCTTAGCCGTCAATGTACTGAGCATGGATGACTACCTCATGGGGGTGGTCCATGCTGAGTTGGGGCGTTTGGAACATCCGGAATTGTGGGCGGCCCAAGCGGCCGTGGCCCGAACCTGGTTCGCGCGAAATCAACGCAAGTTTTTTGACCAAGGCGAATGCTATGCGGTGACCGACGACGTCCAGTCCCAAGTCTACCACGGATGGCCAGCCGATAGCGCCCGGCGCGCACGCCTGCAGGCGGCGGTTCGGGAAACCAGTGGTTTGGTCCTGGTGGACGAGGCAGGGCGGGGGATTGAAGCCCTGTTTCACGCCAATTCAGGGGGCCAAACGATGCCCTCGGAATGGTATTTCTCCCCCCGGGGCCACCTTCAAAGTGTGCCGGACACCTTCAGCTTGAATTGCCCCCAGACGTTTTGGACCAAAACACTTGACAAGGAGGCCTTTTTAACCCAAATGGCCCGATGGCTCAAGGCGAGCAGTTCTGATTCGGAATTCCGGTCCTTCGTTTGCACCTACCAACAACCCGTCCGAGCCGAGTACCTCATGTACCAAGGCCAAAAAATCCGATTGCGGACCATACGCGAGCACTACAAGCTTCGGTCCACCTGGTTTTCGATCGAAGACGCCGGGGGCACGGTCGTCCTGCATGGCCGAGGCTATGGACACGGCATTGGGCTATCCCAGGAAGGGGCCCATGCGATGGCTCAGCGAGGCTATTCCGCCGCCCAAATCATGGCCTTTTACTACCCCGGAACCCAGTTGGTGCCCTGGGAGGCCATGCGGCCATAATCCCATTTTTACCGCTTTTTGAGCGAGACGCTGTTAGCTCCGGGTCCATCTTGACCGAATGAGTTCTTTGGTCGGAGCCTTGGCGGGGGCATGTTTTCCCTGGGAATGGTCTGGGTGGCTGCTCGGGGTCATGCTCGGGAGTGTGGGGATCTGGATAGGTCGTGTGCAAAGCCCCTATAGACAGGCCGTCTGGCTCCTTTTGGGCGCCTATTTCACCGTGGCGACGGTGCCCCGCATCCCGCAGATGGTCACCGAGAAATGCTATACGGGACCACTCTGTATCCTGGATGCACAGCGGGCTGTCGACCCTGGGGGAGGCCAATGGCGCGTTCGCTTGAAGTGGCCTCCAGGAAGTCGCGTCGAGGGCGTGTGGCACATGACGCCGTTTCGCTCCGAGACCTTCCCCGGTGGCTTTTCCGGCCAAAAGATCTGGGGCAGCCAAGGACTGCAGGGCGAAGCGCGCTGGCGGGAAAAGGGCAGGGTGGACAGTCTGCATCTGGGCCGGGCAGCACGCTGGCGCGCAGCCTGGCACGCACGTGTTGCAGGACTGGGTTGGTCGCTGCGGGCCCAGCAATTGGTCCATGCCTTATTTCTCGGGGAGTCGCGGGCCCTGGCGCCCGAATTAAAACGTCCGCTGCAGTCCTTGGGCTTGGCCCATGTGCTCGCCATTTCCGGATTCCATATCGGTTTGCTCTGGGGTGTCGCGACCTTTTTGGGGCGTTGGAGCAGCTATGCGCAACGCCGACGCATTACCTGGCTGGTAGGCCTGGGGGTATGGGGCTTCGTCGCCCTGATCGGCTTTCCTACCTCCGCTGTTCGGGCCGCGACCATGGCGACCATCGCGGGGATGATGCGCGGGCGGTCGGGCCGTCCTCGTCCGATGGCCGCATTAGGTACCGCGGTTTGGGCGATGCTCTACATCCATCCAGGCTGGGTGTGGGAGGTGGGATTTCAGCTGTCTGTGGCCGCGGTGGCCGCCCTCTTGTGGGTCCCAGCGACGCGCGGGGGGCGGTGGAGAAAGGCGATTCAACTCACCTGCGTAGCCCAGTGGGCTGTCCTTCCGCTATCTCTCTGGTATTTTCATCAATTCCCCGGGGCGTTTTTACCGGCGAATTTGCTGATCACTCCCTGCCTTCTTGGCCTCTATCCTTACACGCTGGCCATGCTGGGTGCCGCGTCCTTTGGGTGGAAAGGGCCTTTTCCAGAGTGGGCGCTGGATGCCTTGCTCTCCATGTCGGGGTGGGGTCTGATGGAAGGGGTGTATCCCAGTCATTTGACGATGGGTGCCTTGCTGGCGTCCACGGCAGTGGGCCTCTGGGCATGGGGTAAAGGCCTAAAGGGGCTCGCCTTGCTGGCTGCGCTGGCTACCGGGGTATTCATGTGCCAAGGCGTTCCTGCTCCCTCCTCCGGCCACCTGGCCTTTCGCCGCGGCCGCGGAATCGCGTCGATCCAATGGTGTGGGGATACTGCGCGCGTCGTCGCCACTCCGGGCTTGGCGAAACAGTCGTTTGTATGGGAGGTGGAGGCTCCGTCTTTTTGGACGGCGCGCGGGGTGCGCCACGTGGTGTTGACCGAATGCCCCTACCGTCAGTTTCCGGAATCCTGGCGGGCCTGGGCCTCGGCCGATACGGGATCGGGGTGGTGGTGGGATCCCCCATGATGGTGCCAACGCAAATCCTGTAGGGTTTGCCAGATCCACCAACAAGCACCCAAAAGGGGGAGGGGGGTGACTCCGTCCAGCTTGTGTGCCTCCGAGTTGGTCTTCGAGTTGAATAGGTCGGGCAACGTAGCGTCCGCATCCACCCAGAACCACGCGCCCTCAAAGAAGAAGCCATAGTGTCCAAATAAGGGAAAGAAGAGCTGCTTTTGAAACCATCCATCTACCCCGTAGATCCAGTCGCCAGCAATGATAAAGACCATGCCCCCAATGATCAAATGCCAAAGGGCGATGCTCGCGGCAGACCAGCGGGTATATCCGGACTGGCTCCAAATGGAAAAGAGTCCAAGACTCACGAAACCAAGTCCCAAAACGCCCAAGCCTCCTAAAACAACGCCAGACAGGCTCGTCCCAAGAAATATCCATTGTAAGTACACGTAGCCATAGGTCACATTCAGCTGCCCGTCACAGGACGACACGCTCATGGGCAAGAGAACCAGGAGTGCCCAGGCGAGCAGGCGGCGGGCTTCGCGTTTACGTACCGGGGTCCAGTCCATGCTTAGGCGTTTAAGGTTTCCCAAAGTTTGACCACGTCCGCCGCTTCATGCGCATCGTGGACGCGCAGAATTTGGGCGCCGCGCTCCAGAGCGTAGAGGTGAAGGGCGCTGGTGGCGGGTAGAACCGTGTCGGGGCTTCGGTCCAAATGCTTCCAGAGCATGCTCTTTCGCGACAAGCCGACGTAGAGGGGAGCCTCCAGGTCCTGCAGAAGGGGCAAGTCTTTCAACACGCGGTAATTGGCCTCCACCGTCTTGCCAAAGCCCAATCCCGGGTCCAGCAAGACGTGCTCAACGCCTTGTTGGCGGAGTTCGTACAGATGGCGGTGAAAATACGTTTGTAGGTCAGCCATAACGTTTTCAGAGGTCAGGGCGGCATCCTGCATGGTGCTGGGACTCTGACCAGCGGGATAGTGTGTGAGGATGTACGGCGCTTTTGTTTGGGCCGCAACCGTCCAAATGGTCGGGTCCAAACTTCCGCCAGACACGTCATTGATGATGTGTGCGCCTTGGGCTAAGGCCCGGTAGGCAATTTCCCCCCGAAAGGTATCAATGCTGATGGGTACGTCAGGAAAGCACTGAGTCAAACGCTGCAAGGCCGGCTCTACGCGGGCCCATTCTTCTTCAAGGCTAGGAACTTCGGCGCCGGGACGCGTGCTGCAGCCGCCGAGGTCCAGCCACTGAGCTCCGCCTGCGAGGAGGGCTTCCGCATGGGATTCGGCGGCATCGGCGGAGGCGACACGGCTTCCGGCGTAAAAAGAATCGGGTGTAGTGTTGAGAATGCCCACGATGACGGGGCGCTTAGCGGACCAGGTTTGGCCCGAAATGGGCAGAGAAAAAGAGCGGAACATCGTACCTTTCACATCCTAAAGATACTCATGGCAAACACCGCACACGAATACGCAACGGTCATTGACCAATGCCGTCAATTGTTCACCAAGAAGGCCCAGGATTACGGAACCGCATGGCGCATCCTTCGACTGCCCTCTTTGACGGACCAAATCTTCATCAAAGCCAACCGCCTGCGCTCCATCCAAATGGCGGGTACACAGAAAGTGGCGGACCCCATGGAGGGCGAGTTCATTGGCATTGTCAACTACAGCATCATGGCCCTGATCCAAATGGAAAAAGGCATTGCAGACGAACCGGACATGACCGCTGAGGAGGCACTCGCTGCGTACAATGCCCAAGCGGAAATCATTAAGAATCTTATGGAGGCCAAGAACCACGACTACGGCGAGGCGTGGCGCGACATGCGGATTTCTTCCCTGACGGACCTCATCCTCCAAAAGTTGCTTCGCGTCAAACAAATCGAAGACAACCAGGGCCAGACCTTGGTCAGCGAGGGCATTGACGCCAATTACCAGGACATGGTCAACTATGCGGCCTTTGCCCTCATAAAACTGAATTTTCCAGCATGAAGAACGTTCTTACGCAGATCTCCCGCGTCCTAGTAGGGGGCTTGTTTATTTTCAGTGGGGTCATCAAGATGAATGACCCGGTGGGTTTTGCTTTCAAACTGGAGGAATACTTTGGCGAGGATGTTTTGAATCTCCCATTTTTGCAGCCTCTAGCCCTGTATTTGGCCGTCTTTCTGGTCATCCTAGAGGTGCTGCTCGGGGTGTTTTTACTGCTCGGGGTTTACAAGCGCTTCACACTGTGGAGCTTGGCTGGGATGATGGGCTTTTTCACTTTTCTCACCTTCTACAGCGCCTACTTCAACAAGGTGACGGATTGCGGCTGCTTCGGCGACGCCATACCCTTGACGCCGTGGGAAAGTTTCAGCAAGGACGTAGTTCTGAGTATCCTGATTGCGGTTCTGATTTGGGGCCAAATGCATATTCGCACCTGGCTTCCGGAGCGAATCAATCAAGCGAAAATGGCCGGCACCCTGCTGCTATGTGTGCTTTTCAGCAACCATGTGCTCAGTCATGGGCCCATCTGGGATTTCCGCGCCTACAAGCCCGGGACGGATGTCTTGGTAGCCATGAAGTCGGCCGAAGAGCTCGGCTTGGAGCCTCCCAAGTATGAAACCTACTTCACCCTAGCGGCGCCAGACGGCAGCCGGGTAGAAGTTTCGGGAACGGCCTACATCGACGAGAAGTGGTACGAGCGTACGGACTATACGATCGTGGAAGACGGCACCTACAGCAAGAAAATCGCGGAAGGATACGAGCCGCCCATTCACGACTTTGCCATCCTGATCAACGGCGAAGACCGCACGGAGGAGTTTGTTGCCGCTCCGCAGGTCCTTTGGTTGATTGCCTACGACTTTTCCAAAGCAAACATGGAGGAGTTGGAGCGCTTGGTTCGCGAACTGAACATCTACATTCAAAAGACAAGTGTCAAGGTGGTCGGCATGACCTCCTCGAGCGATGAAGAGATTGCGGCCTTGGTCACCAAAACGGGCTGTCGCTTTCCATGGGCCGTCATGGATGGCACTGCGTTAAAGACCGTACAACGTTCCAACCCGGGGGTGACCCTGCTCGAGGACGGAATCATCCAAAACCACTGGCATTATAATGATGCTATTTTCCTAGAAGGCAGCAATTTAGTCTGGCCAGAATGAAGCGTCGCTGGAAGTCCTTGGTGCAGTCGATCATCGTCCTTTGGGGCGTGGCCACCTTGGTTTTCTTCCTGTTTCACTCGGTGGCGGGGGATCCGGCCCGCATGATGCTGGGCCAAGTGGAAGACCCCCAAGCGCTGGCATCCATCCGAGCGGAATATGGCCTGGACCAACCCTTGTACATTCAGTACGGCCGCTACGTGGGTGGCCTGCTGCCGGTGGGTACTCGCCCAGATGGGGGATGGGGACTGCGCTGGCCGAACCTCCAAACGTCCTACCAACAAAAAGGCCGTCCCGTGACCGCCATGCTGGCCGATACCCTGCCCAATACAGCCTTATTGGCCCTGCTTTCGATGTCTTTGGCGCTGCTGCTGGGTATTCCCATGGGCTTGTTTGCGGCCGTGCGTCAGGGAACCGCAATGGATCGAATGGTCGTTATGCTTTCCACCACGGGGATGGCCATGCCTAGCTTCTTTTCAGCGGTGCTCATCGGTTGGATTTTTGGGTTTGTCTTGGCGCCTTGGACCGGTTTGCCGATGACCGGAAATCTCTGGGTGATGGATGATTTTGGCGAGGGCTACCGTTTGCACTGGCAAAACGCCATTTTACCTGCCGTAACGCTCGGAGTTCGTCCCTTGGGTGTCATTGCCCAAATGATGCGCTCCTCCGCCCTCGAGGTCATGGCCCAAGACTATGTCCGAACCGCCTATGGCAAGGGGCTTTCGCGCCGAGTGGTTCTCCAAAAGCATGTGCTGCGCAACGCGCTCAATCCGCTGGTAACGACCGTTTCAGGCTGGCTCGCTGGGTTGTTTTCTGGAGCCGTTTTTGTCGAATCCGTTTTTGGTTGGAATGGCACCGGCAAACTGATGGTTGACGCGCTAGAGTCGCGTGATTTCCCCGTGGTTATGGGCTGTGTGCTTGCCCTGTCCGCGGTCTTTGTGGGCATTCAATGGGCAGTAGAACGGGCCTACCGATGGATTGATCCACGTATTGCGTCCTGAGCCGAAACCTCGCTTGTCCACCCCGCCAAAAACCCCGAATTTTGCGGCTCTTTTTATTTAATCCCCGATCCTATGAAACTCCTCGCCGGCAACTGGAAAATGAACAACACCCTCGAAGAAGGGGCAGACTTAATGGAAGCGCTGATGGAGGGGTTGCCCGCCGAGGTGGTGGGTGACGTTCGCGTCGTGGTTTCACCGCCCTTCTTGCAGTTGCCCCAGACCGTTCATGCCTTGTGGGAAAACGCCCACATTGCCGTAGCCGCCCAGAATGGGCATGCCGCGGATGGCGGAGCATTTACCGGCGAAGTGTCCATGGCCATGCTTCGGGATGCAGAGGTGGATGCCGTGATTATTGGGCATTCGGAACGCCGCCAATACTTTGGCGAAACGGATCAAGATGTCGCGGATAAAGTTCAGTCGGCGCTCCGAAATCAGTTGATTCCCATCGTTTGTGTCGGGGAAGTTTTGGCTCAGCGCAAGGCCGGCACCTACCTCGAGGATTCCTGGAAGCAATTGCATGCGGCATTTGCCCGGGTGAATCCCGAGGACATGTCAGATTGCGTGATTGCCTACGAGCCCGTTTGGGCGATTGGCACGGGCGAGGTCGCGACAGCGGCCCAAGCCCAAGAGGTTCACGCGTACCTCCGCGCCCAGATGCAGGCGACCTTTGGGGTATCCGATATGCCCATTCTTTACGGAGGTAGCTGCAAGCCGTCGAATGCCGCCGAAATTTTTGCTCAGCCCGATGTGGATGGAGGTTTGATTGGCGGCGCTTCATTGGTCGCTGCGGACTTCATCGCCCTGGTGGAATTGCTCAAGGCCTCCTAAGTGGATTACATCGAAGTCACCTTCACGTGCGCCTCTCCTGTGACGGCGGAACTGCTCATGGTGGATTTGGATGCCCTCCCGGTGGAGTCCGTCACAAGCGAAGGCTTGGTTGTCAAGGCCTACATCGAAGCGAATCAGTATCAGCCTCTATCGCTGTCGGATCTGCCGATGGCCGCTTCCGTGGGAAGCCTCACGTGGACGACGGCCGAAATAGCCCATCAGAATTGGAATGCGGAGTGGGAATCGCATTTTCCGCCCCTGACCATCGGACAGGATGTGCTCGTTCGGGCACCCTTTCATGACCTTCCAGACCCCATGGATTTCCGGCATGTGATTCAGATGGTGCCCAAGATGGCTTTTGGCACCGGCCACCATCCTACGACCTACTTGATGATGGAGGCCGTCCTAGAAGGCGAGGCTTCCGGATTGTTGGCGGGCACCCGAATCCTTGACATAGGCTGTGGGACTGGAATTTTGGCCGTTTTGGCGTTGAAAGCCGGCGCCCATGCGGCGGTAGGAATTGAAATTGATCCATTTGCTGCGGAGAATGCTCAAGAGATCGCAGAGATTCACGGCCTCCAAGATCGGTTGGCTATCTGGGCGGGGGACGCCCAATTGCTTGCTGCAGGAGCGGTGGCGGAGGGCCCCTACGATATCGTGTATGCCAACATCAATCGGAATATCTTATTGGCCGACATGGAGCACTATGCTTCCGTCAGTCGACCCGGCGCTACATTGTATCTCAGTGGATTCTATGCGGCGGACATCCCCGTCCTCCTGGAATGTGCAAAACGTTGTGGATATCAAAGCCAGGGGGAGGCGGCCAAAGACGGCTGGATGCGCCTTACTTTGGTGTATCAACCCCATGACCAAACCACCCACCACTGACCTCCAGCTTGGACCCCTTCGGGGCCTTCTTTGGACACTTTGTTTGACCCTTTTTTGCTTGGCTGGACCGCTTCATGGGCAGTCTGTTCGGGCCTTTGGAAATAACCCGGGTGATTTTGCCAAGGATTTTTCCAAGCACCTGACTGAGTTGGTGGGGAAAAAGGAGGTGGAGCCCATCTTAGCCACCTTCCAAGCCTATTTTTTAGATCCGATTTGGGAAGGGGATGATGCGCAGCGGGAAGCCTTCATGCGGGTCGCCCGCGAAATGCTCCGCCGCCGGGTCGTGACCACAGAGCCCTGGTTGGAGCTTGTGCAGCTCTTTCAAACCTGGAGTTGGCCCGCGGGGCGTTACGAGCAGGGGCAAAGCGATCGATTTTTCCGCGAATTAGAGCGAGAGTTCAAGCGCGCTTCCCGGAAGGAAATGGAATCCTTTCTGCATACCTATCAGGGCCTGACAGATGATCAGAATCCACTGGCGATCAGGCTCTATGACGATGGCCAATTGAGCTGGTGGTATCTGGATGGCCTCATCGAAACCTCTCCTGCGAAGGATGGAGACACGGCGTTATTCCGATTATCCGAGGGCCGTTTGCTCGGCCGCATGAAGCAGGATAGCGTCGAGGTCGCGGAAGTAGAACTGTTATACGATCCCATCACTGGTGTGGCTCAAGCCCTCGGTGGTCGGGTGGAATGGCTGCGTGCGGGCTTTGGTCCTGGTGAATTGTATGCCGATTTTCCGCGTTGGGAGGCCTCCCTGCGTACGCCGGGTATCCAAGTGGATTCCGTGACGCTGTTCACCTCGTCTTTTATGAAGGAAGGTATGGTAGGGGAGGCGGTTCCCATCCTGTCTTTGGGGGCGTTTGAGGATCGCTTGACGGGCCGAAACACCCCCGAAAATGCCATTTTCCCCCGGTTTAATGCATATGACCAAAACATTGAAATTGACGATTTCTTCGAAGGGGTCGACTACCGAGGAGGATTTTCCATCATCGGACAAAAGTTCTTCGCTTCGGGTTCGCCCGAACAGAAGGCGCATTTCACCTTCATCTATGACACTACCCAGATCCTGGAGCTCAAATCCGAGCGCTTCGTCATTCGGTCGGATGAATTGCTCAGTCCCGCGGCGGAAGTGATTATTCGCCTGGGGGATTCGGACAGTATCTACCATTTGAAAAGCGAAGTCAAATACGATCCCATTAGCCAACTTCTGCGTATCAATCGGCCAGATGAAGGTTTGGCCATGACGCCCTACGTCGACAGCTACCACAATTTGGTGATGGAGTTGGATCAAATTCAATGGAAAGTGACGGACCCGAGCATCTACCTCGGAGGCCTCAATATGGGCAGCGGCTCTCCCATGGTGCTTGAATCGGATCAGTATTTCCGCAGTGCCCGCTATGCCTCGCTTCAAGGGCTTAGCCTCGAAAATCCCTTGGTGAAAGTGGACCAAGTGGGAATCTCGTATGGCAATCAGAACATAACCCTCTATGACATGGCCGTGGGATTGGGCATGCCTTTGGAGCCCTGTGGTCGGTTCATGATGGAATTGGCAATACAAGGTTTTGTTCGGTATGACATTGACAAGAAATTAATCGATGTCTTGCCCAAGACCAGTGAGTACATTTTGAATCACGACAATCGTCGAGACTATGATGTGATTCGCTTTGTTTCCGAGGTGGCACATGGCATGAATGCCCGAATTTCCTTGCTGAATTATGACATGGAAGTGGTAGGAGTCCAAATTATAGCGCTCTCCGATAGTCAAAAAGTAGCACTCTATCCGACACAGCAAAAGGTGCTGATTCACAAGGGGTTAAACTTTGATTTTGATGGCCGTGTCGAGGCAGGCCGCTTCACGTTTTACAGCCGGGAGAATAAGTTCAATTACGACCTTTTCCAATTCAATATGCCCACCATCGATTCGATGCGTTTTTCGGTGCCAAGCTTTGATCTAGCCGTCGACGGGACACGCCCTCTGGTGCGAGTGCGCAATACGATTCAAGACATTTCGGGGGAACTCTGGATTGACTATCCCACCAACAAGTCGAGCTACCTGCGCTATCCGGAATATCCTATATTCAAGTCTGCCGCGCCGGCTAAAATCTATTACGACCGGGCATATGGGGGCGTATACGAGCGTTCCAACTTTTATGTCAACATCGACCCCTTCACCATAGACTCCTTGGACAACACGTCCACGGAGGGTTTGGTCTTTGGGGGCAGCTTTGTATCTGCCGACATCTTTCCGGTCAAGCGTCAAGATATCCGGGTTCAGAGGGATTACTCCCTGGGATTCACGGAGGAGAGCGGTCCAGAGGGGTGGCGGGCCTACCAAGGGGCAGGGAAGGCAGAGGGAAAGGTTCAGCTGTCTATCGCGGGCTTGCGTGTCGATGGGGATTTGGTCTACCTTCAGTCCCGAGGCCACTCGTCTGAATTTGTGTTGTTCCCCGATTCCGCCCGCGGTCAAGGTCAATATGCCTTGACGGCGGTGCCCGGCCCACCCAAAGGGGGTGGGCATCCGTCCGCCAATGGATCTGATGCCTCCATGCACTGGTTGCCCTACCAAAAGACCTGGTGGTCGCAAAGCCTAAGTCAGCCTTTTGCGACCTACCCAGAACGCCCGATGGCCGCCACAGGCCGGCTTACCTACCAGCCGGGTAGCCTCGAGGGGCGTGGATTGCTGGCTTTTGATGAGGCGGAGTTGGAGGGCGGCGTAATTCGTATGTACGCGCAATGGCTTGAGTCCGGAAAGGCTGACTTCCGCGTGCGGGCTGCGCCTGATTTGGCTTGGGGCTTCCAAATGCAACGTGCTACGGCCATGGTGGATTTCGCGAAGAACACGGGACATTTTGAATTGATTGGGGGGGATGCCAGCTTGAGTTTCCCGCGCAATGAATACGAAGCGGACATGAATCAGGCGGATTGGGACATTCGGAAGAAGCTCATTTCTATTCAGAAGGGGAGCGGGGTAGATGCCCGTATGACGAGCACCCGCGAATCGCAAGAGGGCCTGAATTTCCT
>Ga0115570_10000673_pt1 | contig 28246 bp, 18 predicted proteins | sample COGITO_mtgs_1205_3_FD_87294 | JGI IMG/M metagenome (GOLD analysis project Ga0115570, IMG submission 87294) | Pelagic marine microbial communities from North Sea - COGITO_mtgs_120524 | ecosystem: Environmental > Aquatic > Marine > Epipelagic | place: Germany:Helgoland, sampling site Kabeltonne... | reverse complement strand
GATTGGCCAATATTAAATGCATTATTAAGTACCGCTAGTGGAGCTACTTGGGTTTCATATCATCATGGAGGGGGAGTTGGTATGGGATATTCGTTACATGCTGGCCAGGTTATAGTTGCCGATGGAACTAAAGAAATGGATGATAGAATTTCATCTGTTTTAACGAATGATCCTGGAATGGGTATAATCAGGCATGCTGATGCTGGATATGAAGATGCTATTCATAATGCTAAAAGTATGAATGTTGATATACCAATGCTTAAATAAATACAACATAGTGGAATCAACTAAGCTTAAAAATATTAGTAATCTTGTCTCTTTCGATACAGTTGAAAATAAGGTTGTATCAAAAAGTAATATTGAAATTATCATTGAAAATAATTTAATTGTAGAAGTTGGAATTAAGCTTGCTAGTGCTGATAAAATAATTGATTGTGGAAATAAACTTGTTACTCCAGGTTTTGTTGATCCTCACACTCATCCAGTTTTTGTTAATTCAAGAGATGAAGAGTTTTCAAGAAGACTCGCTGGTGAATCATATGAGAGTATAGCTTCCGATGGTGGAGGTATAATAAGTAGTATTCAAAGTGTAAGAGATGCAACAGAATCAGACCTGATCTCACGAGTAAAAGAAAGAATGGATTCTTTTTTAAAATTAGGAACCACAACTATAGAAGCAAAAAGTGGTTATGGTCTGGATACAGAAAATGAACTAAAGTCATTATCTGTATTAAAAAAAGTTCAAGATAATCACTTAATTGATATTGTCCCAACATTTATGGGAGCGCATACGTTTCCAGAAGAATTTAAAAATGACTCAGATGGTTACGTGCAATTAATTTGTGATCAAATGATTCCAGCCGTTGCCAAGCAAAAGATTGCTCTTTTCAATGATGTTTTTTGTGAAGAAGGTTATTTCTCTACTGAACAGGCACGTAGAATCCTAGAAACTGGTAAAAAATATGGTCTTCGTCCTAGACTCCATGCAGATGAATTTTTATCTTCAGGTGCGGCTGAATTAGCTGCTGAAGTAAAGGCTTTTTCAGCTGATCATCTTATGGCCGTAAGTGAGAATGGTATAAAAAAAATGGCTGAGAAAAATATTATAGCCATATTACTCCCAGGAACAACATTCTCATTGGGTAAAACAAGTTTTGCACCTTACAATTCATTGAGAAGTGCTGGAATAGATATTGCCATAGCAACGGACTTCAACCCTGGAAGTTGTTTTATAAAATCAATGCCATTTATTATAAGTTTGTGTTGCATATATTTAAAGATGCCTATCTATGAAGCCATTAAAGCAAGTACGTATACAGCGGCAAAATCTTTAGGACTAGAAAATGAAATTGGGTCGATAGAAAAAGAAAAAAAAGCTGATTTAATTATCTGGAATATTAAAGATGCTAGCCAAATACCATCTCATTTTCTTGATAACCCTATTAGCAAAGTTATGAAAAATGGAGAATTATTATTTACAGCTTGATTAACTTTAAAATTAGAATGTAATTTTATATAACAAATACAATTCAAATAATGCATTATAAAAACATATTCTCAATCCTTTCAATATCCATTTGCTTAAACGTTGGTTGCTTGTTTGGTAACTATGCTTTTAAAAAGAAAGTTAAATCAGTATGTAAGTCTTATAGAATATCAGTTGAATCTTCACAATTATCTCTCAATGGAGATGAGTATTCTATAAATATGGAAAGTGGGAGAAATAATTTTGAAATGTTTATGCTTGTTGGTTTCGCATCCGCGGGACAAGCAATAGCACATCAAAAAGAAATGGGCTTGGCTAATGCTTATTTACCCTCAAGTGTGAATGTCAGTGTTGCCGTACCTGTTTCAAAAGGCGAGTATAATACATTTATAGCTAACTGTTCTTCAGACATGGCTATATCACTTGCTGACGGAAGTATGGATTCATCTGAGTTCATGCAAGAAATCATGAAAAAAATAGATATACTTTAAGGAGAAATTATGCTTCAAGATCCAAATTCAATAATGGGGTTATTAACACAATATTTAAGAGCTATTGGTTGGTCTGTTGCCGCTGCAGTAGGTTTTGCTTTTGGTATAGGTATTGCTTTAAAAGTTTTTGATATGCTGTCAACAGATATTGACGAATGGGAAGAAATAAAAAAAGGAAACATGGGCGTTTCTTTAATTTTTGTATCTTTAATTGTTATGGTTGGTCTACTTGTTTACAAAGTTATTTAAAAGATAAAAAATAATTTTTGAAAAACCTTTCTGAAATCAGAAAGGTTTTTTTTTTAAATAAGATTTATAATTTTAATTAAATATTTTAAGTCAATACTATCAAAACTAGATTCTTTTATTGAATCAATATCAAGTACACCTAGTAATACATCATTCTTTAACAGTGGGATCACTATTTCTGATTTTGTTTGATCATCGCATGATATATAATTTGAATATTCGTTGACATTGTCGATAATAATAGGCTTCTTTTTAGAAGCTGATTCACCACAAACGCCTCGATTGAATTTGATATAGGTGCATGGAATAATATTACTCTGGTATGGACCAATTTCGAGAAGATCTATCTCTTTAACCATGTAAAAACCACAAAATAGCCACTCTGAGTTTTTATTATATAAAATAGCAGAAATTAGTATCAGCTTTGCGTTAAAAGATAGTTTTGGTTCTGAATTTAATATAGATACAATCTCATTAATCAATATTTTGTATTTTTTTTCTTTTATCATAGGATAGCTAAATAGAAAATCAGAAACAATAATGGTGAGACAGAGGTATTTATTAGATTAACAATATCATTTGTCATCCATTTATAACCTGAAAAATGAGTGGAATTTTTATTCTCAACCTCAATGATTCTTTCTGAACCAATTAATTTATATTTTCCTTGAAGCGTCGCTCCTAAAATTGAATCAATTAGAGCTGAAAAAAAGCCTGATATTATTATTCCTAAAACATCTATAACTGATATTGAAAAAAGAAGAAATGCTGAATATCCAATTATAGCTGACCCTATAAATGAGCCAAACGTACCTATTAAAGTTATCCCCCCTGACTCACCATGTTTGATAGTTTTGAATGAAATAATTGATCTAGGCTTAGATTTAGATAATTTACCAAATTCTGTAGCCCATGTATCGGACATAGCGGCTGCAATTGAAGAGCTAAACAATAAAATATTTAAGGAAGAGGGTTGAAAATAATCGTATAAACAGATTAATAATGCTATTCCCCCATTCGCATAAACCTGTACAACATCTCTTTTTGATCCTTTAGTCGAGATAAAATCTTTTTTCTTGATAAGTTTGCTGATTATAGAACACAAAATAAAAAAAATAGCTAATAGAGCTATGTAACTTAAATTTGTGAGCATTATTAAAACTACTCCCATTAGGACTGCACCAAAGAATCCGCTTAATGATAATGCATCCAACCTTAAAAATACGTAAAGCAGAAAGATTAAAATAATTAGCATAAAAAAATAACTAGATACAATTATTTGATTTAAATGCAATGTTCCTGAAAATCTAAAATCAAAAGCGATCATCAAAAGAATACTCGTTACTGGAATTGATATATTATCAGAGCCTCTAGCACTAATTAACTCAGCAATAGTAGCAGAGCTTGCGATGAAAAATGAGAAACATAAAATATAGGATAATGAATATGGTAACAAGAGGTAAGATCCAATATATAATATCAAAAAAGAAGTTGTAAAAAATGTTATTGAACCTTCAATTGATTTCTTATCAATCCAAACTCGGTAGACCTTTGGTTCATTTATATTTTCACCAATAATAGATGCTAAAGGATCAGCTATGGAAAGAATAAGAAAGCTGAGAATAAAAAACTCTGTATAATTCCAAAAAAACAATGAAAATATAAGGTAAGAAATTGGGAAAAAAATAGTGCCCATGGATAATTTATTTATTGATTCAATGCTTTTCAATAGCTGGTACTTAACATTAATTATATCAATAAAAATAAAGATCAGAGCTAAAGCAATAGATGGAAGGTTTGAAGAAAAAAAAAGAGGGGAGAATGACGCGAAACATCCAACCAAAATATGAATTAATTTTCTATTAAAATTAGAAGTTGTTGTCTTTTTATTAAAAAAAAACTCGCTCATAATAATTAATGTAATGATCGCAAAAACAGAAGCACTAAAAATCAGCAAATTATCTTTAAATAGATTATCCATAATGATTATCACAAGATAATTTATTTTAAGTTAGAATCAATAGCAATTAGTGAAGCTGGAAAATAAATAAGTTAAATTAAATGATTATATAAAGTGAAAAATATGAGCGTTGGCGTAAATAATTTTGTTAGAAGGCAGGTAGAGGGATCAGGTAAAACCTATTCCCCACATTTATCTTTTGAAGAAATTGCAAAATATGCAGAAAAACAATTAGCGAAAGATCAATTTTATGTTGGTTATAGAGATGGTGTTATAATCATTAAAGTAGATAAAAAATTGAATAAAAATTTTGTTTGTCCATTTGTAAAAATAAAAAAAAATACTATTTTAGAATCTTCCCTGGTTTATCGTCAGCCTGGGGAAGAAAAATATATTCAAACTGTGGCTTTAAATGGGGTTCCTCTGAAAACAGGCAATGTTGAATTAATACTTTACAGAAAAGATGTGCTGGCTGAAAACAATGAATCTTCAACAAATGAAGATTGGGAACTAATTAGTATTAATGCGATACCTTTGGGAGTTGAAAAACTACCTATTGGTCCGATCACAATGATGCGAAACCAGTTAGATATAAAGGGTGGAACTAAAGCTGAATATAGTTCTGCAGAGTGGGCTGAATCCGTCCAGTTTTGGCAGCAATACGCCCCATTAAAACAATAAAATCATTTCTATAAAGGTGTTTACAATTATTGTACGAATAATTAAGTTTTAACGATAGTCAGTTGTCTAATCCTTTAATAAAATTGACTGTAAATGAAACCGAGGTAATATGAAGGGCACCACCCAAAATCTCAAATTGATAATAACTTTTCGATTTGCGTTGTTTATGGCGTTAATGTTTAAGACAGCATTACTTGCCCAAGGTTATACCATATCCGGAAGAGCCTATGATGAAGCTGATAAAAAATTCGGACCAGTTCGAGTTGTTCTTTATGACCAAGATAAAAAGAAAATTTTTGAAGAGAAAACTGCAGGTAGTGGAAAATTTAAAATAAAAGACATTGTAAACGGCAAGTATACAATGAATATTTATGGTGAAGGCGGTCGAGGAGTTACCGAAAACATAACTATTAATGGAGCAGACATTAATGATTTAAAACCCTCACTTTTACCAAATGAAGATCAAGTTCAAACAACTATTAAGGCTACTGCTGCTGGTGCATCCATTAATTGGCAAACTGTACCAGGTGCAAAAGAATTTATTGTTTACCGAGATAATAAAGAAATTTCCACAGTTACGGAAACATCTTTTCTCGATCCAGTTGAACCAAGTAAAACCTTTGCTTATGGTGTAACCGTATTAAAAAATGATGGAACAAAAGGAACAAGGTCAATTACTGAGTATGGTAAAACATCAATTCCTTTTCCTAATGATATTAAAGGCTCAGCAAAAAAAAATAATTCAAGCTTAAACTGGTTTCCTGTTGAAGAAGCATCTGGTTATAAAATTTATAGAGATGGAGAAGAAATAAATAAAACTTCTGATAATAGTTTTACAGATTTTAAATTAAAATATGAGACTGAGTATTCATATCAAGTTGTCAGCTTGGATCATCATTCTGAAGAAGGTGATAAATCTTCGAATGTATTTATAACTACACACCCCGAAATAGGGAAACCAAAAGGACTTAAAGCAGAAAGTGGAGAAAATCAAGTAGTTCTCAATTGGAGAGAAACTGAACATAGTGTTATTTATTATGTTTATCAGAATGGAGCTCTAATTGATTCAACAACATCCCGAACAATAAGCGTCACTACTGAAGCGGGAACAGAAAACTGTTTTTCTATCTCTGGGGTAGATCAATATAAAACGATTGGCCCACGATCAGATGCAGCATGTGATAAAAGTGTTTTCAGTCCACCAGATTCTATTACCGTAACAAATGACAAAAGAAATAATAATCTAATTGAATGGAACGTAGTGGAAGGGGCCGCTTCCTATAATTTATATGCAGATGCTAAATTGCAAACAAATACTACAAAACTTGAAATTAATTTAAAAAGTTTGAAGTGGGATACTGAGTATTCATATTATATAACATCGCTAACGGATGAAGGTGTTGAGGGGCCCGAATCAGAAAAATATACCATTAGAACGCCTAAAATATTTGTTATTGATGGTTTGCTTTTAGATGAAACGGGTGATGAAAATAATGTTGACCAAGCAAAAGTTTTTTTATATGATTCTTTGGGTTCTCAGCTATTAGAAGAATTTGTTGTATCAAAAAATGGAAAATTTAGGTTTGAGAAAGAAATTATTTCAAACCACTATAAAATAATGGTCTATGGAAATGGTAGTGGAAATGGAGGAGAAAGAGTACATATAACGTCAAGTGATATTACAAATTTAAAAATTAATTTGTTAACAGATGGTCTAAGACCAGTTGTTAATGTTGAGCGAGGCGTTGGTCAATTAACAGTAAATTGGTCTGATATTCCACAAGCTAAATCTTATAATATTTATAAAAATGACAGACTAATTCAAAATGTATTAACGGATACTTCTTATGTTGATATAGTGGCTCCAGGTATTCCAACAACTTATATGGTTCGTTCTATCGATTTATATGACCTGGAAGGCCCTGTATCTAATTCAATCACAGAGAAGGCTTCCTATCCCCCTCCCGAACTCACAATATCAGTTATCGCTGGAGGATATGCAACTGAGGGGAGTGGTCGATTGGTTAATGTTGAATGGCAAGCTATACCTGGTGTTGAAAAATATGCTCTTTACAGAAATGGAGAACTTTTATCAAAATTATCTGAAACTATTTATGAAGAAAAAGATTTGAACTGGAATACAAATTATGTTTATGATATTAATTCAATTGATGCGGATGATATTGAAGGCGTTAATTATACTGATTCCATTTTAACTCACCCTGAAGTAATCGCTCCAATCTTTAAATTGAATGGTGAGGTCAATTCAATATCTCTTTCATGGGAAGCAATACCAGGTATGGAGGGTAAGTATAAAATTTTTAGAAATGGGGGTAATATAGCGGATCTTGATGCATTGGGTTTTATCGATAATGTCAATCCTGGAATTGAGTATTGTTATACTCTTGCTGCTGAAGACACTCACAAAACAGTTGGTCCTAAAGCTGAGATTCAATGTGCTAAAGGTTTTTTTGCTCCTCCTTCAAATTTTATAGTAAAAGTTCTTCGTAATACTACTTCAATGACTTGGGAGCCTGTAACAGGTGCATCAGGATATAGATTGTATCGAGATAATGAACTTGTGTTTGATACTCCAGATTTGACAGTTTACTCTGACCTAGAATTAGAATTCGATAAAAATTATACCTATGGGATCTGTAGCTATGATCAAGATGGAGATGATGGACCACGAATTGAAAAAGAACTATTAACGCATGAAGATGTTTTGACTACATCGATTAATGTCTTAGCTGATTTAGAAAAAATTATGCTTAATTGGGATAAATCTAATTTAAGAGTTGAGCACAAATATAGAATATATAGAGATGATGAACTTTTAACAGAGGTAGTCGATACTACATATAGTGATATAATCCCTGCAGGTAAGTTTTATTGTTATAAGGTAACTGTTGTTGATATACACGGAACTGAAAGTCCTTTTTCTAACGCCGAATGTGAGAAAGTTTTAGTTAATTTTCCTAGAATGCTAGATGTTACTGGGGATGTCAGGAGAGTCTTATTTGGTTGGAAACACATGATAGGTGCAACTTCATATAATATTTATGTGGTGGATAAAGAAACCGACTCACTGACATTTTTAATAAAGACAAAAGGTAATTACTTTGAGCATAAAAATTTAGAATTCGATACTGAATACTGTTACCAAGTTGAAAGTGAAGATGCTGATGGAGATGTTGGTCCCAAATCTCCAACTATGTGTGGTTATGTACTTCCACCTCCTCATTTAACTCTTATTGAAAAAAAGTTTATGGAAAACTCTGGTAATGAGATGCTGGATGGAAGAGAAAGTGGTTGGGCTATATTCAAAATTGTAAATGATGGCAGAAGTCCAGCCAGAGAGTTAAAGCCATGGCTTAATCCTCAAAAAGATGCAATTACGCCCTCACTAAAAATTGATTCAATTCAAACAATTCAAATTTTAGGTGTTGGTGATACCTTACAAATAGAAATTCCAATTTATGCTAAACTTAAGATCGAGTCAGGAGAAAGAAAATTTAATTTTCAAGTACAAGAGTTCTCTGGTATGCACTTAAAGCCCGAACCTTTTTCGTTTAAAACTTTAAAAGTTGTGCCCCCAAATTTGGTTGTAACTGATTTTGGAATCGATAATGAATGGGGGCAAAATTATGTTCCTAAGAATGAAACTGTAACTATGACTATTCGGGTACAAAATCTTTCAGATGGCCTAACGGATACAGCAAGTATAAAGTTTGAAAGAGATAGCTCCTTTATTATTGAAGACAGAGACGAGTTACACGAATTCTCATCTATTAATGATGGGGAATATGTTGATTTAAGTTTTGAAGTTTTATCTCGTGCAGATAATTTTTCAGTAAATATTGATTTATATGATTATTTTGAAACAAAAAAGACAGAAACTATTCATTTAGAAACTATGAAGAAATATAAGGGCAAGGAGGACTTAATTGTTTATGAATCGCCATACCCTGCAAAAGTTGTTTTAAGTGAAAAATATATTAAAGATGAGCTGCTAAGAGAAATACCCAGAGTCTCGCTTAAAACAGAAACATTAGGTATTGTTTTAGGCAACTCTACTTTTTTGGATTCTAGCATTGTTTCAAAGCCTTCAATAATTACAAATATAAAGCAAGTAAGAAGTTATTTTTATGATCTGTTTGGTATGGCAAATCATGACATAATACCAAGTCAGTACTGGTTTTTCAATGATGGAATTACAAGAAATGATTTTAAAGCTGTTTTTGATCCAAACCTTGGCTATGTAAAGAAAAAAATAACGGCTAGTCTTGAATATTCAGGAAATGATAGCTTGGACTTAATCCTATATTTAAATGGAGAAGGAACAACCATTAATGGAGAAAAAGTTCTCATTACCTACGATGCTACTCTTTCAAAAGTAAATTCTTTTTATTATATAAAAGATCTGTATAAAAACTTAAACGAAATACAAAATATTCCTGAAGTTGGTAATATCACATTATTCATGGATATTGACTTCAATAATAAATCTTTTCCTCAAAACATCATCAAGCCGAGTGATTTAATGGATGATAAAAAGAAGAAAAAGAAGAAAAAGAAAAAAAAGAAAAAAGGGGAGCCCGATATCCCTAAGATAGTTCTGCCAAAAGAAATTTTACCACCAAAAGCAATTACAGCTTTTTATGCTGCAAATACAACACAAATCGCTTACGATCATCCAGAGAATAATAGTAGCATCTATACTTATTTTCTTCTGAAAGGATTAAAAGGAGAAGCGGATAATGGCGATAAAGATTTAACTGTTGCAGAGTTACATGACTACGTAAAAAAGAATGTTGAAGAAAAAACTAAAACTTTATATGGAGAACTTCCGCAGGTACCAATTTTATTTACATCTAACCCTGGTCGAGTTCTGTACAGGCTTCCATAAATCTACGATTTTAGTTTGAAACTCTATATTCAGGCTTCACTTTTAAAGTTTCTGAAGCTAAACCTTTATATTCTCTTTGTTACTTCGATTTATTCTCAAACAGTATCTATTTCTGGTGTAATAAAAAATCCTGCTGATAAACCAATAAAAAATGCTACAATAACGATAAGAAATTTAAAAGATGAAATATTATACGAAAAAAGTTCTAATCGTAAGGGTCTTTTTAAATTCGAAGATGTCGAGCCAAAGTTTTATTACGTAGTTGTAACCCATAAAATTGAAGGAGAAAAACGAGTTAAGCTAAACCCTCGTAAAAATAAGAATAAAGATATAAGTCTATTATTTCTATTGAATGGGAAAAGTCAGCCGGTAGAGTGTTATCTGTATAATAATGCTCCACCTACAAATATCGACCCAATACTTAATATTAAAAATTTTACAGCAAAAGCATCCCCAGAATTCATTTCATTATCCTGGAAAGGGACAAGGCAAGTAAAACTATATACATTATTTGAAAATGGTACAAAAATATATGTTGGTGAGGAGACCCGATTTGAGAAAAATGTTGATCCAGGTAAAGAGTTTTGCTATACAATTAAAGCATCAGGGAACTTTAACCTAGAAGGAGAGCTTGCAGATTCAATTTGTATAAGTGCTTCTACTTTTGCTCCTCGAAATATTAAAATTAAAGTGTTTAAAAAAGAAATGACACTTAATTGGAGTAAAAATAAAGGAGCTCTTTCATATGATCTTTATCGAGATGACCAGAAAGTTGGAAACTATCTTGATACCGTAGTTACTCTAGAAAATCTAAAATACAGCAAAGAATATTTTTTTAAAATTATCGCTATTGATGCTTTGGGTAAAGAGAGCGAGGCATCAGTTGAGGTGAAAAGTAAAACACATGATTTTGTAGCTGCCCCCATACTTTCTTCAATGAGCAAAACTAAGAAAGTCTCTTTAATATGGAATGAAATAAAAGGAGCTAAAACATATAATATATATAGAAGTGGAGTCTTAATATCTTCAACAGATAGAACCTCTTTCACAGACTCTGTTCTTCCTGGAAAACAATACTGCTATGAAGTTTCGTGTGTAGATCAATATAATATTGAAAGCAATAAGTCTAATCAGCATTGTTCTAAAGTACCTCTTGATCCTCCGACTGGAATTACCGCAGATGCAGATGTTTCAAGTATGCATTTAAATTGGAATGAGGTAATTGGATCAGATTCATATAATATCTATGAAAAGATAAGCCAAGATTCAATTAATTATTTAGGAAAAACTAAATCCAACCAATTCACTGTAAAACCTTTAGATTTTTCTCAAGATGTATGTTTTATTATAACATCAATTGACATGGATGGAACTGAAAGCAAGTATTCATCTACCGCATGCAATATAGTGTTTGATCCTCCTCATTTTATAATTCAAAAAATGAACTTAAATGAACCTTCAGGTAATGGGAAAATTGATGCAAATGAATTGGGTGTAATGCAGTTTTCAGTTTTTAATGATGGCCAAAGCCCTGCACACAATTTAATCTTTTCAGTATTGCCACTTGAGTCAGACCCATATGTTCAATTAGGTGAGCCTTTTATACTAGATACTTTAGAGGCTGGAAGAATAAAATTTGCAGAAATAGCTATTCAATCAGGATTGCAAGTTGGCTCAGGAAATAATAGTTTTGAATTAAAGGTCTCATCAAAAGAAAAAATTAATTTAGATGAACCATTTTTATTTAGTGTGGAAACTGAGTCTATGGTTCCACCCCAACTTATTATTGCAGACTTTGCTATATCTAATGAGTTTGGTACACATTATATACCAAAAAATGAAATAGTAAACTTAACGGTTAGAGTTCAAAATGTGGGCGAGGGTTCAACTGATTATGGAATTCTTGATGTTAAAGAAAATCGTACTTTCAGCACACCTGATTATACTGGTAATATAACTTTACCTATGTTTAAATCAGGTGATTATATGGATATTCAAATTCCAATATTGACTAATCAAGAAAATTTCACAGCAGATATATTACTAACCGACTATCTCAATAAAACAACTCAACATAGATTAGATCTAGAATGTATGAGGAATTATCGCTCGCCAACGGAACTGACAATACAAGACTTAGGGACTGAAGATGTAATTTATTACCCCGACGAGTTTGGAGAGGTAGATGTTGATAGAAAAATTCCATTTGGTAGAAAAAATCCTAAGGGGCTGGCAATAATATTAGGGATCGAAGAATATGATGACGCCTTTTATCCAAAACTAGAATATTCAAATAGAGATAAATCTGTTATAAGGAGTTATTTTAGCGAAGCTTTTGGTTTATCCGATTTTCAAATGCTTCCATCAAAACCATGGCAGATGGATGGGGGGCCTTCTCTAGAAGACTTTAATACAACTTTTGATCCCCATCAAGGAGACCTAAGAAAACGAATTTTAACAGCAGAAAAGTATTCAGATATTGATGAGATGGATATTTTTGTTTACTTTAGAGGCTACGGTCAATGGGTTAGTGGTAAGCCACTTCTTATCCCTAAAGATGCGCAATATGATAGGCAAATTACTAAGTATCCACTAGAAGATATGATTAAAAATTTAATCAGGTTATCGGTTCTTGAAAATATTAAGACCATTACAATGTTTTTAGATATTACATATATCAATCCAGAGGAATCAGCTGGCCTACTTTGGGATTTTCCTAAAATACCAGATAAAATTTGTATTCTTAGTGCATCTTCAAATGGTGAGTCATCTCAAATTTATCATGATAAAAAACATAGCTTCTATACCTACTCTATTTTAAAAGCTCTTTCGGGTGGCGCTGATGATGGAGATAGTATTATTGAATTAGGAGAACTAACAGAATATGTATATAAAAAAATCCCTGAATACGTCCGATTAGTTCCTGGAGCGATAAAACAGAACCCGAAGTTTAATGGAATGGATCTCAAAAGAACACTTTTAGATCTTAGATAATATTATTTAATGTTAAAATTTAAGAAATATTATGCAGTAATTCTTTTTATATATGCTTTACTACAGTTTACTTGTAGTAATAATCCTCCGATTTGGGTTGAAAAGAGACCCGATGAAATTAGTTTTTGGCATGGAATTGGTTTTGCTTCTAAAGAAATAGATAACCCTAAAGAAATAGCTCGTGAGCGAGCGATCTATGAAATTTCTTCACAAATAAAAATTAGTATATCATCAGAACTAGACATTGTTGTTAATGATTTTAATGGTTCAGTTGAGAGTGCTATTTCATCTATAACTAAATCAAGAGTACAGCTATTACTTCCCAAATTAGAATTAATAGACGTTTATGAAACAAAAGATGGAACATACTTCTATGTAAGATTGAATAAAGAAAAATATAAAACAGAAATGAGAAGGCTGAGGCAAAATGCTATTGCAACAGCAATTAATTATATTGAACAAGCGGATAAAGTTTTTACAATAGAATCTTTAATTTGGGTTCAAAAAGCCTTTAATGAAATAAGGGCTTTTAACGATGAGCCAATTGAAATTTCATATAATAAGGAAAAATTCAACCTATATTCTCTTATTAAAGAAAAAAGTAGCACTTATAAAAAACGAATTTTAATTGAAGCCTCAATGAATAAAAAAAGCTTAGTTACATTATTAGATCAAGATAATACTTTAATATTAAATGTGATGGATAAAGTCACAAAAGAAAGTTTAGATGCAGTTCCGATAAAATTAATTGCTGATAACTTGGAATATAGTTTGATCTCTAATTCGGATGGTATTGCATATCATATTATTCCAACTTTTTCAAAACCTAGATTTTATAATGCTTACTTTGAAGTCGATACAGATCGTTTATTAAGTACTCTTAAAAAAAATAATAAAGTCTTGTTTGATGCTCCATTAAAATCAAGTTTTTCAATTGAAATTTTGAAAGTAAAAGCGATGATATATTCATCAGAAAAAAACCTTAATAAACCATTAGAAAACGCAATAATTAAGCCTATGGTTGAAAGTTCTATGAACACCCATGTGAATTTTGTTGATGAAAACCCTGAAATCAAAATTTATATTGAAGCAAATACAGAAACAAAATCAGTAAGGAATGATAATTCTTTTCCCTATTTTGTTTATGGAACGGCTACTGTTGTCTTTGAAAATGTATTTTCTGGAGAAAGATTTTTCAATTCTAATATAACAAATGTGAAAGCTGCTGATTTTAATTCTCAAGTAATTGCTGGTATTCGTTCTTATGAAAAATTATCTAAAAAATTAGTTGAACAACTTGAAAGCGAAATACTTTTAGTTCAGAGCGATAATGATAAATAGAGAATCAATAACCAAAGAAAAAGTACAAAATTTTAGTGCAATTGTTATAATTCTATTATCAGCAATTATGGTACTAAAATGGAAAGATTATGAGAATAATATGATCGAAGGTTCAAAAACAACTATAATAGATACATCGCAGACTAGATTAGTACCAAAGCCAGAAGTTCTTGCTAAAATTAACTTACTTGAGAAAATGGCAATGGCTGAAAGATCAAAAATAACGGTAATGGTTGAACATGACAACTCTCCACTAACAAACACATATCCAATGATATTGGATGCTACAAATTCATTTGATCCGGATCTTGGAGATGAAATTCAGTTTGTTTGGAAACAAATTGCTGGTCCCAATGTTAAAATTATGCCTAATCCATTTGAGGGAAAAGTCAGTTTTGAAGGAAAGGAAGGGGAATATACATTTGAATTAACCGTTGCAGATGATTACGGATCAAAAGCAACGATTACGAAAACTGTTATAATTATAGCAGAGCCTAACCAGCCTCCAGTGATTGAAATGAACGTTCGACAAGGTTCAGAATTAAAATAGAATAATAGGTTTTAAGTGTTTAGATTTTAATCTCGATACTTTATGATAAAATAAAAGGACAAGGCGTTATAAATGAATAAAAGAATTGCAGTAGGTATAGATATTGGTGGTACAAATACTGTTTATGGATTTATTGATGAAGTAGGAACTGTCTTAGAGTCTCAAGAAATTCCAACAAGAGGTAATCAACCAATCGAAGACCTCATCGAGAGGCTAGATTCAAGAATAAAACTGTTTTTTAAAAATAATTCGAATTTAAGCCTCAATGGTATCGGTATTGGAGCACCAAATGGGAATCATTATAGTGGAAAAATACAAACCCCTCCTAATTTAAGTTGGGGAGATGTACACATTGTATCAATTTTTGAAGAAAAATTTAACTGTAATACAATATTAACTAATGATGCAAACGCTGCCGCATTAGGAGAAAAAAAATTTGGTGTCGCGAAAAGTATGAATGACTTTGTGGTGATTACGTTAGGGACAGGCCTTGGAAGTGGAATTTTTAGCGGTGGAAACTTATTGTACGGACACGATGGATTTGCGGGAGAATTGGGGCATGTATCTATAGATACAAATGGTCGTAAATGTAATTGTGGTAGCATCGGTTGCTTAGAATCTTATGCTTCTGCAACTGGTATAAAAAAAACAGTAAAAACCTTTTTAGAAAGAAACCCAAAAGATGAATTTCTACAAAGTATTAGTTCTGAAAAAATTAATGGGTTGCTAATTGATAAAGCATTCGATGCTGGGAATAAACTTGCTCAACAAATTTATGAATATACTGGAACTCAATTAGGACTAGGACTTGCTCAGGCAGCTAATTTATTGAGCCCAGAAGCCTTTATTTTTTATGGTGGTTTCAGTAATGCAGGTAGACGAATTTTAGATCCTGCAAAAATATCTATGGAAAAATATCTTATTAATGGTAATGCTCATACTATTAATCTACTTCAATCAGCTCTTCCTAAGGGACAAGCTGGTATACTCGGAGCTGCATCTCTTATTTTTAATAGTTAATTTTAATTTTTATTTAAGAATGTGATGAAATTCACATACTCTTTTTTGAGTAGCATTGGCGTAGGCTTTTGTTTGAAGAAATTTATTAAATTGTGATCTAATTATTTTGGGCTATTATTTATGATTTTTTCAATATTATCGTTATTTACTTTTATCTCCCTAGTCCATGGACAGAATATTTTAGGATGTTTGGATTCTTACGCAGAGAATTATAATATAGATGCGACTACAGATGATGGAAGCTGTGCTGGTTACCCTGATAATGGTGACCACTCTCTCAGCTTTGATGGTATTGATGATTATGGTTATTTATCCTGGAATAATCAATTAAGTACGTATACTGTTTCAATGTGGGTTAGGGCACATGATCTTAATCAGATTTCTTATCAAGCTTTCTTTAACAACTCATCAACCTCGAACCAGGGTTTCCAGCTAGATTGCAATACTAATGAGCAATATCGATTTTTATCTTCAAACGGATCTATTCTTTTAGCTCCATTAGATCTGGAATGGGCTCATGTATCTATTACATCTGATGGGACCACTACCGCTGCTTATTTTAATGGAGAACTGATAGAAACGGTTGATTGGGTTGTGACTGGATGGGATCAAATTGTTCTTGGGCGAAATAGAAGTACAAATGAACCAGGTAATTATAATTTAGATGAAATAAGTATATGGAATACTTCAAAATCGATTACTGAGATTCAAGAACTAATGAATAATGATTTCGATGTAAATGAAGAGGGACTTCTTATCTATTGGAAAGCAAATGCAGGTGAAAGTAATATTCTTTTTGATCATACTGGAAATACAAATCATATGACGTTGTATGGTGCTACTTGGATTGATGGAAATCCAGGATATCCACAAATAGAAGTTCTTCCAGATGCAATTAGTCATTTAGCATATACTGGAGAATCTTCTAATCAATCTTTTACTATTTATAATAACGGTAATGACGACCTTGAATGGGTATTAAATTTTAATAATCAAGAGCGCATTAATGTGCCTTTCGCATTACCTGAAGGCTTTACTACTCAAAATAATGTATCAGGAAATATTTCTACGGGACCTGTTCTAGTGGGGCAATCTAATATAAATAATAATAGCATAAACAGGGATCAGTATGATATCTGGATTTACAATAACTCTGGAGTTGCATCTACAATTAATGGACATGAAAGTTTAAATGCGGTGACAGGATCCGTATTAGATATTAATAATTTTGATGTTTTTTTTAATATTCGGAGTTCTAATTATAATCCAGAAGAGACATTAGAGTGGATATATAATGGTGGAACATGGGTAGGGGAATGGTCTTCTAATGATTATCCAATTAATAATTGGAATGTAATTGAAGGTTCTGTTTATACCGGTACTTCTGGTGTATATGGAACGCCTATTATCCAAGATCCAAATCATTGGCTGGCTCAAAACATAGATTGGGGCTCTGTTCCAGTTGGTACTCAAGCTGTAGAATTTATGCGAAATATTATAATTGATGATCCAGATGCAACTGTGATTGTGAGCTTAAACCATGCCTCCTACGGGGAAGTACCACTCTTAGTAGAGAAAAATTATGGAGAAGGTACAATTATTCTTTTTAATTGTGACTACCAAGATGCTCCACATACTGTATCAGATTTAATTCAGAAAGTTGCATATTATGCCGCCGCAATAGCTGGCAAGGTGGAATGGTTGTCCGTTTCTGATACTCTAGGTACAGTATTACCTGGAAACTCAACAGAAATAGAGCTTACCTTTGATGCGACTTCCCTTGCCACGGGTGATTATGAATCTGAATTTTATATTATTTCAAATGATCCAAATCAACCTGCTGTAAATATCCCTGTTAATCTTGAAGTTGATATGTATTATCCTAATATCATTCTTTCTTTAGACTCTGTGTATATTGACCTGTTTCTTGGAGGTGCTACTACACGATATTTGACTATTCAAAATGATGGTGATGCCGAACTAAATTGGTTTGGGAACATTTCTTATTCCTGGATGTCTATTTCTCCTGAATTTGGAGTGGTTACAACAGGAGGCGAGCAAATTGTCGAATTAAGTTTTAATACAAACCAGTGGACCACAGGTACCTATTTAAGTAGTCTTCATATTATGAGTAATGATGAAAATGAACCCGACTTATATATCCCTTTAAGTTTGAATATTTTTGAAAATATAGAGGCACCTGAATTTGAAGATTCATTTATTTATGAGGATTCTACTTTAACTCTTCTATTACCTGATTTGTATTCAGAATATTCAACTGAGTACGTGATATCAAGCGACACAAGTGATGTTAATATCAATATCATCTCTGATTCATTAATATTGAGTCCGATAGAGAATTGGGCAGGCTCAGCTTTAATTGAAGTTGTTTTGATTGCAGAGGATACTTTGACTGATACTACATTTTTTATTTTAAACGTAATGCCTGTTAATGATAATCCAAGATTAAGTACCATTGAGGACACTACGATGATAGAAGATTCGAGTTTATCTATTCCACTCATTTTTTCAGATGTAGATAATGAAGAACTTTCTTTATCTGTGACCAGTTCACATGTTGATTATTTAGATATGGAAATAATAGACACTACTCTTTATATAGTACCAAATCCAGATTGGAATTGTGATTCTATTCTTGTTTATGTATCTGTAAATGATAATATGGATAGATCTATTGCAGAGGAACAATTTTTTCTAACTATATATCCTGTTAATGATGCGCCTATTGCACTTGATGAAGAATTTTTTGTCGAAGAAGACTCAGACACATTGTTTGTACTTCTCTTAGCTTCAGATGGTGATTCAACTGAAAGTTTAGCTGATGATCAGTTATTAAACTTTTCCATAATAACTGGATTTAACCATGGGCATTTTGATTTTGTAGAAACAGAAGGACATTTAATATACATTCCTAATGAAAATTATTTTGGAGTAGATAGTCTTCGCTATATTGTAACGGATAATGGACTAACTGGAAATCAGTCTGAACCATTATCAGATACAGCATTAGTCATTATAAATGTTCTACCTGTAAATGATTCACCCATTATTGGAAGCATATCCGATACTGTAATGAATGAAGATTCATTTATTCAAATACCAATAGATGTTACGGATGTTGATGATGATAGTTTAAGTCTGATTTCTTTTTCAAATGATTCGTCTTATATATCAGTAATAAATGAAGATGGATATTTAAATATAATGTCTAACTTGAACTGGAATGGGTCTACGATAGTGACAGTTATAGTAAATGATAATATAGGAAGAGCAATAGATATTGAAGAATTTCAACTAACGGTTGAACCTGTAAATGATCTACCAGAATTTGAAAATAATTTAAATGTCACTGTAGGTGTTGGAATTCATTTTGAGTTTAATTTATATGCAAATGATGTTGATATGGACTCTACATTTTTTATGTTTGATAACACTTTTGATTATCCAGATTGGTTCACTATTGAATCAAATCCAGACAGACTATTAGGTAGTGTTCCTGTAGGTGGAACATTTGACTTTCCGATCATTCTTAGCGATGGTGATAGCAGTATCACTGATACTTTTAATATTACAGCACACTATTTTGAACCTCGAATTAATTTTGTTACAGATGTTCCAGAAGATCAAGGAGAAAAAGTTTATTTGAATTTTCAAAAATCTTATCTCGATATTTTAGATACTCCTAATCAGTTTTATACTATTTTCAGAAATGATACGGTTGGTGATACTACATCTTGGGTTGGGATTGGTTCTTTGACTGCATCAGGAAGTGAACTTTACACCACTGAGGTTCCTACATTAAGAGATTCTTCGAGTATAAATAATGGTCTAACTGAGTTCAAGGTAATTTCTTTTATGAATATAGGAACCTTCGAATCTGAAATTATGATTGGATATTCTCTTGATAATATTGCTCCAGAGGTGCCTCAAGATTTATCAGTTACGATTGTAGAGGATGGGATTGAGATTTTTTGGAGTACTTCTACAGATGATAACTTTAATTTTTTTAATCTCGATAAATCGAATGAAGAATCTTTTCTAAATTATCAAACATTTATTATTGATGATACTTTCTACATCGACGTAGAATGCGAACATAGTCAAGAATACTTTTATCGTCTTTCTGCTGTTGATTTATCAGGAAATGTAAGTGACTATTCTGCAATTATGGGTGTCACAACTTTAAAACTAGAGGATGATTTGATCCCAAGAGAATTTGCACTGTATCAAAATTATCCGAATCCTTTTAACCCAGTAACAACTATACGTTATGATTTACCTGTAAGCTCAGATATATTGATTCGTATCTTTGATATTAATGGACGGATTGTAAAAACAATTTTTTCAGGATATAAAAAAGCAGGTCATAATTCTGCTGTTTGGGATGCAAAAAATGACATCGGTGAGCCTGTTTCAGCCGGTATGTATTTATATTTCATACAGTCTAATGAATATCAGCAAACAAGAAAAATGCTACTTTTGAAATAAGTATTGAAAAATTTATTTAAAACCCCGTTTTTTAGCGGGGTTTTTTGTTTACGAATATTTATATAAGTTATTAAGTTTTGTAACGTAATGTAATCATTATCGAAATAGGCTAAAGTAGAATAATAATAAAGGTGTTTTCCAGTATACTTTTATCTTCAAACTAATCAAAAGTGAAACTAAACAAAATTAACCATGTAATTATGCCTTTTCTACTCATCATAATTGGGTGCGGTGGATCAACAGCTCCCGTCATCCAGTCAGAACCTATTCCAAAAACAATAGTCGTTTCCCCAATTGAAGTTCCTTCTATAGTTAAAGTTGTTGCCCCAAAACCCCCAAGTCAAATTGTGATTAAATCAGTCGAGTATGATTTAAAAGAAATGAAAATTAAATGGTATAGCAGTAATGAGGATAACTTTAAATCATACTCTTTATTTCAATATTTTGAAAATCCTAAAAATGCTACAGAACTAAAAGTATATAATTCTATCGATGATACTACTTTTGTACTCGATTCGTTTGATCCAACGAAAAAAAATAATTTTTATATAGTAAATGAAAACATATCAAAATTAAAAACAAAGGGAGATATCAAATCAAATATTGTCGAAACTAATAAACCACAACCATCCACTTTATTTGAGGCGCAATATTCAAATGATTTATTCATTAAATGGACAATGAATAAAGATAATGATTTTGGTTTTTATGAAATATTAAAATCTAATAATCAGAATATGGTAGAAGCTATTTCTGTTAAAAAAGTAATTGATAGAGAAGATACTTTATATGTGATGCCAATGAATAGCATACACTTCTATCAAATTCTCACTAAAGACAAGTGGGGGCTGAAATCTTTAAGTAATATTATAAAAGGCGATGTTTTAATTAATGCTCTAGGTAAACAATTTTCATTAATTGAAACAAGATCCGTAGATCTTTCCAATAGAAAGTTAGTTGGTAACATACCAAAGGATATTGCGAAGTTGATTAATCTTAAAACACTAAAATTAAATAATAATTTTTTAGATGGTCCAATTCCAAATTTTATCTACCAAATGAAAAATTTGGAGTTTATTAATTTAAGTAATAATTCTTTTTATGGTACGATTAGCTCTGAGATTGAGTCTTTATCAAATCTGAAAGAACTATGGATCTCAAATAACGAATTTTCAGGGAAACTTCCAGTTCAAATTGGACAATTAAGAAAATTAGTCTATTTAAACTTTAGTAAAAATCATTTTGAAGGCACAATTCCTGAGTCTATTGGTTATTTGAAAGAGTTGAAATACTTAAACGGTTGGAGTAACAACCTTACAGGATTTTTTCCAGCTTCAATAGGAAATCTTAAACAGTTGGAATTTTTGAGTTTTGGCAGTAACGCATTAATTGGTGAAATACCCCCAGAATTAGGTGATGCTAAAAAACTAAAATCAATAGGTTTATTTGAAAATCAATTTATAGGCTCAATACCAGAAGAACTGACAAGCTTGCCATTATTAACTTATTTAGGTTTATTTAATAATAACTTAGACGGATCTATACCAGATTCTTTTTTCAGAAAAGGAAGATTATCATACCTAAAGCTAAATAATAATCATTTCACAGAGATAAATCACGATCTAATTTGTAAATCTGGTTTAAATTGGGATAATGATGTTTTTTTTGATATATCAAAAAATAATATAGCAGACAATAATAAGTGCGTTCATGGAATTCTATTTAATGAAATTTATAATTCATATTAGATTATTGATTTGATGATAGAAAAAGGTTCGAATAACTTTATTAAAATTTTTTATGACTGGATGAATAATTAAAATTTCATACATATGTTGGCATTAACAAAAAAAGGTGTTATATATTGTTTAGTTAAACTACGTACATTTATTTATCAAAAAATAATTTCAATACAAATATTTAAGTAAAGGTAATTAATTAATGAAATATATATTCATAATAATTTTCATTTTTACTGGTTGTAGTATAAAAACTGATAATATTTATTTAAAATTACCATCATTATTCAGTGATGGGGTGATCTTGCAACGAGATACTACTATCTCAATTTGGGGATTTTCGAAGCCGAATTCCAATATTAATATAAGTACTTCGTGGGGAGTCACTTTAAAAGAAAAATCTGATTCATTTGGTAATTGGAAAGTCTTGATAAATTCGGGAAAAGCTGGAGGTCCTCATGAAATAGAAATTAATTCAGTCAATGAGGAAATTAAAATTCGAGATATCCTTTTTGGAGAAGTTTGGCTTGCAGCTGGACAATCTAATATGGAAATGGATTTTGATTATTGCTGCAACACGACGGATAGTTCGGCCTATGAAATAAATTCTGCAAATTATCCCAACATAAGAATGTTTAACGTAAAGAAAAACCTAAGCTATGATGAAATAAATGATCTTGATGGTAGTTGGATTTCTGCTGAAGGTGATCAAATTACAGATTTTAGCGCTGTTGGATATTTCTTTGCTAAAAACTTACATCACAATTTAAACATTCCAGTTGGTATTATACATGCCAGTTGGGGAGGTAGTAGAACAGAAGCATGGACAAGCCATGAAGTTTTAAGTAAAATAGAGGAATATCAAGACTCTTTTGATAAGTTGAAATTTGAATCTGTTCAAAATGAAAAACTTCGAAAATTTTTAACCAGATACACTTCTAAACCCATGCCTTCCACTTCATGGGACTTGTTTTTAGGTGAATTTATAAGAAATAAAAAACCTAGTATAAATTATTTAGACTATTTTATTGATGATTGGAGATCTTCTGACTCTCTTGGTAAAGAGATTATAAAAGGGGAGAAGGATGTACAAAACTGGTTAGTGGTTAAATCGAGAGATGAGATTGAAACATATATAAATTCTAAAGATTTTATTGGTGCGATACTTTTTAAAAATCAGTTTATGATAGAAAATGTAGAAGAAAATATTTTTCTAGAAATAAATCCAGGAAAAGATATTAAATGGGGACTTTTAGAATATGATGTATTTATCAATGGATTCAAAATTTTTAGTACGCTAATAGATATTGACTTAAAAGATTATAAGTTTAATAAAGAGATAAGAACAGTAGAAATTGCTAAGGATTTCTTAAAAAACGGGAATAATCAAATATTTGTTCGCAATATTGGTCAACCATCATTAGGATTTTTTCATTTAAAATCAAAAAATAACAACAAAACAATTAAACTTCAAAATTGGGAACTAAATATTTTAGGTGAAGAGTTTTTTCAAATAGATAATTATGTTTATCCATATACGTCTCTTTATAGCTATGAAGATAAGAATGTTGATTTCTCAGAAAGACCCAAAAAAACTTATTTAACTCATAATACCTCAGGAAGTATTTATAATGGGATGTTAAATCCTTTAATTCCATTTACAATTCAAGGTGTGATATGGTACCAGGGTGAATCACAAATTGGAACAGGTGATCCAAAATTCAGAAAATATTCAAAATTAATGCCACTAATGTTAGAAGATTGGAGAAAAAAATGGGGGAGTAATTTCCCATTCTATTTTGCGCAAATTGCTCCTTATTTTAATTACCAAGGAATGCTACCTTATTTCCAAAAAGTTCAATCCAACCTAACCAAGGTTATTCCTAATTCTGAAATAATAATATTAAATGATATTGGGGAGAATTATGATATACACCCTTCAAATAAGCATGATGTTGGCTTTAGATTTTCCCAAGTTGCACTAAAAAATAATTATGGATTCGATATAACAGCATCTGGACCGATTTATAGTCATGTTAAAGTAAAAAAGGATAAGGTTAATATATTTTTTACATCAGATAGGCTAGAGCTGAAAATTGATCCAAACTACAACTCTAGTTTTGAGATAGCAGGAAAGGATAAAAAGTACTTTAACGCGAATGTAAGTATAGTTGATAATTATATAGAAGCTGTTTCTGATTATGTTAGTAACCCTGTGTTTATAAGATATGCTTGGTCTGATACAGCAAAAGCAACATTATTTAATAAAGAGGGTTGGCCAGCATCCTCTTTTTCGAATGAGTGAGTTTATAGGTCCTAAGAAAAATGGATAAGTTAATAATAAAGGATCACCTTCCATTTGAAATGCCAAAAACAAAACATTCCTTAGTGCAAGAATGGAGATTTTTAACATTTATGCACTGGGAAGTAAACCCTGAAAAGATAGCATGTCATTTACCAGAAGGAATAGAACTAGACCTATATAAAGGCAGAGCTTTCGTAGGTCTAATTCCTTTTATGATGAAAGATGTACATCCCCGACTTCTGTTACCCATTCCTGGGATTTCTAATTTTCCTGAGTTTAATATAAGAACCTATGTAAAGGTTGATAATAAGCCTGGAGTATATTTTCTAACATTAGATGCTGAAAGTTATATAACCTCTTTATATGCACCTCTTGCTTATGGTCTACCATATCAATACGCGAAGGGAGGTGTTCAGGTGGAAGGTAATAAATATATATGGGATAGTAGAAGAAAGATTAAAGGTTTTGAACTCTCTGGCTTTAGCCAAAAATTAGGTTCTATAAAAACCTCACAAAAAGGATCAATAGAAGAGTTTTTATTTGAACGTTATTGTTTATACACTAAGTATAAAAATAAGATATGCATTGGATATACTAGTCATAACCAGTGGACTTTTTATGTAGCTAAAGCAAGCTTTACAATAAATAATCTGACTAAATCTTTTGACCTTGGTATCAATAATTTATTTGAACCAGATTATACTCATGTTTCAGATGGAGTTTATGTTAATGCTTGGTCTTTACAAAACGTATCATGAAGCAAAGTATGAAAAATAAAAGGGATTTACTAATTTTAGATGGTGACTGTGGTCTATGCCACAGACTTGTTTTTTTTATGGATAATCGACTTTCAACATTAAGTAATATAGGGTACAGGCCTAGAAATTCACAGGATGCCAAAAATATTTTAAAAGATTTACCGATAGAAGTACAAGGATTTGATACTGTATATTTAATAAGAAAAAGAAAATACTATATAAGATCTGCAGCTGCAATACGATGTCTTCTTTATTTGAATTGGTATTGGAAAATTTGGTTTCCTATATTATGGGTTATACCTAAACCATTAAGAGATTTTTTTTATAATTTAATAGCAAAATATCGACATAAATTTTTTGATCAGCCAAATAGTTGTACATTTCGAATTGATTAATAACTTTTTAAAACTCTTTCTTTTGATTATTAATCAAGTTGGATGAAAAAACTTTTTTTTAATTTATATTTTCTTTTATCTATAAATCTTTTTGCTAATTTTTCAGAAGTTGGACCATATGAAGTAGAGATAACAACATCTGTGATTACATTACCAAATGGTGAAGAAACACAATATAGAATTTTTCTTCCTAATAACCTTATAGATGCTCCTCATGTTATTTTAGCACATGGTTTTGTAGGTTCTCAAGATTTTTTATTTGAATTATCAAAGCACTTTTCTAGTTGGGGATTAAAAGTTGCTACTATTGATTTAATAAATTCCAATCTTCTAAACAATAATCCTCTAAAAGATGCTGAGGACTTAGTCTATCTATCAAATGAAGTCTTTGGAGGTGGGGAAGTAATATATGCTGGCTATTCTTCTGGAGGGTTAAGGGCATTGATATCTACTTCTTTAGATTCAAATTCAATTGCATATTTAGGATTAGATATTGTAAATAGTGAGGGCTTAGCTGAATATTATATTCAAAATAATTTAATTCCTTTTTATGGCTTGGTTGGAGAACCCTCCGTATGTAATTCACAGGGTAATGGTGTAGATGTTTTTAGTCTCGCTTCTAACTCGCAGCTTTTGAGAATAACAGAAGCTGATCACTGTGACTTTCAAAACCCTGCAAGCTCTCTATGTGCTCTTTTATGTCAAATTGATAATATGGATTTTTCTTCAGATCAAATAAATATAGTTCTTAAAAATCTTTCGACCTCTTTTTTAGTTTGGCAGGCTAATCTAGATGCTGATGGATTAAATTTTTGGACCTCAGGATATGCTAGCTATGATAATATGATAAATAATGGTTCAATAAGTGATTTAGTCAATTTAAGTGTTTTAAGCGATGAGTTAGCTCCAGATAATTTTGATTTATATAAAAGTTACCCGAACCCTTTCAACCCAACTACTCAAATAAGATTTGATATTAAAAATAGATCTATGATAGATGTTAAAATATATGATTTAGAAGGGAGCGTAGTTAAAAATTTATTTTCAGGTATTAAAAATATTGGTAATCATACAATAAAATGGGATGCTAAAAACAATATGAATAGTCCACTTCCTTCAGGTATTTATTTTTGTCTTATTAAATCTGGTAATCTTAAAAAAGTAAATAAAATGACTTTAATAAGATGAAAAATTTAAATTAAATTAAATAATGGCTAAATATATAATATTTTATTCAATATTTAATGTATTAATATGCAACAACTTAAAAAGTGTATCAAGGGATGAAGTGAAAAATAGAAAATATCAAATTTTTAATGTTTCTTTAAATTTTATTAAGAGTTCTGTTAATTATTATAGCTTGATGCACTTTCTTGAATATGGAGTCTTAGCACTTTTAAAGTTTATTAAAATATCCTATTTCTGGATAATATCAATAAGTTGGGAAATTTTAGAGCTATTTTTTCCTTATAATTGGGCTAAAGAGAATTGGTCGAATAAGATTTTTGACCTTGGGTTTAATTATTTAGGTTTTTCCTTAACTAGAAGATTTATAAAAAACAATTTTTAAAAGGATTTAATATGAAGAATATTTATATGGTCGGTATGATACTTTATGCATCACAAATATTTGGTGAGTGTTCAGATTTGAATTATTCTGAATGTGATCAATATTCAGAATATTGTGAGTGGGATGAGCAGACTGAAGAATGCCAAGATATTGGAGGTGGGGGAGGAAGCCAATATTACGGGCAATATGAATTTTCTTCTATTTCTCAATCTGATGGAATGAGAAATAGTTCTTATTATAGTAACGTTGAATTATTTTATCCAATAGATGCTCCATTACCTTTGAAATCCATTGTACTTGGGGCAGGTTGGGGAGAGAATGGCTCTTCTATTTCAAGTTGGGCTCAACTATTTTCTTCATACGGTTTTATAGCCGCTACTTTAGATTATAATGATGCTGAAAATGATAGTCATTATCAAAGAGGTGAAGCAATGCTGGATCTCATTGAAACTATAAAACAAGAAAATTACAGGATTACATCTCCGGTTTATAATGAAGTAGACACACTCAAATTCGCTGCAGGAGGTTATTCAATAAGTGGTGGTTCAGCCATAAATGCTGGAATACTTGATTCTATGCAAATTTTGGATGCTATTATTTCGTTGAACCCAACTGTTATATTTGAGGATTGTGTATTATGTGCTGGAAACGAATATTGTATATGTTTAGTACCTGAAATTTTAGAAGAACAAGTTGTTCCTACACTTATAATTTCGGGCGAAAATGAGGTTTTAGAATTACCTGATTATGAAGGAATGTTAGGAATTGATATTTATAACAATCATCCACAATCTACTATTAAAATACTTTATGAAATTCAAAATGGAGGTCATGGTTCTGCTTCATTTCCTTCTAATGAATTAGTAATTGATAAAACGTTAAATTGGTTAAAATATCATTTAATGGATAGTCTTCAAGTCTGTGATCAATTACTTTATGTTCCAGATGATGCGTCTGTATTCTCAAATACTCTGGAATGTTTAATCGATTCTGTTGAATCTTGTATTTTAGGAGAAGTCTATGTTTCAGAAGGTCATAACTCTGGTGACCCTGAAGATTATATTGAAATTTATAACTCGGGGTTAAATGATTGCTCCTTGGAAGGGTTTCAATTAGATGATAATGAAGAGCTAGATGATTTTACTTTTGGAAATATTATAATTCCAGCGAGTGGATATTGGATAGGTTACGAAGATGAAAATAATAGTTTCTCTTCAGGTTTAAGCGCTAATGGTGATATTATCGTATTTGCAGATTCTACTGGATCTTCTTTAATCGTTGAGCTGGAG
>Ga0115570_10000666_pt1 | contig 28476 bp, 37 predicted proteins | sample COGITO_mtgs_1205_3_FD_87294 | JGI IMG/M metagenome (GOLD analysis project Ga0115570, IMG submission 87294) | Pelagic marine microbial communities from North Sea - COGITO_mtgs_120524 | ecosystem: Environmental > Aquatic > Marine > Epipelagic | place: Germany:Helgoland, sampling site Kabeltonne... | reverse complement strand
GGTTGAATGATTTTTAGTGCAACTATAAAAAATGAAGAAAATTTTGATATTTTTTCAGTCATTTGGGTCATTTTTTGCAATTCTTGGAAACCTTTCAATTTTTTTACATACATTTAAAAGTAATAAAATAAAGGTTCCATTGAGTGTTATGTGTTCACTATTATTGGGAGCTTCATGTTGGTCTTTTTATTCAGTTATTGAACAGAATTATTTCTTGCTTGCGACTTCTATTACAGTTGTATTTTTTCAGATGTGTTCGGTGTGTATACATGTTAAAACGAAACAAAAGAATTCTATAAAATTTTCTGATTCTGATACTAGTCTTCCACAAGTATAGTTTTAATTTGTTTTATATAAACCTTTTAAGATCGGTATAGACTCGGACAGATATTAAAATATATAACAAAACGTGTCTGGTTGTATTTTCTTATATTTTAAACACTGGATGAGTTGCAAAAAATCGTTGATACCATGGATTGTCATTTGTAAGTTCAGGCATCCGCTTCTTTTTCTTTAATATTGAAAATGTGGCAACTGATTATTGCAATGTCGTTCCAAATTCAAGTGGCTCAAAAACTTGGAATAGTTAAAAAAAATAATTTAATTGGATCATTTTCGTCATGCACAATGCTTTATGAAAGTGTTGCACGAATCGACTTTTTTAACGCAAGTGCTGCCAAAGAAGTCACAACTCGTTGTTTATTGAGTTCACGTAGAGATAAAATGTATTTGCCATATCAACCTGCATACATTCTAAAGATAAACAATGTTGTTAGAGCGGCATTATTTGTTGACAATGACACGCACAAAAACGCAAGTCGTATGATATACGATCCTTTCCTCATTGCAGTTGATGGATTTCACGTGTTTCGAAAACTAGTACAAAATGAGCAACGAAATATGAATTTTACTTCAATGCCTTTTCTAGAAAAATTAGATTTCTTGTACATGCCTTAGTGTCGTTATCCCCATTTTTGATAAAATAGTAATTATAGCGATGATTCAGATGCTTCTTGCTCATAGTATCTGGATAAACGACTTCCATCGCTTTCATGCAATGGTTTTCTCATTCCTATTAGATAACATGTAAAAGCTTCAATAATTCCACAGCAGCACATTTCGTTACTTTATGCGATGAGAAATAAAGTGGTATTTTAAGTGATATTTTTATAACTTTGCGTAAACTAAATATTTAGAAATGTTAAAATTTTCTAATATTTCAAAGTAGGACGACCAACTTGAATCGTTTGTGACTTCATTTTTACAATCATCTGGCATACCTCCTATATTTTTTTCTATATAGTTATTGTTACTCGTTCTTTTTACTACTAAACAGTTGCTTATTTGCATACTTTTTACTATCTTAAAATGTTTATATCCAAATGAATTGTGCAGTTTGTTAAATACATATACATCATGTAAAACAACAAACTTTGGATATTTTTTTTTAGGCAAGTATTTAAATGTATTTACACATGAACGTCCAGTTTCACTTTTTTGTATTGAAAGCAATTCTGTTTTAGGTCTATTTACTAAAAGCTTATAGCACGTTATGGCACTTTTTGTATTAAAAAAACCAGTTATTTTTTTTTTCATATTTACAAGCATTTTTTTTTTCCTGGCTTCAATGAAAATTGGATTTTCATAATATATGTCGAATCCTATAACACTAAAACCCATTCTTAAAAACATTGAAACGTCTTTTCCATTTGAAACATCGGTGTACACAATTATTTTTTTTTTAGGGCGCATTTTAAAAAAAGGATAATTTGAGTACTCATCACAATAATATTCGTACCATTTTTCAGTGTTATTTTCACATTTTTTTTTTATTTCGTCATTCTTCCATTTTAAGTTTGATTTTAGAATTCCCACTTTTTTTGTGTTTAAAACTTTTACAAAGTCACACATTTTTATTTTCTGACATTCGTCGTAAACATTTTTACAGTTATCATTAATACATTCTCTTATACACATTCCATGTTCTATTCCGAACTGAAAACATGAAAAATCCAATCCTTGCGAAAAAACATTTATCATATTACAAACTATTTTTTAGTTTATAAAAAAATTATACTGATGACTTTTTATATATATATTAGGAATATATGTTCACAAACGGAACATACTTTGTATTGTCGCGACTACTATTGGGTCTGTTTATACGCCCTAGTATTTGTGTTGCCACATGTTTGTTCAATTTTCCAACAGAAACAACAGAATCGGCGTTTTTGAAATCAACTCCAATCAATACTTTTGTATAAATACTATTGGAACATAAAAGAACTATATGATTTTCAATTTTTTCGTCGTCAAATTTGTGTTTTATAGTCAAGAACTTTGAACCTTTTCCATTTGTAGAACCTTCTGTGTCATAAACAGTTATATCCATATTGTCGTTTATATTTTTTATAAATTCAGAGACTCGTTCTTTTGTTAGAGTGTGGAAATCAACTATAAGAAGCGTACGTTTATACTTGTGCAATTTCAACGATTTTAGAACAATTTTTAAATTTTTCATTTGTAAGTTTGTTGTTTTTGTGTTTTCGTATATAGTCTTACTTAGTTCGTCAAAGTAAAAGGGTCCGTTTTCATCTTCGATGGGTGAAGGAATTCCAACATAATCTGAAATAGGCTTTCTGCAAAAAGCACACTTGTCCGATTTAGAATGACAAGTTTCACAAACACAATAAGAACAACATGTCATCATTTTTACAGATTTTTCTGTATTGCAGCAAATAGGGCATTCTTCTGTAAACTCTTCCATTCTTTCAATCATTCTTTGTATACCATAATCTGTTGTTACAAGTGTTCCATTATTCATTTTTATACTTTTAATCTTTTCTATAAGATTTGAAATATCAATAGTATTATTTGATGAAAGAATTGAAACTATTTTTCTGAATTCTTGGCTTTCACTTAACTCGAAAAATGATAATTTTGATATCAAAACATTATTGAAAGAAGCAGGTACTATATCATCATTAGTGTTTAACAAATATGAAGAAAGCGTACCACGTTTTGATTTTACTAGAATAATATCTATTCCAACTGGAATTATAGCCTGTAAGTCTATTCTTGTTTGTTTTATAAACAACGTTGGCATATACTGAGAAAGTTTGCAGTACTGGTTCATTCCCAATTGAACACTCTTAAAATCATTGCGTTCTAATATTCTAGACAACCTATTGGGGGCGATAATTTCACCATCGAATTCTTCCTTTAACCAGTTAGTCATACCAGAAGATGCACTTACCAACATGTGGGGTGTAGCCTGTGGAAGAAGTTTACAAATTGTATCAGATTTCATTTTCTTATACTTTTCTCTTGATGAATCAATTGTCATTTCATCAGTTATACAAACGCTCACTGTATAATCTGGATGTTTCGAAAGTTCTTCGTTTAATTTACTCAATTGTAAAAACCAAAATACAATAGTATTCTCCATTTCATATGCATCTTTTACAGACTTATTGTTTCCTTGTCCGTTCCATACTATGTATTTGACTCCAGGATTTAATGATTCAAATTCTTCCTTTAAGCGCGAAAACTCATTAACCCAGTGACTATGTACACCTCCGGAAGAACACACTATAGCAAGTCTTGCTATTAAAATAGTCGATGGTCCTTTGAAAATTGTACCATACTTTCTGTTGATGTACTCGTTTTTTAAATCTTCGAATTTGTTTGTTAAGAGCGTATTTGAAATGGCCAACAAAGTTGATGATTTGCCACATCCTGTTGCTAACGTAATAATATTTACATTTAATGTATAACCTTTTACTGTTGAAGATTGACTGCACAAGTTTAACTTTCGTTTTCTACTACTGGATTGAATATTTTCTAGTACAGAATCTGGAACATTCAAGCTTACAGTTGAACTAATTGGACGGTAACAAATGAAATAAATGAAAAGTCTTTGCCAAGGCGTGAACAACAAATCATTGTTTCCTTTTGGAATAATTCTCAAAAACGATGCAAGTTCGTTTTCTGTTATTGAAAGTATCCAATTAATCAATTTTTTTTCAATATTATTTGTTTCTTCAATGTAAGTAGAGTCTATTTTCATAAAATTTTCTGTTTCAGCGTCGGCATTTGATGATAATTGTGCATACTTTACTTTCTTTGTATTTTGATTCTCTGGAACGAAAAATATGTCATCGACACTTAAAAACGTGTTTTCAATTTCTTCCTTTCTGTAAACAGTTCTCTTTATGTGTTTAGCATGTTCAATATCGGTAGGCGATGAAGTCATTGTCGTTTACGTTTTATGGATTCACAAACAGAGTTTTGGTGGGAGAAGTGTAATCTAGAATAACGTGTTCAACACGCAACATTAGTTTACATTCATAAGAAAAAACAGGAGCATTTGACATGCGATGTACCGTGATAGCTACGTTTTTGCACATAATGTATGGATCCGAGCACTTGGACTTACCAGAGTGGACAAAATATCCAGTTGCGACATGTCCCGAAATCGTGAAATTTCTTACCACCAAGTGTAGTGAAAGACCACATGCATGGATCCCATTTATATTTGTCAACAAAACTCGCATAGACCAAATCGAGTGTCTGAAATGTCGACAACGGCGCAGGTTAGAGCGCGTCTGTGAAAACGATCCTGACACATTAAGACCGTTATCTCTTTTTGACACGCGAATTTGCACGGATTGATAGAGTCTCTTCAAGAAATACAAAAATTTAATGTTTGACACAAGTGCAATCTTTCATTCCCTTCATAAAATTTGTCGTATTTTGGAAAATATCATAATACAATCTTGTTTGTGGATTGCGTCCTGTTCGACTCATATACGGGACAGGCCAAACAACTTGGCAATTCGCTCTCACTTTCATAAAATACCATGGATGAATTGGAATATGGTTTATGTTGTGGAAAACAAACGCAGAGCGCAGCATAAATTCATAATCACGAACTTGTGTGGTGATGTTCGGAATGTCGTGTAAACGATTCATAATTTTCATCACACTTGACACCATACCAACATAAAATCCGTTAGTGTATCCGTTTGCACCGTTTTGCTGAATGCTGGTCATCACACTATTTGGGGGAATGCTGCGCAAGAGCGAATTATTAAACTCGTTCATGAACAGATAATCTGAAGAAGTGGCGATGACGTATTTGTAAAGCAAGCCTTCGTTTCGTAGGTAATCCGAAACCATTTGCTCAGCATACAATTGATTCATTGCATTCACATTCATAGTATGTGTGTAAAATGACTTGTCGAAAGTTACGGGCTTGATAGTTTTCAAAACACGTGTAATATACGTCGAACTATGTGCGCGGTACACATCACAATTTAAAAGATGTCGCGCATGGAAACATCTTTTGACACGATCTACAGTACTAAATTCAGTCTCGAAATCAAAACATGCGATTGTTATCGAATAATGTTCGCGTAGTCTGTCGACGAAATTATTCAGCTTTTTGTGAGTTTTAATGATACCGCGATCTAAAATTCCAAAAAATACAACTAAAATCTCAGAATTCCGCATCATTATTTAAACGAATGAAATACTTTAAAATCATAAAACTGATTACTAACTGTTTTTGTTCATATTGCACACCTAAAAGGTTGGTAACAATATTACAAACCTTTAAATAAGTGTTGAAAACCTAAGTGCATACTCGTATTTGTATTTGTGGTTCTGAGACTTTATGACTCTGTGACTCTATTAAACATTTAGATTTTAAAATAATTGAATGATTTTATTGCTAGTATACATTATTTAAACTAAAGTGGAACAATTAGAAATCACTAAATAATCGTGTATCGGAAATCAAAACTTATTTATACAAAACAGCAAATATACTAAGTTAAATGTAAAGTTTATAAATTAAAATAAGGACACTTTCTAAATGTATGTTTGGAAGAACTACAACCTTAAAAAAATTAAACTGCACACAAAGGTGAGAGATCCAAATCATCAAACCCTTCTAAGTTAGTATTTAATCGTTGTTCCTTTTTTTCTTCGAACTCACTTCTCTCAACAAGCCATGTTATCTCTCCTTTGTCATAAACGGCAATTATATTATTTTTAGACTCTTCGTATGTTACAGTTTCGCAATCAAATGGTTCTATAAGCTTAGCGAGAATAATTGTTCTAACATTTTTCCCACAAAATTTGCAGAGTAGCTCGAAATTCCTTACACCACTTACTTGTTTACTAAACAGCCATAAACTGTTGAATTTTGAATTCGTAAAATGTCTTTGAAAAATACCTTGACCCAGTGCATGTTCTACTGAATTAATTTTATCTGCATCTTTTACTTCCCACGGCACTCCTATCGGCATTTCCAAGTCATTACTCAACTTAATTTTTTCCAAATCTATGTCTGAACTTATTTCTATAACATCTGGAATCACGTATTGAGTTGTCTCAGGATATGTGAATCTGCGTTGAGATACAGAGGTTGGACCCAGCCAACCCATACATGCTAACTCTTGTTTATGTTCTATTTTAACTCTTTTTTCAACTACTTTTATTTGAGAGTCATCAAGCTTAAAGTTTTCTTCACATTCGTATATTTTTTGAGAAATTCTTTTTTTTAAATTATGTTTTCTATCTTTTACTAGCTTCAAATTTTTCTTTATTTCATTTTTTAATTTTTTTTCATCTTCTTTTTTACTACTTTTTAGTGCTTTATTCTTGCTATACGTATAAATGTCGAAAACAGCTCCATTTGTTAACTTATTTATTTGTACCCCAAGCAATAGTGCGGCACCACTCGCCATCCATCCGTTATCGGTTATTCCGACATTTTTTTCCCACCCTCTATTTCTAGATCCCAACTCTTCTTTTAAAGTTAAAAAGTCAATTGAACAGTCTAAACAAAATATACCATTTTTAAAAAGTTCGATGTTTCTACTTTTCAAATAGTCCATAAATTTGTTTTCTCTGTGTTTTGGACCATTCTCATCAACGTCCAATAACTCGTGGGCGTTTTTCAATTTTTTGTTGTTTGGACAGTTTACATGAATATGTCTCAACATATTAACATATTTAGATACATCGTCTTTAGAAATTTCGGCACAACTATTTATTAGATTCCTTAGAATAGCATATCTCTCAAACCCTTTTTCTCTCAACAAGCGGTTGAGCTTTTCTAAAGATGGAGTGTATTGTTTTTCAGAGTTATCATCGTTTGTTTTTGTCATTCACTAATGCACAAAGATTTACAGAGTATGATAACAAAACTATAAGAACAGAGTTCGTATACAATAAATTATACAGATGAGTACACTACTAACTGGTCCTTGCATGTTGGACAACGCCAACGGTTTAGAGTTTTAGCAGAAGGCATTTTGTGCCGCTTCATGATAAAATGAATGTCACCAGCACTTCGACATTTAATCGAATACTTGTGAGCTACTGTGTTGTGCAGTGTAGTATCAGAAGAACATCTTTTACCATCACAACCAAGCTGTTTAGCTATTTTTACCCAAACTTCATCGTGCTTATGATGAGGTGTCAAAGCGTGTGCAAACTCATGAAGCAATGTATTTTTTAGTACATTTTTGTCCGCGTTTCCCCATAACATATATATGGAGATTTCAATCGTTTTTTTACGGTAATTGCACAATCCTAGTGCTCCCTTTCTCTTGTTCCATGCCAATTCCCAGGACATAATCTTTGGCTCCATGTTGAAAAGTATTGGATTGCCTCGAATAAGCAACTTTGTTTCGTTAAATTCATTCTTCAAGTACGACCATAAATGCTTAGTCTGTGATCCCGTGTTTTTATTATTAGTCGGTAAACTCCTAAAAAGTTCATTAGAACTCTTTACAACCGTCGTTTGTACAGGAAACGACTTCATATGTTCAGATGATTTTATCACCGTCGCTTTGACAGGTGTAGATGTCACCGTCGTTTGAGGAGTCTTAATCATCGTTAAGAAAATGATTGAATGATCTTACCCGACCGACATTCTTAATTTTTATTGTGCTTGAAATCGCGTTCACTTAAATCTAAAAAAAGTTAGTTACGAATGATTTGATGAATTGAAACGTATTATTTTATTAAACAATAAATAAGAAAGTGTCTTCCGCAATACTAAATTACTACACAATGTACCTAATTTTTTGAGTATAAAAAGTTATCCCATTTTTAATCTCTTAAGAGAAGCGATTAATGTCGATGCAGCATATTCTAAAACATAGTCATCTACCATGTAATTTTTTGTAATTTTTTTACATTCTTTTTTGTAGTATAATTTATTTTTCACATACTCTGAGATGTTCAAACATTCTTTTTCGAGTTTATAAATTATCGGAACATCTAGAACAATTTTTCCAACCGAATTACTATTTTTATATTTCCTAGGACTAAATTCCTCATGTATATTATATTTTTTTTGTAGTTTTCTCAATTTAATTGTTTCCGGACAATGTAAATTCATATATTTCCAAGTATTTTTATTCCAGTTCCAACAGTTGTGACAAGCAATGGGTATGAACAAATCATTGGTACATTTTGGAGCATTTTTATACCATGCTTGTGAAAAATACGGTGTAGTTGTTGAACCAGAGTAATAATTCGACTTACATCCTTTAGGATATAAGTTGTTTTCATTTGGAAGAACGTCCATGAATAAATCGTATTCTATTGAAAATTTTACTGCCATGTGTCTATCTGGTTTGTACAATGTTATTCCTGATTGATTGCACCTATTTTCTAAATATTTCCACCCTAACGAAAGTTGCTGATCTTCAGGCTTTCCGGATGCTGGTAGTATACATCTTGGATTATGAGTCATTTCTAGCATTTTTTTTCTTTTTCGTAAAGAAAAACCACCATTCCCTACAGTCCAATCACTTGGATGGTCAGTTGTTTTCCACCATTGTCCTGCCATTGGAGAACCAACATAATCATATTTTAAAAAACTGTCTATTTTTAATGTTGAAGTGGAACATGTAATACTATCCGGTTGAAAAATAAGAATATTATGTCCCATACAAGCATTCCAAAATATAGGCAAGAGCATTAATGATGACATTCTAAACCAGTTCATATCGTCGGTCTGTAAATGTGTGAAATATACTTTTCTATCTTCAAATAAATTCCTCAATTTGTTTTCGTTTGAAACTCCATGAAATAGTTGAATTCTCCATCCTAAATTTTTATGTATGTTGTTGACAACAAATTTTTGAAGTAAAGGCCTCCATGTTGTATCAATACAAACTGCTATATTTTTAAATAAATAGTTTGGTTTTGGAAAACTTATTCTCTGCAAGTAATTAATATTACTTTTATCCAACATATGTCCGCTTAATTTACAAATTCTTTCTTCAATTGATATTTCATCTGACTGTTTGCAGTCTTTCGCAAAAATAGTCAACTCTTTTGTCGAATCAGAGTCTGGATCTTTTTCAAAGTTTTCATTTTTAACTGGAAAACAGCAATAAACTTCACCATTACAAACTTCAAGACTGTTTGTGAGAAACCTTTTCCGAGTCGATCCATAGTATGCATGTTCAATATTTATAAATCCTGAAAGACATTTCAAAAAAAAGGAAGCACCTTCAGGTACTATTATTTTCATTCTTTTTGTTTAAGTTTATATTGAATTCTAACTTTAAAATTTTATTTATATGTTTGTGTTGTCATTATGTCGAAACATACCATAGTAGATGACGGTAATTGAAAGATCGATTGTGGAGACTGAGTGTCGGCTCGTCAACAATGACCATTTGCTCATGTTCTTTTTGTTTTCCGATGCTGAACGATTCTGTTACAGAAAATAGTTGCAAACATACTAACAATGTTAAATTTGACAATAGTTTTGAAAGTTGGTATTTGATATTTATGATACCAGATGAAATTAAACGCATAATCCGAAAAAAACTAAAAAAAATGGTAAAGAGCGATCTACCTTACTTTTATTTATTTCGTAAAGAGTATATGTTTTTTGACGAAGCGGAGTATTCCTGGGAACGGCAAAAGCAAGCAATCTCATTTACCACTAAAAAAGGAGTGGAAAGTTATAAACGTGCTTGTCGTTTGAGAATATGTTACAAATGTTTTTTTCGGTTCTCCAACGACATGGGTGAATGTGATCATTGTAAACAACAAGATATTGAAAACGAAGAAAAATGCTTTTACAGTGATATTAAATATATTGAAAAGTATTTGAATATGTTTTAAACAAGTTTTATAGTTTTTTAAATCAGTGTGTTCTAAAAATCATAAATAAAAATGTAAAATATGAGTAAAGGTGAATTTACTTTTCCTATATCAGTAGGTCTTGCAAATGCAATAAGAAGAACAATTATAACAGACATAGAATCATGGGCTGCTGATTCTGTAACATTTAAAAAAAACTCAAGTTGTCAAACGGATGAATATATAGCTCACAGAATAGGTTTGATACCTTTTGTTAAGATTGGAAATGGAGATACTATGGAACTAAATGTAAATGGGCGTACGGCTTGTGCAAGTGATATGAAAGGAAGTAATTTCAGGGTAGTAAAAGATACAGAAATTATTGAAATGATTGAAAATCAAGAGATAATAGCAACTATATTTTTTAAAAAGAAAAAAGGATCTGTTCATGCAAGATACAAAATGTGCTCGGGTGTAGGATTACAAATGTTACAAAATGACATGTACAAACTTGTTTTTGAGCCATTAAATGAAGAAGATCCTAATGATGTATTAGTAAATGCAATATCCTGTTTAAATGAAAAAATAGATAGGGCATTAGAAGATGTAGGAAAAATGACAGTATCCTAGTATTAAAAATATTTATCAAATGCAGGAAGTGTTCTTTTATACAATACTTTTCTTTGTATGCGATACTTTTTAACTTCAAAAGCCCAATATAAAAACTTGTTACTCGTACCTTTTTTTGCAACTGTTAAAACATTTAAAAATTTTCGTTTATGACTCCAAACATTTACACCTGAAAATATAGTCTGCCTGGAATAAAGTTCACTAAACCCTTTTTCTTCATTTGTACAAGATACGCATAAAAATATAGAGTACTTAGAAGTTGTGATGGCGGGATAGCATTTTGAAGTTCCACATTCTCGGCACTTTTTTGTATTTTTAATAGATTTTATTACATCATCATTTAATTTAAAACTAGTCCATTTTAGTTTTTGTAAAGAAACATATTTCCAATAATAAGAATGTTTCATTAAACAATTATAAAAGCTTTTGTTAGTCATTGATAAACGTAAAGCAAACCCAGCATTTATTCCCGATTGTAACAAAATTTCAAAGACACTGTCGTCAAATACCATACGAACTATTTTTAGTGAGTGTGTTAACTTCTTAAAGTAACTTGATTAGTCGTCATCAAATCTCCTACCTCCCTACCCTTCCACTCTCTCATTCCTCCACTTTCATATGGTGGACGACGGTGACTCTTTTTACAATATCAAATTCAAAGACGAGGTTTACAAGAACCAATTTTTTTGGTTGATGAAAACAATGAAAAGTAAGGTACCGACACCACCAGAAAAAACAGTTCCTATAAAAAGGTCTACTTTAACAAATAGAAGACTAAAAAGATGTAAATCTAGCGGTTTTTTAGTTTACTAACTAACTTTAAATAAAAATATATAAACCGGGTTTATTTTTACAAGTATAACCTAAAATAGTATCTTAGTTCCACCATTTCTTTTCGATACCCCCCAAATATCCAGCACCTGTCACTTTACAATCTACAAGTGCATCGTGTAAGTTCCCAATGGGTTCTTTACCGTAAATATAGTGATAAAGTTCAGAATTTGTAGGTGCTTTTACTTTACCATTTTTATCCAATGCTTTCACATATTGTCTTGAATTTTTTTGAGTACAAAAAAAATCACTTTCTTCAAAATCCCATTCACAGCCATTTATATTTGCTGTTTGTGACAACATACGAAAATCGAAAGATACATTGTGTGCAACCATTTTTTTATTTTTAGACTTCAAGTTTTTAAACAAATTATAAATAAATATAATTTCACTTTTTGCGTCAACACCATTTTTTTCTAACACACATGGTGTTATTTTGTGAACTCGCATAGCACCCGGCTTTATTGTGATATTAAGTGGTGGTTTCCAATATTTGTTATACTTGAAACAAATATTTTCTTGATCATCATAACAAACTACTCCCATTTGAATAATAACATCACTAAAAGATCCCCCTGTTGTTTCAGTGTCAAAAACCGCAAATGAAACATTGTCTAAATCTTCATATTCTTCTTTTTGAACTGAAACCATATCCGCGCGTTCTATTTGTTTCTTTTCTTGTCCAAGAGTTTTAATCACAGAAGCTCCAAAACGAAAAAATGCATCTTCGTCACTATCAAACGTATTTATGTCGGAAAATATCATGTATGAAAAGAATGTACTTAAATAGAAACATTAGTCTATAATTTTGATTAGTTAATCACTACTTTACCTAAATAATGAATAGGTTTAAAAGTAAGTTGATCATTTTTATAGTAGCCATGCGGTCTTTAATTAGTTATCGTTACAACTTCACAGTGTAAAAAATGCCGTTGTAATAAATAACGAAGCTCCGTATTAGTTCTAAAATAGTCAGTACAAAGACTACACGTGGAATTATGAATTTGGTAACAGGGAACGTTTTTAAGATGGACCAAGTATTATACGATGATAACAATCTAACATTGGAAACTCTTGATAGTTATTGGAAATCTGTAAAGTATGACAAAGAAAGTATTGTTTTATTTTACAGCCATAAATATGGTCCGTACCGTATATTTTCAAACTTTTATGAAATCAACCATAACTTTACAATACCGAATTGGTGTGGTTTGTACGGTGGAACCACAGTTAGTGTAAAATTCTCAGAACAATCTATTATGTTGTGTAAAGCTTCATTATTTAGAGACAAAAAATCCTTTTTCAAAATAAAATCTTCGACAAATCCACATAATTGTAAATTGTTGGGAAGAAATGTATCAAACTTTAATGATATTGTATGGAAACGACATATTTGTAACATAGCTTTTGAAACAGTGTATCAAAAGTTCAATAACTCAGATACATTTAAGGCACTTTTGTTGAGCACTAATAACAGTTTTATTGCTGAAGCTGCACCTAATGATATAGTATGGGGCATAGGTATGAACGAAAACGATGTACTAATACAACATATAAACTTGTGGAGAGGATCTAATTTGTTGGGGTTTTCTCTTATGAAAGTCCGTAACCGTTTATTGCTAGAAACTATAAAAAGGTAGACTATATTTTACAAAGAATCTATTTAAACTTTAGAACCGTCATTCACTTCAAAAAAGCAAGCTATGAAGATAAGCATCCACGACGGATACGACGAGTGCCTTTCCATTTTAGATTCTAGACCACTCAACTGGTGTCAGAATCAGGTTTATTGTTTACCTCATAATGAAAAGTACAAGACCGTTCCTACATATTATCGAAAGGCACTGATTGAAACTATCAATAAAAAAAAAGAACGTGGTGAAACTATTCCCGCAAAGTTCAAACTCGTAATGAAAGAAGAAGAAAATGGAACTGTTCAAATGATTCCATGTGGGGGAAAAGGTCAAATGGTCCGTGTTGTAGTACCTAGTAATTATGATTAACGAATAGTTTGTAATCACAACCAGTGATATTAAATAAAGCAATGTGTTTGATGAAAAGAATATGTCCGATTCCATTGTTACACGTATAACAGAAGCGTAAAGGTGAAATTGTGACCACCCACAATTTTCGATTCAGAAAACTACGATACACAAAATATTATATTAAACAAAAGTATGGAAGAAAATGCCGGAGTTTTGGAAGCCATTAAAATATTTTCAAGTGAAACATTCAATCCCCAGCTTCCAGATGAAATTATAAATTTGATAATTTCCAAATCTTATAAAACATTATGGGATGGCTGTTACTTTTGTGGAAAAATTCAGTTTTATATAATAACTCCTAAAAAAGTAAAAATAGAATATATAAACAAATACGATTGTCCTTATTGCGCAGTTTCCGAGTGATTTATTTCATACTGTATAAATAAGAACCCAAAAAATTAAAAGTTTTGTATTGTACGTTTAATTAATTATTCTATAATAATATATTTCAGTAAAAAAAGTGGTCATGTTTTTTTTATATGCTCTAATACCAAGTGTCATTCATCTAGACAAATGGTTATGTAACCAAGTAGAGATACAATACCAAATTATATATGACCAACTCTCTAACATAAAAACACAAGAAAAAAATGGTTTACTGACTATAATTAGTAATTATTGGAAAGAAAATCACAAGTATTGTACACAAAATGAACTATTCGATATAAACTAACGCATATTCACATGTACATAAAACTTACTGTTGTCATAATCTTTTCATGGGCTTAAAAAGTTCATTGGGAGTGAAGGGATTTATTCGTTCAGTGTTTTTTTTGGGCGTTTCAAAAAACGGTACATACGTAATTGTATCTACAATACCCGTAAATGTTTTTTTTGTTGTGGTGGTAGAGATGGTAGTTTCAGGATTGATTGTAATTTCATCACCGTCTATTAGATTTCCAGGCGACCAAGATTCAGTAATAACATCATTTATCAACGTATGATGATTTGTGTATTCATTTTTAAACAAAGTTTCTATATGTTGTGCAAATAGTTTCAAAATGTTTTTATAAATAACTCGTACTTCTTCAATTACAAATCCGTCGGTTCTAAAAGAAGTTAATTTTAATCCTAAACGTTGTTGATAATCTATTATTGGTATACAAGTTAAAGAAACTTCATTATCGTCGTTCTCATGAACACTAACATTTTGGGAAGACATGTATATTTTGATTGAATTTTGGTGTGTTACGGTTGCCTCGTGTGGTAACCATATTTTTACTTGTATGAACATTGGTTGATGTACACAGTAAGATTCACATGTTAATGTGTTTCTGTTTGTATTTGATGCTCTATAGATTATTGAGTCTCTCATTTATATAGTTTACTAAAAAAAAATATATTTAACTAGACATAGACTATTTTTCTGTTTACACGACGACACTGTTTCTTATCTCACCTTCAAAACAGGTGAGTGTCTTTTGTATATACTACCTATGATTCCACTTGCTACAATTATTTCACCGGTCGGTCCAAAAGCCACAAATATAAAACTCATAACCATAAAATGCGTTCAGTGGTTATACTCTACAGCGGTAGGTGGTTTCCAACTCAAATGTCAACATGGGTCTCAAACCATCTACATAATTTAATTGTACCATTAAATGCAAGCGTTGTTATAACGCTATCTAAGTCTCAATCTTGTGGTACTTCCAATCAATTATTTTTGGAAGAAACAAAGGCGCTTTTCGGAGAATATATTGTTGCGTCCAAATTTATAAAGGAAGAGCACAATCATGTTCCATGGAAGAATCCAGACCCCCAACACTTGACCCTATAAATGGGGTCGTTTTCGCGGTTGGTACGCACAATACGGCCATTTGCGTCAGTCTCTGAAGCTTGCAGGCCCAATGTATAATATGTATGTTAGGGCGCGATTGGATACATTGTTCGTGACTAGTATCCTTGATTATAATTTACAATTAAATTATGATACAATTTTAGCAGTAAAAGAAAAAAGTGGACTAAAAGTTCCCGGGGGATTGTCTGAATACAAAGACTGGTTTTATGTGACTAATTATGAAGGGATGTTTGCAATTTCAGACACGAGCACATATTCATATAATCTTACCGCACGTTGTTACGGTGTATGTCCAGAAGAACAAGTTGGCTATCATATAAAAACGCACAACTTTTCATTCAAACCTCTAATTATGCATCTAAACCTTGAACGTAAAAATTGCGTTGTACATATAAACAAAAAATAATTCAAAACTGCAATAATTCTGTTGCTCCCATTCCTCTTCCTCACCAACCTTCAATCAGATGGAGAGGCTTCCAAAACGTTTGTGCGTGATTTTTGCACTATTTCAAGTCTTCCCTACACTTTATTCGAAGTGGGGGCGAACAATGGCAAGTGGTCCAGAGAGTTTATCAAGTTTTGTCAGAGAAAATCGAAGATGGTCTTCATGTTTGAACCCAATCCCGCCTTCAAGTCATCCTTGACCGACATCGTCAACAAATACAGGAACGTCGAATATATTCCTCGAATCGCATGGCTAAACAACGATACATATCCTTTTTACATTGGGAAAAACTCGGAAACGTCTTCTATAGTTAAAAAAATGTCCGAACGGTATGGAATCAAAGATACCATATATGTAAACAGTACAGACATTCGATCGTACATTCGCAGAAATACCCACATCTTCATGAAACTCGACATCGAAGGGGGAGAGTACGAACTCCTATCTCATTTGATGACCGATCGTCTCTTGTGTCGATTGGATTACCTACTCATAGAATGGCATCTCAATGCTATGCCTCGGCAGCATAGGCTTTCTTGCTTGGGACTGCGATGGTACTTAAATTTCCACGTTAAAACGATATGCAAAAGATCTCTCCCTCGAATTTACCACAGCGAATATGACGGCAACAATATTGGTGCCATCGTACCAGGGCTGGCAGAAGAATACGATAAACGAATAAAACTTCAAACTTATAAGTGGAATCGGGTCTGACACAAAATAACTGTACACGACGACACAGACCCTTATCGCACTCTCAAATCATATACTTTGTACAAGCTTTATGTCTCGATTAGACCCATCTGTTTGCATTTCCTGCCATATTGAATGCAAATGTCGCACTTTTTTTCGAGACATTTGCTCTGACAGTTGTTCTATAAAAGTTACTCGTTTCTGTGAACGGTGTCATGATAACTTAAAAACCTTACATATGGATGATGACGAGATTAAGGTTTTTATAAATAATTTAGCAACTGGTATTGAAGAGCAGAAAAATTTAATTGGTGTTCTTTCAATGAAGAACATAATTTATTCTCAACAAATCAAGTACCTTATGAAGAACGTATCTAATCTAACTGAACATATTTCTGGTCTAATGGGACAAAATAAAGTTCTAACTGATCGCATCAGAGTCCTGGAAACTGTTTATAATTTTAGGCCAAATATTAATGCAAAGCCATTCAACCCTTGTTCTAGATAGTTTCAACCTTTAAAAATTGTTCACTAAATAACAGGTAACTTTATCCCATGTGCAACTGCAATTTGTAAATGGGATAAAGTAACACCATCCACCATGTCTAAGCGAGTGTCTTTTGTACTCGACGACACTGACCCTAATCGCACCAAAAGGTATGCCTCCACCATTTCCTTCCACACGGAACCAAAAAAAATACTCCACATAAGCCTGGGCTCAACTGTAATTTCCAAATGGGGAAAAGTTGGAACCGTTCAAAAAATAGTTATGGATGAGAATACTAAAAAAAAAGTATTTATAGTTGATTATTATGCAGGTGATCTTCCAGAATGTTGGAACATAGGTGGACAAAATTTTTCCAACAAATATCTAAACTTGAACCCTACGGATATCATCACGATTGGTCATACATATGACCAAATAAAATGTATCAAGGGTTAAACTCCCAACCTAGGTCGTTACAAATTTTCATAAAAACTTCATCTTGTAATGCAAGTTTCTCTTTTCCTTTTAGTAAAGATAAACCCTCAAGCATGTGATGAAGTCCTAGGATTTGAAAACATCTGTACAAAACATAAGAGTATGATAAAAAATTTTTTCTAGATTTCGGAGCGTGTTTTTCAAATACTGGTTGCATTTTCATAAACATTCTCTTTAATGTTTCTTCTGTTTCAGAAGAGATTCTAAAGGGTCTTTTTCCAGATATTTTACTTGTAATTTGACAAACATGGTCGTAACATTTTCTTAATTTCAAAGTTTTCAAAGCTTCCCTTATTTTTTTTTGACTAATGTCTTCCATGTTTGTTATTCTTTGCCTGTATAGTTCTTCCATTACTTTTTGTAAAATATCAGCCGGAACCTCAAAATTTTCTTTACCTTGACAATGTGCAATCCATGAAATGAAATGGTTTACGCGCTTGTAACTAAATATAGAAAATTCCACAGTATCGTCATAACTTGTGTTTTGTGTAGTTGCATCCAGGTAAGTGGAAGACCATCCACATTCTGAACAAGTCATTAAAGATTTGTTCTGTAGTAATAACAGTCTTGTGTTACAAGTTGGACATTCGTCTCTAAAAGTTACAACTACCCTAGGCGGAGATTTTCCCATTTCTGCCAGGTACTCGTTTACTAAACTTGCTTGTCTTTGTGATGTTAAATCTGCTTCTTTTACATATGCATCGATTGTCTCTTTTTTTTTATAGTTATTTTTTACACCAACTTCAATTCTTTGGCGATAAGTTTGCATGTATGACACAACTAATTTTTCATATTCATGTTCTCGTTTCATAGATTCTCTTATATCTGCTTCCTCATCTATTTTTTGTGCTTCCAACAACATGTCGTTTTTTTTACGAATAAGCCATCTACAATTACTAATTGACTCTGCTTCTGTTCTAAGAAGTTCTGCTTGTTTTCTCAGAACATGAGAGTTTTCTCTTTCATGTACAAGTTGTTCTCTTTTCATTTCAATATGTTTATCAAGAGGTACCATATTAGGATCATTTGATCCTTTTTTTTGTTTTTTAGTTGAATGAATACATTCCATATTTATTGTTATAAATAAATTAAAAAAATAAAACTGATTTTTAAACGTTTTTATATGTTATACTAGAAAAATTTTAAGGCTAGTTAACAAAGAATGGAAACTATAAATTCTATTAAAAATTTAAATATTCCAACTCGCGAAATACAATCTAAGCTCGGAATGTCGGATGACATACTTGGTACCATGGCAACAAGAATTAGTTTTTTTGTTGGTTTTTTGGTTTTTACTTCGCTTTTAAACATTCTATCAATTACTGATTTTTATTTTGAAGGAAACACACTGAAATATGGTATACCTTTGTCTGTTTTAACATTGTTGTATTCGGTTTCATATACGCGTGGTTATATACTATCTATTCTTCATCCACACAACTCGTAGGTTTATAATTTCCCACGACATGGAAACCTTGTTTATGAATCGTAAACGTCAAGTATAAACCATTTATTCTTGGATACAGTGCCAAAGATACAATAATAGATAATAATAATAATACTACTAGTTTGTATGTAAATAAACCATCCTTAGATATTCCACCTTCATATTCTGTGTCTCTTTCTAAAAGCATTCTTCCCATTTGACTTTTTTCATAATCTTCACCATTTTCCAAGGAAAATTCATTTATATACGCTGATCCATATTTTTTTATAATCGAATCCTTCGTTCCTTCCCACATATTATAATACAGTTGATTACAATTTGTTGAGCTTTCATAAAGTATTTTAACCCATGGCTTTCGGCACACTTTTGTGATCCAATGTATCGCGATATTTTTTGTACTAATACTTTCTTCTGGTCTTCCAACATCTAAAATTTCATAAGTTTTGAATTCCGTATTTAAAAGGGCTTGTTCTGTACAATCTATTACATTATAATAAAGTTTTGGATGTGGATAGTTTTTATAATTTATTAGCTTTTCGTATATGGTCTTGTTTGGATAAATGATCATAACACCCGCGTTAAAATGTGTATGGTACTTACCTTTTTGTGCCATAAAAATTCCATCATCTTCTACAGCATCCATACTTTGTAGTAAATACGAATCTGTATCCAAGTACAGTATTCTTCTATAATTAAGATTCCACAAATGAAGTTTAGTCATCATCTTCCCCCATCTTTGGTTCTTATCATATGTACTTTCGTATTCACATGTATGCCACCAGAACTCTTCTATTGGAAAAACTTTTACTATTTTTATATTTGAGTTTGTTTTTATAATATCATCAAAATTATTGCTCAAATCTTCTGTTGTCATTATGACAATATCTCTTTTTTTATCCCTTTCAAGTATTGATTCTATTAACACTTTTGCACCTTTTATATACCCTGAATCCGTTGTTGTTAGTAAGGTTACATAAGCTTCGTCTTGCCTATTAAAAAATACTTTAGGTTTTACTGAATGTGTTACATTATTATCTTTGAAAAATTTTGATAGTTTCGAAATTGTTCCTGTGGGATTTTTTACGATTTCATCATTATAAATTGTTACACTCGTTGTATTTGAACATGCACTTTCGGAGTTTTCATAATATTTATCATATAGTTCCGACCATTTCTTATAATTCACATTTTTACTTGTTACACATTGCGATTGTTGGAAGTTATAGTCAATTAATGCGTCACTAGATTTATAATTTTCTTTTTTAACAAAGTTAATTTGTTTACGACAAATACTTTCGATTGTAGTGTTTTTATCTCGTTTGACAAATATGCATATTGGGTTTTTGAACAACGGCATCCATTCTTTTGCTAATAAACTTAGTCTAGGGTCTTTTGTAACCCATGTACACATTTCATCCAGCTTTTTTATAACAGATATAGCATTTTCTCTTTTATATACAGGACTTCCTTGTCCATTGTATGAATAACCCGACCATGAAGGCATACTAGACTTTGTATCAAACTCATCAAATCTATCTTGGTTTATTTGTACAATATCTTTTCTTTCCCAGAATTTCATTGGGTTTTTTTTTGAATAAATAAAATCGTTCTTTTTACCACCATATATACCCATTTCCATTGTTAAATTTGATAGAATAGAAGTTCCGGTGTGATGCATTCCAAATATCAATATTTGTTTACAACTCATTATATTTGTTTTACATTTTTTATAAAAAATAAAAAGAATGAACATAATCGTTTGAAACTATTTATTTCTATTTACAGTGTCAGATTATTAGTTTATTACTTTGTGTATTTATATAAACTTATAAAGGTAACAAAAAATGATAGTACTAAACGATAGTGATAATGATGATGAAACTATTGGTTTTATAAGCAAATCTAAAAAAAAAAATTCCATTGGATTGTGTGTTAATATCAAGAATATTTTAGTAACTTTTTTATTTCTATTATTAGTATATACATTTTTTGTTAAAAATTGTTATTATACAATGAACCCACCTCCGATGAACCCACCTCCGATGAACCCACCTCCGATGAACCCACCTCCGATGAACCCGCCTCCGATGAACCCACCTCCGATGAACCCACCTCTGATGAACCCACCTCCGATGAACCCACCTCCAATGAATCCACCTCCAATGAATATAAATCCAGTTTTTATAAGTCCATATCCTCTCATAATGAATACAAATACAGATTTGAGTACATATCCTCCTTCATTAAATATATATACAGATTTGAGTCCATATCCTCCTCCATTAAATATATATACAGATTCGATTCCATATCCTTCTCCTCCATAAATATATACAGATTTGTTTGGTACTAAAACGTTTGATCAAGAATAATAATCGTCTCAAACATATAATATTGTTGGGTTCTTGTCGTTTTTTTTTTATTTTTTTTTTAATTTAACTTTAAAATAAAGTAAACATATGTTTTTTTTATTGTTAAGTATGATAACATCTTATACTTACAGTTGGGAAGAACTTCACAAAACTGCACAAACAAACTTCGTTGTCTTTGTTGATACAGTTAGAGACTATAAGAAAAACTTTCCTTGTGAAGAGTGTAGGTTAAACTTTAAAAAAGAAGTTTTTAGAATGGAAAGTATATTACCACTCGATTCTATACAAAGTGTAGAAGAATCCTCTATGTGGATATGGTTGGTACACAATAGTGTCAATCTTCGACTAGAAAAGCCATTTTTTAATTGGAATCCAACCTTATTTCCTATATGTTAATATACTTTAAGATGAACGAACTTAGAGAGTACTTTGACTAGAAACAACAGAGTGCATACCGAATCACCCTTGAACTTTATAATTTTTATTTAGACAAAAAAAATTAAAACTATACATTATATTTAAAAAAATGTCATGAATCATTCTGGAACAGAAAGTCCATTTGAAAGAAAATAAGCTTTACACCTTAAGAACTTTTCCTTGTAACTCCTTGCTTTTTCTTTTGCGGTTTCAAGTTGTTCATGTAACTCGTCATATTCATCGAGTTTACGTTTTTTATCAAAAGCCTTTTCTTTTCGCGCTGCTTTTATTTTTTCCCACTCTTCTTCTGTATATGCCGATTTTCCGCGCTTGTCTGTTTTGTTATCCTTGTTTAGGTTTTTGTCTTTTTTAAGAAATTCCATAGCTTCTTTAATTGCTTGTTCTTTTTTGATGGGAACCCAATTAGGAGTCGGTTCTCCTTTTGCCATACCTTCTGTAATATAACCAACATTTTTAATATTGTTAAGACCATGCATAATCTCTCTGTTGATATCTATAACTTGTTTTGATAACAGTTGATAGTCGTGATCAGAACTTGAGTGGCAAATCTGTTCGACTGTTTCTTTCAGTAATATCACTCCTGGTTTCATGTGGATCGGAAGGTCAGGGTCGTATGTAATGAGAGACATTCTTTGTCAAGTGATTATTTCACGCGCAGTCTGTCTCCATTCGATCTGCAAGAGAATTTAAACTATCAACCGCTCCTGACTTCATAAGAGTGTCTTTTATTAACACGAAATCTTGAACATCTTTCCAATTCGTAACACCAAAGTGTGTTGGTGTAAATGGTTTTGACACGTTTGCGATCAAAATCAAGCGTGTAGCTCTATTATACTGACCTGATTCCATGCTCCCCGTTAATTTATTTCGTGCTCTACATGGAACTTTGACGAATGTATGATATCTTTGATTGTGCGCAAGTATGATTAATTCGTCCAAGTCTCCAAGTTTCCTTTTTGTTGGTCTTCTCCATGCCCGGTCAACTTCAAATGCTACCACACTCACCGCGCCTTTCTTCAGCAATTTTTGAAAGCCGAAACTGTGCCATGTTGAGTCAATATCGATTTTTAAAAAGTCAACATGTTTATTGGAAAGTAAGGATTTCCAAATATCATCAAGGCTTCGTGTTTCTACTTTATAACTAGCATTCTTTTCCTTATTTAGGATCTGAAGGCTTAAATTCTTTGTATGATTTGTGTACTTATCTCTGCCATCTGAAGGAATTATACCAAGACGCATTCGAGTCATCTTGCACAAATGGTCTGAATAACGTTGCTCCAAAAGTTTATAATTGCACCACTTATCTGCACAACATGTGATGTGCATATAAGCCGTTCCAGTGAAATCTTTCATTATACCCGTCTGTGGAGAGAGTGCGAGTGCAATCGCACGTTTTTTTACGCGAGTGTACGAAGCATATTGTGGATGATGATCAAAACGATATTGAAGATCTAAAGCAAAATCTTCGAATGCATCAATTCCCAAGACCTCGGATCCCGGATAGTGAAATGAATCCAACCACAACAATGCATCACTAACATTCTTGTGCGGTCCGTGGCTCGCGTGACAGCCTGCGTCGATCATGACTCGAGGGACATCTTCACGCCACAATGACTTTAAATGCTTAAACATGCGATCCTGTGAGACAACATGCCATTGCGTAAATTTTAGTAACATTTATTTAAATAAATTAATTTATTATGATTAGTATTTCGTATCTATTAAGTATTAATTCATTGTGGAAACGAATCCATCAAAGGACGTAAGAATCCAAAGCAACGTTGTGCTATTTATTTATGTTATCCGCCTAGAAAGTTTGAAAGCTCTCGTGATCTTGTAAAATATATTTGGAACACGCGACAATATGAATACATACGAAGAAGAAAAGTATACATGCACGACACTGACCCTAGAAGAAACATTGAACAAATACGGAGTTGCTATTCTTCCGAATGTACTGACATATCAAGAATCTAACACTGTTTTGTCTGAAATGTGGGATTTTTTCGAACATATTACAAGTAATTGGCAAGTTCCATTAAACAGAAATGACAAACTAACTTGGAAAAATTTTTATGATTTATATCCTATGCATTCTATGCTTTTTCAACATTTTTCAATAGGGCATGCACAAGTAGTTTGGAATTTGCGCCAAAACTTGAAAATTATTGAACCTTTTGCAAAATATTGGAATTGTAAACCTGAGGATTTATTGGTATCGTTTGATGGGTCTTCATTTTCTCTTCCACCAGAAGATACAAATCGTGGATGGCATAGAAAAAATTGGATGCATACAGACCAAAGCTATTTAAGGAATGGGAAAGAGTGTATCCAATCTTGGTTTACACCATTGGATGTAGATGAAGGAGACGGAACGCTTGCTTTTTACGAAGGAAGTCATCTGTTGCATGAAGAGTTTGCAAAAGAGTTTGAAATAAAGGAAAAAAATGACTGGTTTCAATTGAAAGAAAATGAACATGAACTTTTTTATAGTTCAAAATGTAATCTCAAAAGAATAAAATGTAAAAAGGGAAGTATGGTATTTTGGGATTCTAGATTAATTCATTGTGGAAACGAACCCATCAAAGGACGTAAGAATCCAAAACAACGTTGTGCTATTTATTTATGTTATCAGCCTAGAAAGTTTGCTAGCTCTAATGATCTTAAAAAAAAAAGAAAGGCATTTAATGATCTTAGAACAACTTCCCACTGGCCTTGTAAAGTAAAGCTTTTTTCGAAAAAGCCAAGAACATGGGGTGGGGAACTAAAAGAAGTAGTTCCTTTAGAAGCTCCAAATGTTTCGGATCTTGGGGAAAAAATAGCTGGATTTTGAGTATCAAGGATATAGAGTAGAATGTGACTTATATGTTTACATTTTTATTTTTTTTAGAGTTTTTTGTACTTCTACATCTAAATTGAATGTACCTTTACAATCACTAAACATTTTTAAAATCATTTCAATCAAACAACACATTTTTATTATATTAAATATAATAAACCATTATATATAACGGGATTATATATCTAAAACGTAAATGTTCAATCTATCTTCTATATGCTCTATTAACTTAAGTTTTATTTTATTATTTGAACAAAATACGTTTAAATCTTCATGTATATTATATTGATATTCTTTTATATAAGGTTCACCTGCAAGCATCAAATCTGGTATTTTTTTTTTGGGTGATATGTCACAAATTAGTATTCTTTTTTTTGAAATTCGTAGAGCATTTTCAAGTATACGTATTCTCCCATTTTGAGGAACTTCATGCAAGGTAAAGAAAATGCTACTTGTGTCATATTCTTTATCACTTCCGAAACTTTCAGAATTACCAACGTAAAATTTTTTACTAGGATGCACTAATTTTGCGACAGAAATCATAGCATTTGATGTATCCACACCTACACCATTTTTAGTGGTCGAAAATCCTGTTCCACAGCACAAATCTACATTTTGTTCATGTGTACTTAAAAAATTATACTTGATAGTATTACGAACGTCTTCGTTGTTATAAGACACAACATCTATTACTTTAGTTGCTAGTGGAGAAAGTAATGCTTGTTTCCACCCATTCCCCAAGTTATGTATATTTGGATGGTTCCAATATTCCTTTATATAATTGGGTGTATAGCAGGAAACACTCACTAAACTAAAAAGAATATTCATCGTTTGTTTGGTTATACACATGAACAAAATTTTGATTCACACAAAAAATATGATTCATGACACTGGATTTTATATATTTTATGAGAGACCGTCATTTCGTCAAAAAAAAAACATTGACAAATTTTGGAATGAACAAAGAGCGATTGCTGAAACAATTATTAATGCAAGTATAAGAGATAAAGAAAACAAGTTTATAAACAAATCACTGTCAAACAATAAAAAAGTGACAGAAAATTCTAGAATGAAAAGTTACAAAAGTGTTACTAATTTATACTCTTTTAACAAAAATACTTGATATTTAAAAAAAAATAGAATTGTAATTTTTTTTTATTTTTAAAGATCATCGTGATTATCCAGAACTTCATCTTCAGTATTTGTATCAGAAAACAATATTTCAACAATAGGTTTTAACTCAGAAAGTTTTTCTTCAAACATTTCATGTGTGGATGATTCATTTTCATCCAACCATTCGTTCACTGAATCTAACGCTTCTTTTATTGTTTCTTTTTGTTCTATTGTTATTTTTTCTTCGTTCTCATTCAATTTTTGAGTACATGTATGTATAAATGACTCCAATTCGTTTTTAGAATTTATATTTTTTTTGAAAAGTTCATCTTCCTCTTTAAATTCTTCTGCTTCTTTTACCATTTTATCAATTTCTTCTTGTGTAAGTCGACCATTGTCATTCTTTATTTGTATTTTTTCAATTTTACCTGTTCCTTTTTCAGTTGCAGAAACTTCAAGTATACCATTAGCATCTACTTCAAATGAAACTTCTATTTGAGGAACACCTCTTGGTGCAGGTGGTATTCCAGTAAGTTGAAATTTCCCTAAAAGATGACAATCTTTTGTCATACTACGTTCTCCTTCATAAACTTCTATATTTACGCCTTCTTGATTGTCGACGTGTGTACTAAAAGTATTTGACTTTTTTGTGGGCACAACTGTATTTCTTGGAATAAGTGGAGTTAACACTCCTCCTACCGTTTCTATTCCTAATGTAAGAGGAGTTACGTCTAAAAGTAGTAAATCTTTAACTTCTTCACCTCCTTTACCAGATAAAATACCAGCTTGAACAGCTGCACCATATGCGACTGCTTCATCAGGATTGACACCTTTACTCAACTCTTTTCCATTGAAAAAATCTTTCAACAAAGATTGAACTTTAGGTATTCTTGTCGATCCTCCAACTAATACGATATCGTCTATTTCATTTTTTCTAAGCTCAGAATCTTCTAATACTTTTTTAACGGGTTCCAATGTTTTTTTGAACAAGTCTAAACATAATTCTTCAAATCTTGCTCGTGTTAATGTTTCAGAAAAATCAAATGATCCGTGTAAAGATTCAATTTCAAGTCGGACTTGATGTTGTGTAGATAAAGAACGCTTACCTCGCTCAACTTCTCTTCTCAATTTTTGAATGGCTTTCTTGTCACTTGATATATCAATGCTATTTTTCTGCTTAAACTTTTTTAAAAAATAATCAATAAGTCGGTTGTCAAAATCTTCTCCACCCAGATGTGTATCACCACTAGTCGCAAGAACTTCAAATACACCATTGTCAATAGTCAATAAAGATACATCAAATGTACCACCTCCTAAATCAAAAACTAGAATATTATTTTCTCCATTTTTTTTGTCAAGGCCATATGCTATTGCTGCAGCAGTGGGTTCATTTACAATTCTAAGTACATTTAACCCAGAAATAGTTCCTGCGTCTTTTGTCGCTTGTCTTTGTGCATCATTAAAATAAGCTGGTACTGTAACAACGGCATCTTTCACTTCTGTTCCTAAATATGTTTCAGCAGTTTCTTTCATCTTTCCTAATATCATTGCAGATATTTGTTCGGGCGAAAATGTTTTCCCGGAGGTAATCTTTATATTTGGTTTTTTTTCGTGAGAAACTACTTCAAAGGGCCATAGCTTCATATCAGATTGTACTGATTTTTCGTCAAAGTTTCTACCTATTAATCTTTTTGCGTCATATATTGTGTTTTCTGGGTTCAAAGATGCTTGGTTTTTTGCAGAATCGCCTACCAATCTTTCTGAATCCACAAATGCTACATAAGAAGGTGTAATTCGATTTCCTTGATCGTTTGCAATTATCTCAACTTTTCCATTTACATAAACACCTACACACGAATATGTGGTACCTAAATCAATTCCTATCACATCTCCATCCGACTTAACATAATGTATAAACAAAAAAAATAGTAAATTAAACATTTGTGTAATTTTAAAAAAATATGTAAATAAAAAACTGATTTGATGGAAAAAATAAAACATGAGTTCGAAACGTTCAAAGTTCAAAGAAATAAAGATGAGACTATGAAAAGAATTTTCACTCTAACCAACACTTTTACACGTAAAGAAATACAAGATACTTTCGATTTATTGAACAAACTTCAATATGATAAGGAAATCAACTTTGTTGTATTTGAAGTTTTTGAAATTTTATACAACAGTACACCGTAGTAAACAAAAGTCAAAGTTCGAGCGAAATCGACTACACACAAATATGACACAAATATTGCATATATAACTAGTAAATATTTGTCTTGGAGTCTTAGAGTCTTAGAGACTATAATTGTATACTTCAACCAAATGTATGAAAATTTATACAGATAGCTCATTCATACTATTCAACGTGTAAAACTATTAGAGAATAAATGTCTTTAAACAAATGAAGATTTCATATTTTAGCTTCATGATAGTGGTACGAGTTCCAAAAGTTTCTGTATCACGACTGACGCGTAACGAAAACATAGCTGTCAAATGTCACTGCACGACACTGACCTTCCGTTTGACATTGATTCATGGCTACAGACTGTGTCATTATGGGAAACGGCAAACATTTTTGAAAAGTTTGAATGGCTACCAAAGGAAGAAGAAATCAGTTTTTTTTTAAGTAATATTAAAATAAATGAAAAAATCCGCAACAAACTTGATGGAATTTCAAAAAAAAAGTACCGTAAACGTTTGTGACAAAGGTTCTCATTACCT
>Ga0115570_10000665_pt1 | contig 28524 bp, 27 predicted proteins | sample COGITO_mtgs_1205_3_FD_87294 | JGI IMG/M metagenome (GOLD analysis project Ga0115570, IMG submission 87294) | Pelagic marine microbial communities from North Sea - COGITO_mtgs_120524 | ecosystem: Environmental > Aquatic > Marine > Epipelagic | place: Germany:Helgoland, sampling site Kabeltonne... | reverse complement strand
GTGACGCTTCCTTTTTGCCAATTTTGGAATAGATGCGTATTTTAAATTTTCAACAAAAAAGGGTTAAACCCCTCTCGCGATCATTCCTTTTCTAAAAAAGTGAAGATCAGAGAAAAAGTCCCAATCGTTAAGATAGGTTGAAGTGTTCAGTGTTAGCATTCAGGGAGGTTGAAATTCAAGGATATTTTTAAAGTAGGTCTCCCTTTCCATTTACTTTAATTACGAGTTCTTGCAGATAACAGTTTTTCCAGTCGTTTGGTGTTGGACAATTTTGTTTCTCTCCTTTTATTATGTATTCATTCTTATGAACATTTGATGGAGTAATTTCTCTACCATAATCATTTAAAGAATCTCCATATGTTCTAAACCATAGTTCATTTCCCATTAAATCCAATTTGGTTAAATAAATATCATTATTTCCAACACCATAAGAACCGGTTTGTCCGAGTACGAAGTAACCGTCTTCTAATTCTAAAATGTCCTCAACATAGTCCCAAGAATTCCCTCCAATTGTTGTTTTCCATTGGATATTGTCATTCAAATACTTTAAAACAATAATATCGCAATCTGTACCATCGGAACCATAACAGTTTGTGTCATAATATTTGATATATCCTCCATCGGAGGTGTTTAATTCTTGATAAACTTGTTTCCAATAATCCACCGGCGGTGGGGGTAACTCTTTAAAAATAGGATCATAAAAGCCAATGAGTAATGAAATAATTCCGAATGAAATAAACACATAAGCCTTCTTAAGTAGTGACGTATTTTTTGAAGCACTAAAATCTTCATTAAGAATGGCACTAATTTTATTTATGGAATAGATCGAGGGAGTTACCTCGTTATTTTCAATTCTTTGGATTGTCCTTAATGAAACACCAGATTTTTCAGAAAGATCAAGTTGAGTTAATCCATTTTTTATTCTCGATTTTTTTATTCTTTTACTCAAGATCATAGAAAAGTAGTTAATTAAAGGAAATACAAATTAAGTGAAATTTTGATTCAATTATTAAACTTTGAATACGTCATTTAAACGTCAATCAAGGTTTCTGTCAGAAAATTACGAAAAAGGAGGGGGTTATCTATAAAAAAGCGGGATCAACTCAAGCTTAATACTTCCATTATGATGCTAAAATTAGCAGTTGCTCTTGGTAAGGTTCGAGGGTATGATTGACGACTCCGAAAAGAATAAAACATTACCGTGGAATCATCCCTTAGGGGAATTCATCCAATTAAAAATTCAGCATGCAACGATGAATTTCTTTATTTCTTATCGTGTATTTTGGTAGGAATCCCCTGATTCCAAAGCGTTAGTACATCGGTAGCTACACTAGCGCCACTTCCGGCGGCAATGGCAAATTGACTGCGCCAACCTGCAATAGTCCCACAACAGTAGAGTCCTTTTTTTATGAGGTGATTTTCATTTTTCAGTTGAATCCTTTCTTTTGCAGGATTGGCTTTTTTATGAGGAATTATATAAGATTCCAAGCCTCTTATAGTAAAAGGCTTGGAATAATTTAGAGCAACAATTACAATTGCTGATAAGTATATATTTTTGTTTGTAATTACCCGATAACCTTCTTCAGCATCCTCAATCGCAATTACTTTTTCTTTTTCGATTTGTGAAATTTCGGGATATAAAGATGCAAGTTGTTTTTTACCATCAACCAAAATATTGGCCCCAAGTGTTCCCGGATCCAATCCTAAAACGTTGTTAAATAATGCATTTTGTAGGTGTGATGTTTTTTGATGAAGAATGATACCCACGTTTTTGTCAGCCGCAAAAGCTTTGTTCTTAGCAGACCCCAACACCAAAGCACATTGCATTCCTGCAACGCCACCTCCAATAATTAATGCATTAAAATTCATATTTACACGAATAATATTTTGATGTTTTGAGCAAAAAGTTTGACAGAGATTGCTAATAAAATGACTCCAAAAACCTTACGGATAATTTGAATTCCATTTTGGCCAATAATTTTTTCAATTTTAGAAGACGTTTTAAGAACAATGTAGATTAAAATAACATTGAGCAAAACTGCGACGATAATGTTTTCAATATAAAACTCGGATCGTAAAGAGAGTAAGGTGGTTAAACTTCCAGGTCCTGCAATTAAAGGGAAAGCCAATGGAAATACGGTGGCCGTAATGGGTGCGGTATGCTCGCTGTCTTTGTATAGGGTAATTCCTAAAATCATTTCTAAGGCAATAAAAAATAGGATAAAAGCTCCTGCAACAGCAAAAGAGTTGACGTCAATACCAATAAGCTCCAATAAACTTTGTCCTAGAAAAAGAAAAATAATCATAATGACTCCAGCAATCAACGAAGCTTTCTCCGATTGAATATGCCCAAACTTTTTTCTTAAATCTATGATAATTGGAATGTTTCCAACAATATCGATTACAGCAAACAAAACCATAAAAGCCGTAAAAATTTCTTTAAAATTAAAATTCATATTGTTTTTTTGCAAAACTATTAAACTAACCTCATAACTAGGTAAAGTTAAAGGAAATTTTTATACTATTTTTGTCAGATGTTTCAATTAGGAAAAACCATTGTCTCAGAAGAGATTATCGAAAAAGATTTCGTGTGTAATTTATCAGCATGCAAAGGCGCATGTTGTGTTGCTGGAGAGGCAGGAGCACCTTTAGATAAAGAGGAAACAAAAATTCTTAAAGAAATCTACCCCAAAGTAAAGCCCTTTTTAAGAAAAGAAGGCGTCGCTGTTATTGAAAAAGAAGGCACCTGGATCCCGAATGAATGGGGCGAGTTAGAAACACCATTAATTAAAGGAGCAGATTGCGCTTACGTGATTTTCGATAAAAAGAACAAGGCCCTTTGTGGTATTGAAGAAGCCTACAACGCGGGTGTAATCGATTGGAAAAAACCCCTCTCCTGTCATTTGTATCCCATTAGAGTGAAAGATTTTAGTGAGTTTGCTGCCGTAAATTATCATAAATGGGAAATTTGTGATGCTGCATGTTCCTTAGGAAAAGAACTTCAAGTACCTGTATACACCTTTGTGAAAGAAGCGTTGGTTCGAAAGTTTGGACAAAATTGGTATGATCAATTAGAAAAGGTAGCCGCCAAACATTTAAAAAAATAACACCTCCTATTGCAAAATTTCTTAGGTTCCAAGAGTTTGTTTAAGTATCCCGTTTTTTTTGGATTTCATTTTTTAAAAAAAAAAGAGGTTTAAAAAGGGTAAAAAAGAATCTTTGACGAAACCCAATAGAATCAACGGTTTTCAGTTTTTTAACTTCATAAGGTATTGTTTTTCATGCATTTAAAAAAACAGTAAAAATTAATAAAATTGCTAAAAAGTTCATTTTGTTAAGAACTTCATAGGATTTGTGAATAAGTATGACTTTCATTTTGGAACAAAAATTTCAATCTTTGTTAGAGTTGTTTTTAACACATCAAAACGTTAAACAAATATCAAATCTCAAATAAAAAAAACAAATCCAATGTCCGTCAAAGAAGCAGCACTTGTTACAGAACCAATTTTACAACCAAATGATAACCGCTTTGTTATTTTTCCAATTCAACATGATGATCTATGGGAGTGGTATAAAAAGCAGCAAGCCTGTATTTGGACTGCAGAAGAAGTTGATTTATCAGAAGATGTTTTGGACTGGAATAATAAATTGTCAGAAGACGAGCGTTACTTTATCAAGCATATTTTAGCCTTTTTTGCAGCTTCAGATGGTATTGTAAATGAAAATCTTGCTGAAAATTTTGTAAATGAAGTACAGTATTCAGAAGCAAAATTTTTCTATGGTTTTCAAATCATGATGGAAAATGTACATTCAGAAACCTATTCGTTATTAATTGATACTTATGTGAAGAATGAAGCAGAAAAAGATCAATTGTTTAGAGCCATTGAAGTTTTTCCAGCGATTAAGAAAAAAGCAGAGTGGGCATTAAAATGGATCGAATCCGATTCATTTGCGGAACGATTAATTGCATTTGCAGCCGTAGAAGGGATTTTCTTTTCAGGAGCATTTTGTTCGATTTTCTGGTTAAAGAAAAGAGGTTTGTTACCAGGATTGGCATTTTCTAATGAATTAATTTCTCGTGATGAAGGAATGCATTGTGATTTTGCGGTGCACCTCCACAACCACCACATCGTAAACAAAGTGCCAAAAGATCGTATTAGAGAGATTATTGTAGACGCATTAAACATAGAACGTGAATTTGTAACGGAGTCTTTACCGGTGAGTTTAATTGGAATGAATTCGAAGTTAATGACACAATACTTAGAATTTGTAACCGATCGTTTGTTGGGTGAATTCAATTGTGAAAAAGAGTACAATGCTACAAATCCATTCGACTTTATGGAAATGATTTCCTTAGAAGGAAAAACCAATTTCTTTGAAAAAAGAGTTTCAGAATACCAAAAAGCAGGGGTAAAATCTGGAGGAACTGGTAGTATTAGTTTCGATTCAGATTTTTAGTGTACTACACACACTGTTAACCATAAAATACCTTTGAGCAACAAAAATTGGACGTTTTTGTTGGCTCAAGAATTAACCAAAATAAAACCTATAAATTCATGTTTGTACTAAAAAGAGACGGCAAAAACGAGCCAGTGATGTTCGACAAGATCACGGCCAGAGTAAAGAAAATGTGTTACGGATTGAACAAAATTGTTGATCCCGTAAAAGTTGCCATGCGTGTAATTGAAGGTTTATATGACGGTGTTACCACATCCGAATTAGACAATTTAGCAGCAGAAACCGCCGCTACAATGACAACAGCACATCCCGATTATGCAAAATTAGCTGCAAGGATTGCCGTTTCTAATCTACATAAAAACACCAAAAAATCGTTCTCAGAAACCATGGACGATTTGTACTATTATGTAAATCCACGTACAGAAAAAAAAGCCCCTTTGCTGGCAGATGAGATCTATGAGATTATCAAAGCAAATGCAGAAAAATTAGACTCTACAATTATTTACAATAGAGATTTCAATTATGATTATTTTGGTTTTAAAACACTCGAGCGCTCTTATTTATTAAAATTAAATGGAGTTATTGCAGAACGTCCACAACACATGCTTATGCGTGTTTCTATCGGTATTCATAAAAATGATATTGATGAAGCTATTGCAACCTACGAGTTGATGAGTAAAAAATACTTTACCCATGCAACGCCAACCTTATTTAACGCAGGAACTCCAAAACCACAAATGTCCTCTTGTTTCTTATTGCAAATGCAAGACGATAGTATCGAGGGAATTTATGATACACTAAAACAAACCGCAAAAATATCACAATCTGCTGGAGGTATTGGATTGTCTTTACACAACATTAGAGCGACCGGTTCTTATATTGCAGGAACCAATGGAACTTCAAACGGGATTGTACCGATGCTAAAAGTATTTAACGATACGGCACGTTATGTAGATCAAGGAGGAGGAAAACGGAAAGGATCATTTGCAATGTACTTAGAGCCTTGGCATGCAGATATTTTTGACTTTTTAGATTTAAAGAAAAATCATGGAAAAGAAGAAATGCGTGCAAGAGATTTATTTTATGCGATGTGGGTTTCAGACTTATTCATGGCTCGTGTACAAGAAGATGCAGATTGGACGTTAATGTGTCCGCACGAATGTCCACACTTATATGATACTTATGGAGAAGAGTTTGAGCGTTTGTACACCAGTTATGAAGCTGCAGGAAAAGGGAGAAAAACAATCAAAGCACGAGACCTTTGGGAGAAGATTTTGGAATCTCAAATCGAAACAGGGACCCCATATATGTTGTATAAAGATGCAGCAAACCGCAAATCTAACCAGAAAAATTTAGGAACCATTCGTTCTTCAAATTTATGTACTGAGATTATGGAGTATACTGCAAAAGACGAAGTTGCAGTATGTAACTTAGCGTCTATTGCATTGCCAATGTTCATCTCTGAAAAGGAAACCGGAGAGAAATACTTCAATCATAAAAAATTATATGATGTTACTAAAAAAGTAATTCGAAACCTAGATACAGTGATCGATGCTAATTTTTACCCTGTAATTGAAGCAGAAAATTCCAATTTTAGACACCGGCCTGTAGGTTTAGGAATCCAAGGCTTAGCAGATGCTTTTATCATGTTACGCTTGCCTTTTACTTCTGATGAAGCAAAAAAATTGAATCAGGACATCTTTGAAACCATGTATTTTGCAGCCGTTACTTCTTCAATGGAAATCGCAAAAGCAAAAGAACCGTATTCTACCTTTAAAGGATCTCCAATGTCAGAAGGAGAATTTCAATACAATATGTGGGGAATTAAAGATGATGAATTGAGTGGAAACTGGGATTGGGCAAAATTACGAAAACAAGTAATGAAGCACGGAGTTAGAAATTCCCTATTAGTGGCACCAATGCCAACAGCATCTACTTCTCAAATCTTAGGAAACAACGAAGCATTTGAACCATATACCTCTAACATTTATACTAGAAGAGTTTTATCAGGGGAGTTTATTGTTGTAAACAAACATTTGTTAGAAGACTTAGTAGAATTAGGCCTGTGGGACAATAGCATGAAAGAAGATATCATGCGTGCAAACGGTTCGATCCAACATATTGAAGCAATTCCAGCAGAATTAAGAGAACTGTACAAAACAGTTTGGGAAATGAGTATGAAAGATATCATCGATATGGCGCGCCAAAGAGGATATTTTATCGATCAATCTCAATCATTAAACTTGTTTATGAAAGATCCAGATTATGCAAAATTAACCTCTATGCATTTTTATGCTTGGAAGTCTGGATTAAAAACAGGAATGTATTATTTAAGAACAAAATCAGCAGTCAATGCAATTCAGTTCACACTTTCAAAAGAAAAGAAAGCAGACGCAACAGACGCACCATTAAGCCCAGAAGAATTCAAAGCCATGGTAGATGCTGCCAGAGATAATGACGCACCAGATGATTGCTTAATGTGTGGTTCTTAAAAAAAGGAAATTAAAGATTGATAAAAAGAGATGTAGCAATGCATCTCTTTTTTGTATTTTCGTACCAGGCTCCTTCCATTATGGGTAGGAGATTAATAACACAAAACACTGAGCCATTCAATCAGTTTCAGAATATTTAAATCTATAGCCTCCATGAACTGGGAACAACTTCTTTCGTTAAAACGCGCAGGCGACTCACAAAAGCGCCCAAGAGCAGCACAAGATGAAACCCGTTTAGGGTTTGATGTCGATTTTGATCGCATTATATTTTCTTCGGCATTTAGAAGTCTACAAGATAAAACACAAGTAATTCCACTTTCCCAAACTGACTTTGTACACACGCGATTAACCCACAGTTTAGAAGTTTCTGTTGTCGGACGAACCCTTGGAAGAAAAGTTGGAAAAGTCTTGTTAGAACGTCATCCAAACTTAGCCGAATTGGGATATACTTTTAATGATTTTGGGGCTATTGTGGCAGCAGCCTCGGTCATGCATGATATTGGAAATCCACCCTTCGGGCATTCTGGCGAAAAAGCAATTGGAGAGTATTTTAAATCTGGAGAAGGAGTAAAATACAAAGCACAACTGACAGCAAAAGAATACCAAGATCTTATTGATTTTGAAGGAAATGCCAATGGGTTTAAAATTTTAACAGCAACAAAAGACGGTGTTCCTGGCGGTTTGCGATTATCCTATGCGACCTTAGGAGCGTTTTTAAAATACCCAAAAGAAAGCTTACCGAAAAAGCCGACTAAACATGTTGTAGACAAAAAATACGGTGTTTTTCAATCTGAAAAACCCGAATTTATAGACATTGTTCAGGATTTGGGCATGTTGCAAAAATCGACCTCGCCAGACATTTCATTTTACAGGCACCCCTTGGCCTATTTGGTAGAAGCAGCCGATGATATTTGTTATACCATTATCGATTTTGAAGATGGAATCAACCTAGGATTAATAGAAGAAGAGTATGCTTTAGAATACTTGATCAATCTTGTAAGAGACCGTATAGATTCTAAAAAATACCACAGTTTGCAGCACACCAAAGACCGCGTGAGCTATCTGCGCGCCTTGGCAATCAATACACTAATCAATCAAGCAGTGCAGATATTTTTAGACAATGAAGAAAGTATTCTAACAGGAAATTTTGACAAATCATTGTTAGAAAAATGTTCTTATGAAGCACAAATTAATGACATCATAAAAATTAGTGTTGACAAAATTTACAAAAGTCAAGAAGTGGTAGAAAAAGAAGTAGCAGGCTATCGCATCATTGCCGACTTATTACATGTTTTTGTGAGTGCCGTTAACAATAAATACGATCAAAATTATTCGAATTATGATCAGCTAATTTTAAATTTATTACCGAAAGAATACCAATCAGAAGACACTAGTTTATACAATCGAATTATGCAGATCTGTAGTTATGTATCAAGAATGTCAGATAGTTATGCAATCCGAACGCATCAAAAATTAACAGGAAATATTATATAATAATAATTTGAATGTAAAAAATAATGCCATCAATTATGAAGAAAAAATACCTTTTATCAATCCTAGTTATAGTTATTGCTAGTTTATTATATGTTCAATTAGAAACAGAAGATAAAACAGCACAGCTAAAAAAATCTCATGCAGATTTCTTACGAAACCATCCGTATAACAAAACGAAAAGTTTATCTAAGCAGGAACGGAAGTTACAAGGGTTGCCTCCCAATGCTTTTTTTGAACAAGAGTATTTGAACGAGATAAATCCTGCTACAGGGAGAACCCATAAAGAAAATGTATTTCAACTTCAAAACGACCTAGAAGCTTTAAGGCAATCAGGAAGAACTCCTGGTGATGGAGATGATACTGCATGGCAGGACAGAGGCCCAGACAATGTTGGAGGAAGAACACGTGCTTTAATTTTTGATCCCAATGATGGAAGTCAAGAAACAGTATACGCTGGAGGAGTGAGTGGTGGTTTGTGGAAAAATACCAACATTTCAAATGCAGGAGCTGTATGGACGCAGGTAGATATTCCAGAAAACTTAGCTGTTTCATGTATTGCTATCGACCCAAATGATTCCATGACCTGGTATGTAGGTACCGGAGAATCTTATGTTGGAGGAGATGTCAATGGAAATGGTGTTTGGAGAACAACAGACGGAGGCGCTACTTGGGCCCATGTTTTTGGAGGTGTCGAAGGAGAAACCCTTTTTGAAGCAAATGCTAAAATGGTTATCAATAGTCCAACAAGTATTGCTGGAGACTATTTTGCAGTGCTATCTACCAGTTTTGGTGGTGGCCTCAACCCACCCGTTACGGCAGATTTAGTGTTAGCAGATGATGGTGTGACACCCACAGAGGATGGTTGTACAGCCCTAAATAATTCTGCAGCCATTAGTGGTAAAATTGCGGTCATTCGTAGAGGAAGTTGTCCCTTTGTAGACAAAGTGAATAATGCACAAGATGCAGGAGCAATTGCCGTAATAATTGTAAATAATGTGCCTGGAATCCCTATCAATCAAGGAGGAGATGATGCTGGTATTACCATCCCTACCGTGATGATTTCTAAAGACGACGGTGCCCGTGTGATGGATGCATTGACAGGAGGTTCTGTGAATGTAACACTCTCTAGCACCAGAGGTAATGGATCCAATTTTATTGTATCCAATGGAGTACAGCACGTAAATGACATTGTTGTGAGAGACAATGGAGGCGTTTCAGAAGTGTTTGTAGCAGCAGGAGATGCGGTTTATGGAATTGCATCCCCTTCTACATTATTTGGAATTCATGACCGAGGGGTATACAAATCTACAGACGGTACCACATTTACAAAATTAACCCTTCCAACAAACTCAGAAGGAGGAATACACGAACCAAACAACATAAAAATAGCTGCAGATAATTCTGTCTATGTATCCACAACATCGGATATTCTCGGCGATGGAGGAGGAGCGATTTTTCAATCAACGAATGCAGATGCCACTAATTTTGCATTGAAACATACTGTTCCCAATGGAAGAAGAGTTGAAATTGCTTGCTCAAAAACCGATGCCGCTAAAATATATGTATTGGCACAATTGAGTACTTCTGGAGCTCCAGTTGGACTTTATAAAACCACCAATGCCTTTGGAAGCGTATCCACCTTAGCACTTCCAGAGGACGCTGATTCCGGGATTCCTTCTACTGATTTTACAAGAGGCCAGGCTTTTTATGATTTATTATTACGTGTAGCTCCAAATAATGATGAAAAAATATTTGTAGGTGGAATCGATTTGTTTAAAAGTACCAACGGAGGGACTTCCTATTCTCAAATATCGAAATGGTCAAATAACAATTTTTTATCTGGGTTAAATGTTTCTTTAGTTCATGCCGATCAGCACGGTTTGGCTTTTGCTGGAAACTCATCAACCAGAATGCTTTTTTCGAATGACGGCGGGGTGTATTTCTCGAATGATGGAGGGGTAAATATCAATGCAAGAAACAATGGATACAATACCGTACAATTTTATACAGTAGGAGTTGCACCAACAACAGCGGCCATTGGAGATAACTTTATTGCTGGAGCCCAAGACAACGGAACCCAATTGTTTACAAATGCGAGTGCAGGCGTAAATAGTTCTACCCAAGCACAAGGAGGAGATGGTGCGTATAGTTTCTTCGATCAAGACGGGACAGACAACTATTACATTTCAAATTATGTGTATAACAATAACATTCGCTCTCGGAATGCAACGTCAGGTTTACTTACCATTATCAATTCGGAGTCAACGAATAAGGGGGATTTTATCAATCAAGAAGAACTGGACTCGAATTTAGATATTTTATATTCCAATTATTCAACAGGAACGATTTATGAGATTAGAAGATATAAGAACACAAACTCAGGTACTGCAAATGTAAATAAGGCTACATTAAGTGACAACTTAATGGATCAAGCACCTTCAGCGATGAAAGTTTCTCCATATACCACAACAGCTTCGAAATTACTCGCAGGCTTAAAAAATGGGAAAATCATACAAATTGACAATGCAGATGGAGACTCTCCAACCTGGTCTGAAATTACAGGACCCGAATTTGTTGGAACCGTTTCTGATATCGAATTTGGTGCAAGTGAGAATGAAATTTTTGTAACCATGCACAATTATGGTGTAAAAAACATTTGGTATTCTAGTGATGCTGGTGCGAATTGGTCTTCTAAAGAAGGTGATTTCCCAGACATTCCTGTAAAAGCCATTTTACAAAATCCGTTAAGACCTGAAGAAGTAATTATTGGAACAGAATTAGGGGTTTGGAAAACAGCAAACTTTAACGCCGAAAACCCAAATTGGGTGCAGTCCAATAATGGGATGAAAAACGTAAAAGTAATGGATCTTGATTTAAGAGATGACAATGCTGTTTTTGCTGCTACTTATGGTAGAGGTGTTTTCTCAGGACAATTTACCGAGGCATCAGCGTCTGTAGATGAAGTATTGAAAGGCAATGAAACATTTACTGTATACCCAACCGTGTCAAAGGGAGATTTTACCATCTATGGAAAAAACGAATTAAAGATCTCACAAGTAGCAGTATTTGATCTTAGAGGAAGACAGGTATACGCAGCAACCTTGGACTTTAATACCAACGAAAGACAAGAAATTTCTATAAACACCAGTGCAGGAGTTTACATTGTAAACGTAATCGATGAGGCTGGTAGAAAAGCTTCAAAGAAAATTGTGATTGAATAATTAGATATTAGAAAATTAATTAAAAAAAGACGCTATCATTAGCGTCTTTTTTTATGTAAAATCTAGAAACGCTTTTGACAAAGAAAGAGGGTCTAATCCAATTTTTTCTTGCAGTTTTACAACAGCTCCATGTTCAATAAAAGTATCCGGAATGCCCAATATTTTTATAGGGTGCTGGTAGTTGTTTTCGGCAGCAAACTCTAAAATAGCACTTCCAAAACCTCCTTTTATAGCGCCATCTTCAATAGTAATGATATTCGTATGTTCTGTAAAAATAGTATGCAATAATTGGGCATCCAAAGGTTTTACAAAACGCAAATCATAATGCGAAAAAGGCGTAGGGTCTTTTATTAAATCCAGTGCTTTACTAACGTTTTCTGCTATTGTTCCGATAGACAAGAGTGCTGTTTTCGTTCCTGTACGCAAAAGTTCCCCTGAACCAATTTCAATGGCTTTAAAAGGCTGTTTCCAATCAACAATAGTTCCTGTTCCTCTTGGATATCGAATTGCCATCGGATGTTTCAACCCTAATTGTGCCGTGTATAGAAGATTTCGCAATTCAATTTCATTTCTTGGAGCGCAGATGCTTAAATTGGGGATCAATCGTAAGTACGACAAATCAAAGACCCCATGATGTGTTGCTCCATCTTCACCCACCAAACCAGCTCTGTCTAAACAGAAGATGACAGGAAGGTTTTGCAAGGCAACATCATGAATTATTTGGTCATAAGCACGTTGTAAAAAAGTAGAATAAATAGCACAAAACGGGACCAATCCTTGTGTGGCCATACCAGCGGCTAAAGTCACCGCATGCTGTTCTGCAATTCCAACATCAAAGGTTCTTTCTGGAAATTTATGCAGCATAAACTTCAAAGAACTCCCTGTGAGCATTGCGGGCGTAATGCCCACAATATTTTTATTATTTGATGCCAATTCTACCAGGGTCTTTCCAAAGACATCTTGGTATTTGGTGTACAAATTGTTTTCTTTTTTAAGGCGTACTCCAGAAATTTTATCAAACTTCCCGGGTGCATGATAGGTTACTTGATCTTCTTCAGCTAGCTGTAGTCCTTTTCCTTTGGTGGTAATAACATGCAAAAATTTAGGCCCTTTAACAGATTTTAGACGACCTAACTCAGCAAGTAATTTTGGTAAATCATGACCGTCTATAGGACCAGAATAGTCAAAATTTAGAGCTTTTATAATATTGTTTTGTGTGGCTAATTTTCGATCGGTTTTCACCTTCGTTAAATATGCCTTTAATGCACCAACAGCCGGATCTATGCCAATGGCATTGTCGTTTAGAATGATGAGTAAATTGGCTTGAGAAACGCCCGCATGATTCAATGCTTCAAAGGCCATTCCGCTTGCAATAGAAGCGTCGCCAATAACGGCGATATGTTGTTTTTCGGTGGCTCCTTTTAAGTTGGAGGCGATGGCCATTCCCAGCGCAGCAGAAATAGAGGTCGAAGAATGCCCAACCCCGAAAGCATCAAATTCGCTTTCTTTTCTTGTTGGAAATCCTGCAATGCCTTCATAGCGTCTGTTGGTATGAAAGCGTTCTTTTCTTCCGGTTAAAATTTTGTGTCCGTAGGCTTGGTGTCCAACATCCCATACCAATAAATCATTGGGAGTATCAAATAAATAATGCAAAGCTATGGTAAGCTCTACAACACCCAGGCTTGCTCCTAAATGTCCTTCTTTAGTAGCAACAATATCAATAATAAACGCACGCAATTCTGCAGCCAACTGTGGAAGTTGTGCAGGACTTAATTTCCTTAAATCTGCTGGATGGGATATGTGCTTTAACAAATGCGTCATTGGAATACAAAAATACAATATAACTTTTTGTGTCCATAAAGCGAACCCAAAGAAATGCAAATCTATCGTAAATAAATTACTTAAATTTGTACTTCCAATACTTCCGAGATGATACAGCCCTTCGATGATACTTATTTTATGAAAAAAGCACTGCAAGAAGCCGCTATTGCTTTTGATAAAGGAGAAGTCCCTGTGGGAGTTGTGATTGTTTTAAAAGATCAAATTATAGCAAGAGCGCATAACCTAACAGAAACCTTAAACGATGTTACAGCTCATGCCGAAATGCAAGTTTTTACGGCTGCTGCCGATTTTCTTGGAGGAAAGTATTTGAAAGAATGCACGATGTATGTAACCCTAGAACCCTGTCAAATGTGTGCCGGTGCAAGTTATTGGGCACAGCTTGGTAAAATTGTATATGGTGCCGCTGAACCCGATCGTGGTTTTGTGAACTTAAAAACCAGACTACATCCAAAAACAAAAGTAATCGGCGGTATTTTAGAAAACGAATGCTCACAAATCTTAAAGCGCTTTTTTGCTGTAAAAAGAAATCTAAATTAAGTGATTTCCTTCCTTAAAAAAAATCTAATTGCTTTAACGTTCTTTTCGAATGAGTAAGAAGAGTTCATTTTCTAAAGCCAAATATCCTTCATCATAGATATAAAAATAGGTATTCCCAGTTTTGGTTTTGTAGAGTGAGGTAAAAAACTGAAAGTCGAATCCTTTATCGTATAATTTTGTTCTGGTGACTTTCGTTTTTCCTGAAATGTTTAAATCCGTTAAAATTTTATGATTTTTTCGTAGCCGATTATTGATATTCCGAATCAGGTTTTTACTGTCTTTATTTACGTTATTATTATAGGCATTTCTACAATAATCAGAACAGAATTTCTTGTCTACTCTACCTTTCACGGGTTCTTTGCATGCTAAACATTCTCTTTTTTCCATGAGTCAAAGATACATAATTATTCGTTTACAAACGACTACAAATAATTACAACCGAAAGTAATTGCTTTCCAACCGAATAAAACTTCTTTGCTGTAGCATCTTTGCAGTGTTGAAACGAATCAACAAAAACAAATATAAACATACACCAAGCGAAAGCAGGTGTTTTAAAAAACTTATCTTATGAATACGTTAAGAAACAAAGTACAGTTAATTGGTAGATTGGGTGGAGAACCAGAAATCGTAACTTTCCAAGACGGAAACAAAATGGCAAAATTTTCAATGGCCACAGACGATAGTTACAAAGACAAAGAAGGCACAAAAGTTGAGCGCGCTTATTGGCACAATGTTGTTGTGAGAGGCGGCCTTGTAAATGTTGTAGAAAACTATGTAAAGAAAGGCCAAGAAATTGCAGTAGAAGGAAAACTCACGAACCGTTCCTATGAAACGAAGGAAGGAGAAAAAAGATATGTTACAGAAATTCTTGTGAATGATTTATTGCTGCTGGGGAGTAAGTAACTCATTGTTAATTGTTATGAAAAAGAGAAACCTGGACGAATCGTCCAGGTTTCTCTTTTTAAAAATAAATTTCTTGTGCTACTCTAAAAGTATTTACGTGTGCAGTAACGATGGTGTTAATCTCTGGAGAATACCCACCTCCCATAGAACACATTACCGGGATTTCTAGATCGAAACAGGTTTGTAAAACAAACCGGTCTCGTTCTTTACAGCCTTCAATACTTAGGGCTAATTTCCCTAATTTATCCGTTGCGATCACATCAACTCCACATAAGTAATAGATAAAATCGGGTTTTTCTTGTCGAATGAGTTTTGGAAGTGTTTCTTTTAAAAGGGAGAGATAATCTGCGTCGTTCGTATCTGTTTTTAATCCAATGTCTAAGTCGCTTTTCTCTTTTGTAAAGGGATAATTTTTTTCTCCATGCATTGAGAAGGTAAAAACAGAACCATCGTTTTGAAAGATTTCTGCAGTACCATTTCCTTGATGCACGTCTAAATCGACAATGAGAATTTTCTTAGCAAGTCCTTTCTGTTGGAGGTATCTTGCCCCAATTGCTTGATCGTTCAGCATGCAAAAAGCTTCCCCTCTGTTTGAAAAAGCATGATGCGTTCCGCCCGCAATATTCATGGCAATCCCAAACTGTAGGGCAAATTCACTTGCTTTCATAGTTCCATCTGCGATGATCATTTCTCGATCGATGAGGACTTCCGATAACGGAAAGCCAATTTTTCTAGCCGCTTTTTGAGAAAGCGAGATATTGAATAAATCAAAGAAGTATTCAGGATCATGCACTGTAAAAAAATGCTTGTTGTTTGGAATTTCTGGTGTAAAGAAGTTTTCAGCAATACAGGTCCCTTCATACAATAATTGTTCAGGAAGCAGGTCATATTTTTCCATTGGAAATCGATGACCCGCAGGCAATTCGTGACTGTAAATAGGATGGTATGCTATTTTTAGCATTAACTAACTTCTTGACCGTTTTTAATACTTCTCTCAGGCGCAACAAAGGCAAGTTTTCCGTCTGGAGTATCTGTCATTAAAATCATTCCCTGGCTTTCAACGCCTCTAATTTTACGGGGTGCTAAATTGACCAACACAGAAACTTGTTGTCCAATAATATCTTCTGGAGAAAAACTTTCAGCAATTCCCGATACAATGGTTCTAACATCGATACCAACATCTACTTTTAACTGTAATAATTTTTTGGTTTTCGCGACCTTTTCTGCCGCTATTATGGTCCCCACTCGGACATCTAATTTTGAGAAACTTTCAAAGTCAATGACTTCTTTTTGGGGCGCCACCACTTTTTTCTCTTGCGCTTCCGCTGAGCTTTCTGAAGCATTGGCTATTTTGGTCGCTAGTAATTTTTCAAGTTGCGCTTCAATACTTTTGTCTTCAATTTTAGAGAACAATAATTCCGCTTTGTTGATTTGATGTTTTGCAGCAAGCAATACCTCTTCTTCATGAATATCACTCCAGGAGAGCGATTTGTCAATGTTTAAAATGGTTTTCAACTTCGTGGAAGTAAACGGTAAAAAAGGCTCAGAAACCACCGCCAAAGCCGCGGAGATTTGCAATGCCACATACATAATTGTTTGAACGCGTGCTGCATCTACTTTAATTACTTTCCAAGGCTCTTCATCGGCCAAATACTTGTTTCCAAGTCTTGCCAAATTCATTAATTCTTGAGAGGCTTCTCTAAATCGGTATCGTTCTATGGATTTCCCGATGCTGTTCGGAAACTCTTTAACGGCCGCTAACACATCTTCATCAATAGTAGTAAATGCTCCAGGAAGCGGTACTTCTCCCGTATAATATTTATTGGTTAACACCACTACTCGATTGATAAAGTTTCCAAAAATGGCCACCAATTCGTTGTTGTTTTTTGCTTGAAAATCTTTCCAAGTAAAATCATTGTCTTTACTTTCCGGAGCGTTTGCGGTTAAGGTATAGCGCAATACATCTTGCTGCCCTGGAAATTCCTCTAAATATTCGTGCAACCAAACCGCCCAGTTTTTAGAAGTAGATAATTTATTGCCCTCTAAATTTAAAAATTCATTTGCAGGCACATTTTCTGGTAAAATATAATCTCCATGCGCTTTTAACATGCTTGGAAAAATAATACAGTGAAAAACAATGTTGTCTTTCCCAATAAAATGGACCAATTTGGTATCGTCTTTTTTCCAGTAATCTTCCCAGTTTTTTCCTTCTCTTGCCGCCCATTCTTTGGTCGATGAAATGTATCCAATAGGCGCATCAAACCAAACATACAAGACTTTTCCTTCTCCACCTTCTACAGGCACTGGAATTCCCCAGTCCAAATCTCTGGTCACTGCTCTCGGTCTTAAACCATCTTCTACCCAAGATTTTACTTGTCCGTATACATTCGGTTTCCAGTCTTTTTTGTGTCCCTCTAAAACCCATTCACGTAAAAACGCTTCGTGTTTGTCCAAAGGTAAAAACCAGTGTTTGGTTTCTTTTAAGCTTGGCACATTCCCCGTAATTGAGGATTTTGGATAGATTAAATCAGTAGCGTTATGGGACGTTCCACAACTTTCACATTGATCGCCATAACTTTCCTCGAAATTACATTTCGGACAGGTTCCCACAACAAAACGATCCGCTAAAAACTGATTGGCTTCAGCATCGTATAATTGTGCAGATACTTCTTCAATGAATTCACCATCATGGTGCATTTTTGTAAAAAATGCAGCGGCAGTTTCATGATGAATTTTCGAAGAGGTACGAGAATAATTATCAAAAGAAATTCCAAAATCAACAAAAGATTGTTTGATGATACCGTGGTATTTGTCAATAATAGCTTGCGGAGACACCCCTTCTTTTTTTGCGCGCATTGGAATGGCAACACCATGCTCGTCAGAACCACAAATGTACGCAACGTCTTTTCCTGTTAAACGTAAAAAACGGGCATAAATATCTGCGGGCACATAGACCCCTGCCAAATGCCCAATGTGAATCGGTCCATTTGTATAAGGTAAAGCGGCAGTAATTGTATATCTTTTTGGAGTATTCATCGAATTTTCCTTGATTTATTTTGTAGATTTATTTCTGAAACACAAAAGTACAAAAAACGCCGTTTTAATACCCATTGAAAATCAATACATTTACAGGGTTCTAATTTTAGGATCACTGCACCCATAAAAGAGTCCATTTTGAATAAAAATTTATTTTTTACCGTTGCTTTATTTCTGACATCCTTCTTGGTTAATGCCCAAGAAGTACCCGTGAAATTAATTCAGCCTCCAACTTTAAAAAAGGGTGATACCATTGCAATTGTTGCACCTGCTGGGATTTTAAAAAATAAAGAAGCAGAAATCGAAAAAGCAACAGCCCTTTTAAAAAGCTGGGGCTTAGAGGTCGTATTGGGAGAAAATATGTTTAATAATGGGAAGCATTTTTCAGGAACAGACAAAGAACGAGCTGCCGATTTTCAAAAAGCCTTAGACAACCCCAACATCAAAGCAATTTGGGCAGCAAGAGGAGGGTATGGTTCCGTAAGAATTTTAGATACCCTCGACTTTTCACGATTTCAAACCAACCCAAAATGGATCATTGGATATTCAGACATTACCGCCTTTCACAACCACATTCATAACTTAGGCGTAGAAACCATTCATGCGATGATGCCCACCAGCTTGCAAAATGAAGATGCAGCAATTATAGAAACCATTGCCAGCTTTAAAAAAGCCCTTTTTGGAGAAGAACTTATTTATGAAATACCCGCTTCTCACTATAATAGAAAGGGTGTTTTATCAACACCAATAAACGCACTGAAAGGACAATTAGTTGGTGGGAACCTTGCCATTTTGGCCTCTATGCTAGGTTCTGAAAGTCAACTAAACACCGATCAAAAAATCTTATTTATTGAAGAAATTGGTGAATACAAATACAGCATCGACCGGATGTTGCAAAGCCTAAAAAGAGCGGGGTATTTTAAAAATGTAAACGCCGTAATTGTTGGCGATATTTCTAATATCAAACAAAACACTACAAAATGGGGAAGTGTTATCGAGGAACTTATTTTAGAGGTTGTTCCTGAAAAAGTACCTGTTTTATTTGGTTTTCCCGCAGGCCATGAAACCATTAATAACGCCCTAATTATGGGGAGAAATGTACTTCTAAGATTTGATGCAACAACAACAACCATAAGTTTTGATTAAAAGCATCGAAAATTGTAATGCAAATTTTTCCACCTTTGCTTTATTGGAAATAGGGACCATGATTTCTACGTTTATTTTAGCGCCCAAAGTGGTCAAAGATGTTAAAAGGCGCATTCAAAAATTAGAGGACACTCAATAATATGGCAGCGCACAACGAACTTGGTAAAAAAGGGGAACAACTTGCAATTGATTACCTAATTAAAAATGAGTATCAAGTTTTGGAAGTAAATTATCGTTTCTTAAAAGCAGAAGTAGATATCATTGCTCAAAAAGAAAATGTCTTAGCTGTTGTAGAAGTAAAAACACGAGCTACCGATTATTTTGGAAATCCGCAAGATTTTGTAAATCCTAAAAAAATAAAATTACTCCTTTCAGCAATTGACAATTATGTGATTGAAAGAGATCTCGATGTTGAGGTGCGTTTTGATATTATTGCAATTATCCTTCAAAAGAAGACAACGAAGATTGAACACTTAAAAGATGCTTTTTTTCACTTTTAAAGTTGTTCTAAAAACACTTTTAAATCTTTCAACAACAGTGGTTTTCCAATAATTTTCTTGTTTTTGTCAAGCACAAAATAGTTTGGGGTCGCATTGATGTTATAGGTCCTTGCGATTTCATTTTCCCATTTTTTCAACCCTAAAACATGATGCCAATTCGGTAAATCATTTTTCATTTCTTTCCATCGTGCATCGTCTTTTTCCATCGCAAAGGCAACTAGTTTTAGCGATTTGTTTCCTTGAAGATGGGCGTATAACTGTGGGATTTCAGTTAAACAATGCGAGCATTCTGTGCTCCAAAAAATGAGTACATAATTTTCGGCGCTCTTTAAGGTAGATAGCTGCAATTTTTCTCCATTTTCAATCCAAGAGAAATCGGGAGCTATGCGACCAATTTCAGCAGCAAACAGCTTTTTTTTCTGAGTGATGAATTCTTGATCTTGAATACTTTTAGGGAGTTGTTTGTATTTATTTTCTAGTAAATAATCAATACTTTCCAAATGGCTGATAGTTTCAAACTGAGCAATTAAAAAAAGAATGATGTCTTTTTTGTATCGAGGATCTTTTATTTTAGATAACACAACATCAATTGATTTTTTAAACAAATTATTTTGTTGTGTTTGATCATCTGAGTAATTGATATAAAAAACGTAGTCTAGAATTCTGTTGGTTAAAAAAGTGGAATTGATTAATGTTGTATTTGAAAAATCAATATTGTCAAAAAAAGTAGTCGTTATATTTGACATATACCCTTGAGGCGTCTTTAAGATTTCAGAGGGGTTTTCTCTCAAAGAGGCTTTCACAAATGGGTAGGCATACATTCCTTTTGCGCGGTTTAAAAACTCTTTTTGAACAGCCACTACTTCTGTTCTAGCTTTTTTATATTCAGCATCTAAAACCAATGTTTTGTTTCTTAATACTGCAATTTGAATGGAATCTAATTTTTGCTGTTTCAAAGAAAAAGCTTTCAAATATGCGCTGTAAAGAATATTTTCTTTTGAATCAGAAAATAATACCGTTGCCTCTGGATAATCCGGGTGAAAGGCAAAGCTGATATTTTCTTTATTAAAAATAAAATCAAGAAACCCAGCTCCTTTCATTCGATACTTAACCCGGTAAGTGCCACTCTTTGCTGTTACTGGTAGGTTGAAAGAAAAAGTACCGATGGCGACCTTTTTTCCATTCGTTAGAAGTGAATCTCTTTTAATCGTTGTGTCTGCAACAAAGACCTGTTGGGTGCTTTCAATTTTATAAAGGATAACCCAGTCACTTTCTGATGCTTTTGTTAGGGTTCCATTGATTGAAAATTGAGCATAACTAAATGTGGAACAAAAGAAGAGAAACAAACAAAATTTTTTCATTTTCAAAGAGGATTTAATTCATTAAATACCGGTCAATTAGCCATCAAAAATACTAATTCTCCACTAAAAAGGCTATCTTTAGCTTAAAAATAAGCACATGAGTTTTTCTAATAAAGTCGTTTGGATTACAGGCGCTTCATCAGGGATTGGCAAGGCCTTGGCAATTGAACTATCAAAACAAAATGCCACCTTAATTTTATCTTCCAGAAAAACAGCCACTTTGGAATTGGTAAAACAGGCTTGTACAGAGCCTTCAAAGGTAAAAATTCTAGCATTAGATTTAGAAGATGCTAAAACACTACACCAAAAAGCAACTGCTGCGATTGCGCTTTTTGGTGGGGTGGATATTTTGGTTAACAATGGAGGGGTTAGTCAACGCTCTTTTGCCAAAGACACAGAAATTTCTGTTGACAAACGAATTATGGATGTTAATTATATGGGAACCATTACCTTAACAAAAGCATTGCTGCCTCATTTTATCACCAAAAAAAGGGGGCATTTTGTAACAACTACCAGTATTGTTGGTAAAATTGGCACTCCTTTACGTTCTTCTTATGCAGCTTCTAAACACGCGCTGCATGGTTTTTTTGATAGTTTACGCGCAGAGGTTTATGAAGATCAGATTTCGGTTACTTTAGTGTGCCCAGGTTTTGTAACTACCAACGTTTCAAAAAATGCTTTAACAGGGGATGGTTCTCCTCAACAAACCATGGATAAAGCCACTCAAAATGGAATTGCACCAGCACATTTTGCACGTTTAATGGCCAAGGCAATACAACAGGAAAAAGAGGAAGTATACATTGCGGGTTTCAAAGAAAAGCTCGCTGTTTTTGTAAAACGACTCTACCCGAAACTCTTGTCAAAAATGATTCGAAAATTATCGGTTACTTAAAAAAACCAATCCCTTCAAAATAACTTACAATTGCTTCCTTCATTAACACCGTTTGCTCTCCTGCTTTCAAGTGAGGTAAGTCTGTGATGGTTTTATAATGTGGCCATCCGTCGGTGTCATAATAATCAAATTCATAATACCCGTAAGGTTCTAAAAGTTTACAAATTGCAATGTGCATTAAGTTTACTTTTTCATCTTTTTTAAAAACTCCATGTCCTTTCCCGAGTTCTTGTACTCCAATTAGATAGATGATTGCGTCTAAATCGATCGTATCTCCATCTGCAAACTGTGTAGAAAGTTTTTCAACCAACAGCTCCCATTTCTCTTTTAATTCAGTGTTTTTTGACATCAGGTGCTTTTATAAGAGGGTAAAGATACAAACGTGCTTTTTATAATGTGGAAAAAAAGATGTAGGTTTGATAAAAATTATTAGAAATGAATGTTTTTGATATTGTCATTGCTGCACTTTTACTCTTTGGATTCGTTCGAGGGATTACGAAAGGTCTTTTTGTTGAAGTTGCTTCATTGGCTGCTTTAATCATTGGTGTATATGGCTCCATTCATTTCTCCTATTTTATTTCAGATTATTTAAAAGACAGTGTTTCCTGGAGCGAGGAGTATATTTCTCTAGCTGCTTTTGCAGGTACCTTTGTTACTATTATCATTGTCATTGCACTCGCAGGAAAATTATTGACCAAATTAGCAGACTTTGCTGCTTTAGGTTTTTTAAATAAAGGATTAGGAGGCCTTTTTGGAGCGTTAAAAATTGGGCTTATTTTAAGCGTTGTTTTTATTTTTTTTGGTAAAATGAACAACAGTATTCCCTTTGTTAAAAAAGAAACCTTAGATAATTCAATCCTATACGCACCTGTCAAGAAAATTGCACCGCTTATTTTTCCATCCATAATAAAAGAGGATACAACGGAGGAACTGCTTCAAGAAATTATATAATGTTTCTTTCTGATTTCTCAGAGGATTATTTCTCAGAGGTAAAAATTTTTTCAAAAAAAAGCCAATCGTTAGCGATTGGCTTTTTTGAACAATTTTTTGGGACTAATAGAAAGTAACAACACCGTTGTTGATGTCATACATAGCGCCAACTATTTTGATAGCATTGCTATCTTCCAATTCTTTTAAAACAGGACTTTGGGTTCTGATATTATCAATAGTTAAGTGTACATTTTTTGCAGCTACTTCATTGACAAAATCAATATTTTTAGAATTTCGTAAACTTGGGTCACTTGGAGACGTCACTGCGTTTACTGCTGGTTTTATTTTGCTAAGTAAAGCGGTTAAGTTTCCTAATTTTGCGTCATCACAAGCCCCTTTAACGGCACCACATGCAGTGTGTCCTAGCACAACAACTACTTTTGTACCTGCTAATTTACAGGCAAATTCCATACTTCCTAAGATGTCTTCATTCACGAAATTCCCAGCAACTCTCGCACTAAAAATATCCCCAATTCCTTGGTCAAAAATAATTTCTGAAGATACGCGTGAATCGATGCAGCTTAAAATTGTTGCAAAAGGATATTGACCCGTACTTGTATCGCTAACTTGTGCTAATAAATCTCTAGATACTTCTTTGTTTTTAACAAAACGAGCGTTTCCTTCTTGAAGTAATTCGATGGCTTTGTTTGGCGAAATTGCCGATTGTGTTTCTAATGTATGTGCTTTCATAAAATAATTTTTAATGGTTTCGTATTAATGAGCTTTTAAGCTCGTTACTATGCTTTTATTTTTTTGATTTCTTCCTTTACGCAGATTTTTGAGGACTTAATTGAAAAAATTCAATATAGCTTGAAGGGTTTTCTACAACGCCTCTTTCAGAGATGAGTTTAATATTTATTTCTCGTTCTTTCGCCTTAAGTGCGAAGTCTTCTAAAATTTCAATGATATCGTTGTCTAAGTATCTTGTTTTTCTGACATCCAATTCTAAGGAGCTTCCTTCTGGCAATCTATCGAGCTCATTTAAAATAGCTCCTTTGTTAAAAAAGGTTACCTCTTCGGCCAAAGTCATTTTAATTTTATGTTTTCCGTTACTATTATCTTCAATATGAAGAAAGTGTGAGTTTTGGAAACTTTTGATTAGAATAACAACAATCCCTACAGCCAATCCCATTCCAATTCCTACTAATAAATCAGTAAAAACAATTCCTAAAACAGTAATTGTAAATGGCAGAAATTGTTTCCATCCCAATTGGTACATCTTGACAAATAATGCTGGTTTTGCCAATTTATATCCTACAATTAATAAAACGGCAGCCAATACAGACAATGGAATTTTATTTAACAAGGTTGGAATTAAAAGGACCGATATTAATAATAAAAATCCATGAATAATTGCCGATAACTTTGTTCTACCACCCGACTGAATGTTTGCCGAACTTCTAACAATCACTTGAGTAATTGGCAATCCTCCAATCATTCCGGAGATTATATTTCCCGTTCCTTGAGCCAAGAGCTCTCTGTTGGTAGGGGTTACATTTTTATGTGGATCTAATTTGTCTGTAGCTTCTACACACAATAAGGTTTCTAAACTTGCAACCAATGCGATGGTAAAACCAACAATCCAAACCTCTGGATTTGTAATTGCATTGAAATTTGGAAAACTAAATTGTCCTAGGAACATCTCTAAGTTGTCAGGCACTGGAACACTTACCAATAGCGATGCACCGATACCGTAGGCCGAATCTTGATCTGTTACATAGAAGTAAACAATACCAGCGATAACAGCTACTAACGGTCCTTGAACTAATTGAAAGAAGCGTCCTTTCTTCGATAAAACATTGCTCCAAAGTAATAAAATACCCAATCCAATAACACCAATAATTGTGGCTCCTAAACTGATGTTGTTTAGAGTTTTAAAGAGTTCTGAAAATGTGTTTTCACCATCTATCTGGAAGAATGCAAAATCTCCTTCTGGATTGGCATTGTAGCCAAAGAAATGTGGAATTTGTTTTAAAATAATGATGATTCCAATCCCTGTTAACATCCCCTTAATGACCGATGAAGGAAAATAATACCCAATAATTCCTGCCTTAAGAATTCCAAAGATTAACTGTATAATTCCTCCTAAAACAACAGCCACTAAAAAGTTTTCATAACCTCCTAAAGTTCCAATAGCAGTTAGTACGATTGCTGCTAATCCAGCGGCAGGACCACTTACTCCAATTTTAGAACCACTGAGGCCCCCAACTATAATTCCACCAATGATTCCAGCAATAAGACCAGAAAAAAGTGGCGCACCACTTGCCAATGCAATTCCTAAACATAAGGGTAATGCTACGAAAAACACGACAATACTTGCGGGTAAATCGCTTTTAATATATTTAAACATAGATATAGTATTTTGACTTTCAGATTTTTACTGAGCGTCTATTTGTATGATAATAATGAATAATTTTTTTAATAAACTACTTATGAAATAAGTATTCTTCTTTTGGGTGGAGGTGTGTCTATTTTAGAATATTCTGAAAAATAATATTTAGATCGAAAACGAATATTTCTATTTTCCTGAATTTTGTTCAAATTGGAAATACCCTGCTGTGAAGCAGTAAGTAACTTCACTTCAGCATCTGTTTTGGATTCTTCTCCATTTTTTTCTTTTTTATTTTCCTCTTCGTCATTTAAATCTAGGAAAATACTCAGCTCTTGTGTCTCATCCGTCAAACTGATAACAGTAGGTGCTGTGAGAACAATGGCAAATAAAAGGGAGAAAAAAAGGGCAATTACAACTCTCAAATAGCTTCAATTAAAAATTGATTAGCAAATTTAGAAAACATATTTAAATAAATTGTTAAATAAAATTTAAAAAACGTTCAACAGTTTAATTTCTTTTGCAGCAATCCAACCAATTTCTCCATCTACTAGTTTTATTTTTTTCCATTGATCTACGGTATCTAGTACTTTTACTTTAGTGCCTTCATGAAGCGTAAAAATGTTTTCAGAACTTACAGTAGGCCCATTTTTAACATCCACTTTTTCTGAAAAAACAATTGCATAAATTTCGTTTTTAGCAAAACGATACTGGTTATATGTAATGGCTATAGATGAAATGAAGAATACAAAACTAAAAACACTGGCAGTAAAATAGCTTCTTTTTTTAGAAGAGCCATATGCGAAGTAAAACAATAAAAAGAAGACGGCCGTTAGTAATGAAAATCCACATGAAATTATAGCCCATTGGTTGTAGGAGAACTTTTGTAAGTAGTTTTCATTCAATTTTTGAAAAACTGATTTTGGTACTTCCTCAATACGATCGATGGTCAATCTTTTTGCAAAAACCAAATTATTTGCTGCATCTTCATTTAAGGGGTCTAATTGCAGGGCTTTTTCATAGTTGTAAATGGTTGCGCCAACGTTGTTTAATTTATAATAGCAATTTCCTAAATTATAATACAATTCAGAAGAAATGACTGCTTGAGATTCAATTTTTCGATAGGCTTCAATTGCCTTTTCAATTGCCCCTTTTTTGTAAAAATCATTTCCCGCAGTAAACAACGCTTCCGAACTTTGGGAAAACGCAAAACTGGAGATGAATACTAGTAAAAAGAAGGTTTTTTTCATGCTAAAACTGTTTATCTAGTTCAATAATAATTTCTTTTGCTTTCTCATATTCCTCTTTCATTTCTAAAGTTGTACTCGGAGCATACCTAGCAAAATCACAATCTTCAAGTACTTCCATAAATTGTTTGATAGCCACTTCACTTACTTTTTTGTCTTGCAAAATTTGAGTGATCTTCTCTTTGCTAATCTCTATTGTTTCTATGCCTAGCTTCGCCTTTAAATAATTGTGTAAAGCGCGTTCTAAAGATTCATAAAAAGCTTCTTTTTTACCCAATTGCTTTGCTGCCTCAGACAAATATTTTTTGGCAAGTCGTTCTGCACGTCTTAATTTGTTTCCAACAAGATCGCTATTGCGTTCTTCTTGCTTTTTCCCAATAAAAATTCCGATAGGGACTACAATAAAAGAGAGTAATAGCAAGAGGTAGAAGCTATTCGATTTAAAGAAATCATCCTGTTTAGCTGCTATAAATGTTGATTTTGTTTGAATATATCGAAAGTTCTTTCCCGAAACTTCTAAGGCTTGTTTCTGTGCAAAACCTGGTACTGCCGATGCGAGTTCTTTGCCTTCTAAAACATTGACAATCACATCTTCTGTTGAAATTGTTTTGTATTTTTTTTGAATTGGATTAAAGTAGGAAAAAGAAATATTTGGCACCTTATACTTTCCTTTAAACTGAGGAACTACCGTATAGAGATCACTTATAGTACCCGAGATTCCACTAGAAAGAATACGCACACGCTCTTTTCTTTCTGGGGCGTAAATTTCTAACTCTTTTGGGACAACTACTTTTGGTAACTCAAATAATTTTAAATTTCCTTTTCCTTTCACCGTCACTTTTATTTGGGAACTTTCATTGGCTTTTAAAACCTGCTTATCCGTCTCTACTGAAAATGAATAATCGCCAACAGCTCCAGTAAAATTTAGAGGTTTTCCATCCAAAGGAAGTTCTTTTGAGTTGATGATTTTTTTTGATGAAGCAAATTCTTTCCGAATGTTTTTTGTAATCGGATTCCCGAAGAAATCTCCTCTCCCTGTAGGGACACCGATAGCTACTTCCATCTTCATGGGATCTAAAGATAGTTTTCCCGATTTTGTGGGGATTAAAAGCGATTTTTGAAGGGTAAAATACTTATAAGGCTCTCCATTATAGGTGCCGTTTTTGGCACTTAATCCGTTTATTTTAATTTCTTGACTCCAAAAACCATTGTATTTCGGCGCTTGAATAATACCCGCATCGTAGACATTGATATTATTGCTTATATATAATCGATATTCTACATAAACGCCTTGACCAACATAGGGCTTTGCGTTTGAAATTTGGGCAACCAAATGAATGTTTTGTTGTGCGATATAGTTGGGATCATTTGGGTCCTTGGGGATGTCTACAGGATCTAAAACACGCACTTTTACTGGGTCGGATTTTATTTTTTTTCCATCAATTTCTATGCTTGCAGCAGGAATGACAAGAATCCCTTTTTTTGTTGGTTGAATGATGTAAGAATAGGATTGTTTATAGCTGGATTTTCCATTAAAATAGGACTGACTTATCGATTGACTCGGCCCTCCAACAACTCTAAAGTTTTGGAATGGTGGGGGTGTAAAGTTATCTCCACCCTGTTTATCAATTGAAAATTCAACACGCAAACGTTGGTTTAACCCCAACTTGTTTTTACTAACCGTTGTTGTTAACTTTGCTTCTTGCGCTCCCAAAGTAATGCTTAGGATGCTTACAAATATCGATATGTAGAACTTCAACTTCATCTTACTTTTTCTGTCTCCCCAAAGGGAAATTACGCTTTCTTTTATTATGTAACAATGTCTATTTACTCTTCAGTACTTTCACCCTATTTTTTTAGAAAAAGGGTTTGAGATAGATTTTACCAATCTTTTTCTTGTTTTATTTTTTTTCCTTTTGCTTTTTTAGCATTCATCTTTTTTTGCGTCTTCTTTTCTTCATTGTTTAAGCTTTCTAGCAATTGCTTAATTTGCTGAGGTGTCATTTGACCTTGCTGCGGTTTTGGCTTTTGTTTTTGATCTTTCTCATTTTTCTTTTTAGGATCTTTTGGATCCTC
>Ga0115570_10000664_pt1 | contig 28536 bp, 27 predicted proteins | sample COGITO_mtgs_1205_3_FD_87294 | JGI IMG/M metagenome (GOLD analysis project Ga0115570, IMG submission 87294) | Pelagic marine microbial communities from North Sea - COGITO_mtgs_120524 | ecosystem: Environmental > Aquatic > Marine > Epipelagic | place: Germany:Helgoland, sampling site Kabeltonne... | reverse complement strand
GGAGAAGGAGGTGGAGAAGGAGGTGGAGAAGGAGGTGGAGAAGGAGGTGGAGAAGGAGGTGGAGAAGGAGGTGGAGAAGGAGGTGGAGAAGGAGGTGGAGAAGGAGGTGGAGAAGGAGGCGGAGAAGGAGAAGGGGGTAGAGAAGGGAGTAGAGGTGGAGTATTCGGGTTTCCGAATGGAATTAAAGGTAATGGAGGTGGAGGGGGTGGTGGAGGGGGTGGTGGAGGAAATTGAGGAGATGGTGGAATAGATGGTGGAATAGATGGTGGAGAAAGTAATGGTGGAATGGATGGTGGAAGTGATGATACAGAAATATTATAACACTTTGATGGAAGATCTAAAGGAGAGTAGTAAATGTTAGAACTACATTTTTTATTGTTTGCACATTCTTGTTTTAGGATTGTAAGATTATAATTAGCAAAATATAAACAATCATTTGTTAATGTTATATCACCACTTTCCAAACAGTCACATATTTTAATACTTCCCCTACGTTTCCATGTAGGAAACATGATTTGAAAATTATTTTTACAATATGAAATAGACATACTATTAGAAAATCGTATCTGATCGACAATGGTACAATTATTTTCAGAGTTTACCGTTTGTATACAAAAATTAACAAAAAAAATTATATAACTTTTATAAATTTTGTTCATTACAACTTTATTTCCCAAAATATTTTATTTGTAGAATCTCAAGTGTTTTTCGTTTACAATAGTGAAAAATAACAAATAAAACGTTGAACTTCTTTACCATAAATGTATCTTTTTCAGAAAATCCCTGTTTTTCATAATATTTTTTAACTCCTTCGCCGCTTATAACAGCCATTCCTCTTAGTCCATAACTCATTGATATTTTCTCTGAAATTTTCAACAAGTTTTTTCCTATTCCCATGTGTTGACAACTTCTTTCTTTTTTTACACCAACGCGTGTCGTTTCTGAGTATACATGTAGTTCTCTGACAAGTCCATTATTCTTTAGTACCGGCAAACATTGTAAGTTCTCCTTGTCGACTATTCTCAATCGTAAAAATCCAAAAATTGCCATCTTGTCTAAACTTTCATAACATATAAAGTAATCATCTCCATTATTCGCCCTATTATAATATGTTCTATAAACTGCTTTTTTTTTGTAATAAGAAGGATTTCTTCCAATCTCACGAGTTCTTATGTCTCCACATGAAACACTTTCTGATTCCAGTTGGTGGTCTATTATCTCTCTTAAATTTGCATCCGTGTTGCCACAATGAATATAGTTTTTTGGAATGTCCCGCATTACACGTGGAAGTCTTATATAATTGGGGCACGTTTCCATTGAATACTTTACTACATCTTTTAACTCCTCTGGTTGGGTTTCGCTATAAGGTATATATAAACCATTATCATACCATTTTTTTGTAATAGTCCATGGTACAATTTGGTGAGGATATACTTTCATTTCATCAGGACAAACAGTCGAGTAAACAAAGTCGAACATTCTTCTATCCATCAAAGGGTCTGAACCTGGTAAATCTGGCATTATATGTATATCTAGTTTGAAACAGTTGTCTTTTAAATATTGTACAGACCATAATGCGGTTTCAATAGTATGACCTCTATTTATTTTTTTTAATACCTTGTTGTCAACATGTTGCATACCAAGCTGAACTCTTGTGACACCCCAATTTCTAAAATTATTCAACCATTTTTCATCAAGTGTGTCTGGTCTAGTTTCAATGCACACTTCTATTATGTGAACTTTTGCAGTTTTGTTTATTTCAATCTCTTCTGAAATACTTAACGGTTCTCGTAAACCTTCTAGTAACAAAGGATCTAGATCATTTAATGATTTGTCATAGTCAGGGTAAAGTTTTCTCAAGTCGTGGTAAACATTTGCAGCATAAAAAAAATCTCGGTGATATCGTTCAAGATACTCTTCCGGATACTCGGTATATGTTCCACCCTCCAAGATTAAAACTAGTTTGTCGACAGTATGTCCATTAGAAGTATACGTATCCATTCGGTTTACCATTTGGTTGAATGACTTAAACGCATGTTGATTTGCCCTTCTAACTGCTGGTTCGTTAAATAAATAACTTCTAGGCTGAGCTTGCCAACCATTTTTTTCATGAGCTGGTTCATTCGGGCAATAATAACAATTATGTTTACAACTAAAAGATTGTCCATCTGGAAATGGTGAGGTTATTAAAGTAATCACTGTAACACCCGATAAACTTCTTGTTGGTTTTTTCATCAACAAGTTTTTTAAGAGTTCATAATAGGTATTTTCATCAAACATTTCTTGGTTTGTATGATTCAAATACACACTTAGTAATATAGACTTTCTTATTCCTGCAAGTTTTGTCTTTCGAAGTTCTGTACCTAGTTTCATATTGAACTTTTTAAGCAACTCTTTCGTTTCACTTATATCAGTTAGTTCTTCATTTTCTTTTATCCATAAAAGTAAATTTTCAAATACCGAAAAACAGTTTTTGATGTTATATTTAGAATAGTCTACATTGTTATAATCTCCAAACTTCATTCTATTCTTGTTTTGAATATATTCTTCAATATCAGGAAGCACCATCGTAGACCCACAAGATTTGTCAACACACCTACAGGGAATATTTGTTTGAACAGTGTTCACAGTAAAATCACAAAGCCCCTTACTCCTTCAACAAATCATGTCGACGACGGTGCCTCTCCGCCCTTTCAATTTGAAAAAGCTTATTCGCAAACGTCCTACTGTACGTCCTACTTTAGTTTCTAAGGATTGGGAGCCATCATTAAGCGTTCAAAAAGAACGCGAGGCCCAAAAGCTTTCAAACACAGTCAAATCTCAACTTGAACTTGAACTTGATGTAAAACGTTTCAAGCGCTCCCTTGACAGAATCTTTATGGCAAGATACATTCAAACTAATATGGCTCGCGAATACTGGGATACATTCATCACAGATAAAAAGTTTGACTCATTTGATAAGAGCTCGGTTTATTGGCACGTGTGTGCAGCATTGGAATCCAAAAAGGGGAAAGATTTCGCATTTGTAAAAAATGTAAAGTCAAAGTTAGTGCGCGAGAAGTTTGGTTCTTAATTAAAATATAGGTTGTATTTTTTGGTGTAATTTAATTTTTAAAGTGTTTTGGGGGAGCAGCGCGATCGAATCGTGTGTCAACTTTGAGCACAGTGCATTCACTTTACCTATACAAATGCCACATGTTCACCTCTATACACGTAAAAATGTTTTATGTCGATTTTAGAATAGTCTTCAAATACGAGTTCACCTTTCCAATTTTTTATTATTTTTTTATAAAGCTTGTTTCTAGGGTTGAACATATTTTTGCTAATCCAAAACATAATGGCTCTTATAAATATAAGTCGAGAGTAATCTTGTTGCTCTTCATACTCATACGCACCACTTGATTCTTCTAAAAGTCTTACATAATGGTCTTTTTTAAGAATTTGAGATGGTGCACATAAAATATCTAGTAGTATAACGTATGTCCATGGTTGACAGAACCCTTCATCTTTATCGACTATATCGAATTCTTCTGTTTTGTCCACATGTCTCATAAAGCTTGATTTTTTATCATTTAAAATTGGTGTTTTTAATATGTATGAGGAAACTTTATCATTCATTTGAAATGGTGTTGTGATATTTCTTTTTATTTCTCCAAGTATCCATCTTTTTGAAACACTGTATATTTCTTCCAAATCTTTATTGTACTTTATACTACCACCATTGGAATCTATAAAATATACATCTATTTTTTTTTTCATGCGAGTATCGATAAAAAACAAAAGAGCATGAACTAATGAATTATTTTTATAAACAATCGGCACAACTCCTAGTTTTTTAGAAAAAATTGATGTTTTCAAAAACTTTAGCCAAGTTTTATAATTAAACGTTATGTCTAGTCCATATGAATTGTCCATGTAAATCCTTGACGAAACTGGTGTCATTTTTTTTCTTTTAAAATAATCGACGATCCATTCAGTGACTAACTCGTTATTTCTACTAATACCACTGAAATTTGCTTTCAGTGGTATGTCCCACACCATATCATAACAAGTTGGAATATCTTTACATCTTTTTTTGTACTCATATGGAGTGTCGGGATCTTTTTTTCGTATTATACGCGGGGGAGTCTCCATTTATGTTTACAATAGAAAAAAATATACTGTAATTATTAATTAGTTACAGTTATACTATGTAAAAACTATTAAATAACACTGTGTATACTAATTTGCTACTCTTACACTTTCTAGCAATTTTTCTATGTCTTTTAGTATATCATTCGATATTTCTAGTAACAGTGCCAACTTTTTAAAAATATGTTTTTCATTCAGAATACATTTTTTTGCTTCTAAAACTGCTTCGTCTTGGGCAGGTGCACATAATAATGAAAATCTATCAAATACTATATTAACAATTGTATTTGCATCATTTTCGTCTACTGCGGAGTTTTGAAACATTTGAACAAACAATTCTACATCGAATGCTTCGTTCCACGAACTTATCAGATCTTTCCTACTTGGAGTCAATCTTGTGATTCTATTGGTTAAATCATTACACCTTTCACGAATTAAAGATGTAGAACTTTTATCGGGATTTTCTAAAGAATCTATAAATGCTTTTCTTGTATATGCCTTTTTCATTATATCCGACAAGTCTTCCGCGGACATTTTTGAGATACATTCCTTCAAGTCTTCCATGTTGTGTTGGGTTATATACATACCATATAAAATATTGATTTTATAAATTTATATTTTTTTTGTTTAAACAACAGTAACAACTTTTGCAAGATTTCTAGGGAAATCTGGATTTATTCCTTTTTTTACAGATATCATATACGCCAAGTATTGATAAAGTATTGTACAAAGAATACATGAATATGAACTATTATATGGAAAACGTACTGCATCGGTTATATTTTCAGAAATATCAGCAGAGTCTGTCATAACAAATGGTTTTGCGTGTCTACATTTTACTTGTTCATATGTACTCAACATACTGTGTTTGTGGGAATCGTCATTAATTATCATAATAACTGCAACTGAAGGGTTTAATAAAGAAAAAGGTCCATGTTTTAAAGAACTTCCTGAGTATCCTTCTGCATGAATGTATGATATTTCTTTTATTTTCAAACTTCCTTCTTCACATGTAGCATGCATACACCCTTTCCCTAAGCAAAACAAACTTTTACATTCATTCATTTTTTTCGTCCACGATTTTAAATTATCGGGTGCATTATCCAGAGTAAAGTTTATTTGTTCTTGTAATTTTCTCAAATCTTGTATACACTGTTTTCTCTGAGGTTTGTTGACATTTTTTACTTGTGCTATATACATGGCAATCATAGATAAAACAATAACTGAAGATGTAAACGATTTTGTAGAAGCTACTGCAATTTCATGACCTGCATTAAGATAACAACCACAATCCACACTTCTTGCAATGTGTGAATCTACTACATTAACTACACCTATAAGTAAAATGTGAGGATAAAGTTGTTTGAAAACTTCAATACAGACCTGCAAATCTCTAGTTTCCCCAGATTGAGATACAAAGATTACAGAACACTCTTCACTTTTAGGAATATCTTCTGTTTCAAATTCGGATGCATCTATGACGGTAACTGTAACTAGTTCTGATAAATTCTTAAAAAATTTTGCACCGATTGTACATGCAAATTTAGAGGATCCGCATCCTAACAATAAAAGATGTTTCATATTTTGAAATGTTTTTTGATGTTTTTCAAAACCTTTAAATTCTATAACATTTTCACTTGTTATGCGACTTCCAAAATTACAAGCTGTACTACATGTAAATCGTTGGTCTTGAATTTCTTTCAAAGTCCAATGCGGGAATTCGTCTAGTCTTGGTTTCTTTACATTTTTACAAGTTTTTAATGAAAAACTTCCATTTATATCTACAGAAACTATATTTTCTTTCAAACATATAGTACATATGCTTTCGTCATCTAAAACTATATACTTTTCAAACAAGTCCGAAAGTATACTTGGTTCGGACGCAATCATTGCTATATATGGTGTTTGGCCGATTACGATGGGACTTCCGCGTCTCACACAATATATAGTATTTGGTATATCAATATTCATTACAACCAGACCCCATGTTCCTTTTAAAATTTCTATAGTTTCTTGAATACATGTTACCATACATTTACAACTTTCATATTTTTTTGAAATTATATTTACAATTACTTCTGAATCTGTTTGAGATTTAAACGTATATCCAGATAATGTCAAATCTTGTTTTAATGAGTTATAATTTTCAATAACACCATTGTGAACAAGCATTATTTTTTCATCAAAACTTGTTTGTGGATGGGCGTTTTCATATGTTGGAGATCCATGTGTTGCCCAACGAGTATGTCCGATAACACAATGTACTGAATTAGAAGTTATGCAGTTTTTTTTTATTTCTTGTAAACACTCTTTTCCATGTACATTAACACTTTTATAAAGTCTAAATTTCCTACTATTCTCACAATCAATGTGTCCTAATCCAATAGAATCATATCCTCTATTTAACATATTTTCAATATTTTTAAACCCATATTCCATAGTTGTAGAAGAATTTTGAGAAACTATACCAGTTATACCACACATTTCAGACTTTATATATTGTAATCATTTTTTTTAAACTTTTTAAATTTTCATAATTGTTAATTAAACAATTATTTTTAATTGTTATATACAAAATAATTTAGTATACGAAATAAATGAGAGATAAATTATTATTATTAAAATATAGAGCCGGATCAAGCAGTGACTCACTATTAACAACACCACCAAGACATACAGATGTTAGAAAAATTAGACAATGTATAAAACTTGTCGATATTAACACAATAAAAGAATCTCACTTACAATTTGATGAAAACAATTCACAAAATACTCATGTTTACAAAATAGAAATACCAGGGTTAGATGCAGTCTCTAAGAATAGTTTTGGGGTAGATTTAAAAGACAGCTATCAAAAAAAAAATACTAATATATTTATTTATGATCAATATTTAGAAAAAAACTATAAAAGTACACATCTTGAAAGTTTCCTAGAAAGTTTGTTCGACATTGTTTTATACATTGAAGATGAGTTTAGACAAAGTCAACAGTATAGTATAAAACTATTCTATTATTTACTAAAAAATACTCTAATATTAGAACTAAAGGCACAACATGAATTGACAACTGATGAAATAAAATACTTGAAAGATACTGAAATATCACCCGAACATCCTACAACACCACCAATTACTAAAAATTCTCAAACTCCCAAAAAAATTGAATCTGTATCAAGACGTGCACATCTTGATTTGACGGTACAAAGTGTACTGAATCGAGATATTGTTCGTTGGTACGAACTAAAATACAGAAACCAGTCTGATATTCCTCAAAATGACTCTTCTGTTTTTAGTATAGTATCAGAAAATGTTGTTCATTATTCTACACACAATTTTGTTTTATATCAAGAAACGCAATTTTTTGATTGTGACAAGGGTGCTTTAAAAATTTCTGAAATTATATTCTCAAACTTTGGAGATAGTATTAAAACTAAAGTTCCAGAAATACAAGTTTTAGTACACGAACGTGTTCCAACAATTTTGTTAGGTGTAAATGAAGACTTAAGTGAAGCTGAAATAACTTCAATAATGAATATGCCTATACAATTCGAACAACTAACTGTACCAGAAGGACATACTGTACTACACAACAAAAAAGAATCAAAATTAAGACTTGATGATATTACATCAAATATCGCATATTTGGGTGCACAATTTCCTCCTAGTGAACGGACAGATCAAGTACTAGAATTTTCTTATAAAAGAGGTACAGTTGCAACATATGAACTAGAAGGAAAACAACTAAAAACGACATGTCAGCTGTTGGGAATTAAAAAACATGTGTTGGTTTCATTTAATTTACCACCAAATGTTAGTATAAAGCCTTTATATATTGAACCCACTGTGCAGGGTGTATCAAGTCAAGTTGGACAGTGCAAACTGTTGAATTTATCAATCACCAATACTTACAAACACAATGATGAATTTATAAAACTTAGAAAATCGGTGACTAATGATATAACTAATACGATTAATTATATATATTCTAATTTTAGTCACAAGGTAATACGTTATAATGAACGTATTGAAGTAAACAGTGACAGGCCTCATGAGTTATCGTTTTATGTTACATTTCGCGTGGGTACATTTTAGCCAACTGAACATGTGATTCATATTCACTACGTCGTATACTATAGTACTAAAAAAAATGAACAAGTATTTAATTATAGACTTTAAGACTTTAAGACTCTACAAAAGTTTTTAACTTCAAAATTATGTTGAAGTATTAAAACTAAAAAAAAAAGTATAGTAAAAAAGATAATCCTAATAAAAATGGATAAAGTTAAGAAAACAAAGAAAAAAGTGACATTTCCTTTTCCTCACGATCCAAAATTGATAAAAACTAAATTATGTAGAACATGGTTAGCTACAGGGAAATGCTCGTATCCAAACTGCGTTTTTGCTCATGGAGAATCTGAATTGAGGGATAGACCAAACGGTGGTGTAATACAAACTATAAAATCACCATCTGTTTATTTTTCTAGACAACCCTATCCTGGTCAATCATATCTTATACCTGGTCAATCATATCTTCCACAAGGTCAAGCATATCTCCCACCCGGTCAACCATATCTACCGGTACAACCATATCCACTAGTACAACCACCTCTACCACTCAGTCAATCATATCCACCAGTACAACAACCCCTACCACTCAGTCAATCATATCCACCAATACAACCACCTCTACCACCAGGACAACCACCCCTACCACCAGGTCAACCACCCCTGCCACCAGGTCAACCACCCCTGCCACCAGGTCAACCACCCCTGCCACCAGGTCAACCACCCCTACCATCAGGACAACTACCTCTTCTTCCCAATGATATGTTGATTGAAAATTTAAACCAAATTCCAGAACCCAAAAGAACACAACCTCCCTTACCCAAGGCAGAGACACGTGCGCCGATCGGACCAACGAAAACAGTTACACCAGCAAGTAGTTATAAACTTTTCAACTAAAAATAAATGTATTGAAATAAACAGAAAAACAACAAAAGAAGCTTAAAATTAAAAACAGACTCTTTGGATAAAACACACAATATAAGAATGTTAATTTTACATGTGTGAATTTTTAACATAAACATTAATTGTGACTTCTATTAAAAATATAAAAACTATTTTCGATTCCAATAGTCAGTATGTCGTCTTTTATGTCGCCTTCCTTGAAGTCATAAGCCAATGATTCGAATTCAACAATAGGATCATATGGTATTATAGCATCTTTTTTTTCTAAACTAGATAAAGGTATTGTTAAAGAAATTATAAACAACCACCACATTTTTTTATATTGTGTCTGAAAATTAGTTTAAACTAACCGACTGTTTTTTTTTTTGTATATTTAACAAATTACTACTACTGGCCTGACAATGTTCGCTCTTGGTACGATGCAACCTTTATACCACGTTGAACTAATAAAAGAACCAATGATAAATGCAAACTTGAAAAACGAAGAGTTTGCAAAGAGAGAGTGGTTAAAAAATCTAAATCGTCCGTTTGGATGGAGAATGGGAAAGACAAATAAAAAAGAAGATGATAATTTTAAAAATGACATAGAGAGTGGTGAATATTATGCCAAAATAAATTGGTTGGAAAACCTAAATCGTCCGTTTGGGTGGAAATTAAATGATGAACTAGATAATGAACTAAATAATGAACTAAGTGATGAACTAAGTGATGAACTAAATAATGAACTATTGAATGAACTATTGAATGACGTAAGTGATGAATTAAGTGATGAAAGTGATGAAACAAGAATTGAGCTATTGAATAAATTAACTGATGAACTTCTGGATGAGTTGAGTGATGAACTAACTGATGAAAAATCTGCGGAAAAAGCATGGTTTGAAATGCTGAATGCAGAAATTAGATACAGAAATGAACAAGTTGCAAAACAAACAAGGTTACTGAAACTTCAAAAACCGAGTATAAATAACGACAAAGAGCATACAACCGAAAGTTGGTTTTCAAAATTTAAAAAGGCGGCATCCGGACCTTATGATAATATTTCATTCCCTGACCCGGAAGATGTTGATTCATTTTTTCCATAAAATTCAATGTTTTTCAGTGAATCCAAAATGTTCGTGCATGAATGATAAGTATATACGATTATATTGTACGTGTTTTGCATTTGGAGTTTATTGTAGTGACGAATATAAGTGTTCACAAAGTTGTAAAAACACATCCACAAATTTTCAAGAATGCCAACGCGAACGTGTAATTAAAATATCGAATATTATACTGGATGTGCTTGCAAAATATGAAAATGCGTTAAAAAGAATCAAATTGTTTTACACTACGAACATTTGAAAACCTTATCGGTTTGAAACGAAAACATGGATTTTGCTGTGCAATGTTTACAAAATTTGAAAATTGCATTTGTTGGAGACAGTTTAATCGCAGAATTGTTTGTTGGATTGGGTGATATTCTTTCCGGCGACAGCTCTGAGAAATCTAATGTTAATTTTCACAATTGGGCTGAGAGATGGAACACTGCATATAGGTACAACAAAATTTTAATGAAAAGAAATATTTCATTACAATGTACAAAATCGTCTGAATGTTACCTTGATATAAACGACAACTGTATGAAATGTATTAAAAAGTATGCAAGTTATGACTTTATAATTTATGGTAATGCGCACATAATTTCAGAACCATTAAAATGGCACAATATTTTGCATCCAATCCATAAAATGACAAACACAATTTTAGTTACTCAACCTATTATTTTGAATAACACACTTTCTTATAATTCTACCAGATATTATAATTTTATTATGAATAGAACTAAATATCAACGTCTTCATATACTTGATTGGTATAAAGCGACAGATAATGATTTTGGTAAAAAAGAAAGACTTGATGCCATACATTCAAATCGTAATCTTTCAAGAATCAAAGCAATGTTTTTGATACAAAGAATATGCCACATTCCTCTTTTTTCACACCTATGAGAATATATGTCAACAATATGTTTAAAAGCATATTGTTTATTTTTTTCAAAGTAATAAACTATATGAACGAGATATTAGTAAAAAGTCTTCCTGATTTTTGTGTGCGAGAGTATGATTGTGAATGTTTGAGTAAAAACAACCATTCCGATAGTAATTATCAGATGAAACTATGTGTATTATATTGTGTCAAATATAACTACGCGGTAAATGATTATAAAGGGTTTGAAGAAGATGCAGAAGAAGATTGGTGCATACAAGCGAATGAAATATATACACAAACATTTCCTAAAATTTATTACAGTTGTATGTTAAAAAAAGGATTTAAAACTTGTAAAAAGAATACACTTAACACGGACACTCAAAGTTTAAGTAATTTACAATATGATTGTAAACTGTTTGATATTTACAAGAAATACTTTGTTATGTTTTTAAAAAAAAAAGGATTTTTAGTAAATACTTCATCTTAGTATAATTTATAATACAAGTGATATCATTTTTGCTACATTTTTAGAGTCCTGCTCCCAATACACAGCAGCCATTTGAAACACAGCTTGCATTTTACTCTGTAGTTGGTGCATTCGAATCACTAAGTCTTACTAGATATACCACAAATTTTTCTTTAAAAGAAGATGTAGTTCCTGGAAATATTAAACCCTTTCCTTTCCTTTCCAAAGGTTGGAACTTTTTAGAAGATATGTCAGGAAGATATAATACTCGATCCTATATCAATAGGTACTTTAATAACAGTAAACCCATAAACGTGTAATATATAACTTAGAATTTTTATAAAATACTATATTTATGTACGTTACAAAGGTCATGTACTTTTATTTAACAGTTTTTGAACACATTTGTTATTGATTATGTTATTAGATTGAGTGTTGGCTCGCACATGACTTATATTTACACCTATTTTATGTAGACGTGAGAACATATAATCTTTCATAAAAGGAGCATGATATGAGCTAAAACACATATGTCCAAACCAAGCGCGTACCAAGTGCTCTTCTCTAGAGCCTCTAATGCCGGTGTGACCAACGCTCATATTCATCGTATTCTTTAAAAAGTTATATTTATAGCACTGTTGATCACCCTTTCCATTCATGCATGCGACTGTACAATTATCGTTACCATATTTGACTATATTATACATTTGTGCAAATTTTTCTGAAGCGTCGCGTGTCATCATAAAGTGAGTGTCACCGCAAAAGGACTGCCAATACAATTTTCGATGAATCCATATTGGTACATATGCGCTTTGATTATGCCGAATTATTTCTGAAACTTTATTTTTTTGTAAAACTATGACATCTGGACGGTAAAATATGACAAAATTATAGCGAAACTTTTGATTTTTTTCGTACAGGATAATCAAATTCATCACTTTATGAAGACTGTATGTCCAGGATATTTGTTTCCAATTCGAACAGATTCGTCGTTTACATATTCTTTGAAATGTCGGTTCCATCCCGCTGTTATTTTCATATTGAGCTAATTTTGGAAAATAATAGTTTGAAAAAAGATCTTTCAACTCTATATTCCATGAATGAATAAAAACATCTGCCAAATTCGGTTGTACTACATATTTTACAATAGATGAAGCAGCAAGAGTGAACATCATACGAGTATTCTGTAAGTTTTGTATTCTCTTTGAATAATCTAGAATGAATTTTTGATCATGTGCGAAACCTCCAACAAATGCTAACGCAACTTCTCTATTTATCATTCTAAATATCAAGCAACAAAAAATATATTTATTTTAATTTACTGAAAAAAATAACGCTTAAACGCCGAAGTAATGAAAAATATATCAGAAATTATATATAAACTGATTTTGAAAGTTGAAGCACGGTTGACAAAAAACCATACGAGTTTATTCAAAAAAAAATAGTGTATTTAAATTAATTTGTTTATTATTATAAATGGCAACTCAATTTAGAAAGTCGTTACCTATAATGTTACGTGTAAGAAATGATCCACAAGGTATTAAACGAATATACATTGAACAAACTATACCTGGAAAACATAATAAACGTGTCATTCAGTTACAAAAAGTGTCAAACACTTTGAAGGAAATAGATTATGCTTTTGCATGGACGGGAAAATTTTGGGTTATTTCTACTAACAAATCATTAACATACGTAAAAAATAGTATAATAAATGCATTGACATTTTATGATCGCGATGATGTTGACGTATTAAAAAATGATCCTAATACGTATGTTGCAATGATATATACTAATAATGATGTTTTAGATTGTAAAAAAGTGTTATGAGTTAGAGTCTCAAAGTTGTAGAGTCTCAAAGTATAAAGTTTAGTAAATTATATTTTTTTGAAAAAGGTTTATATTTACATGGAAAGAAACAAACTGAATGAAACTCATTTAAGAAACCAAACTGCTTCTATTTTTCCGTTTGGTTCGATTACATGTTTCAATGTTGTATTGATACGATTGGTTGATATAAATGTATCAACCGCATTCCTGCATCCGAAATACGAACCATAATCATCAATATAAATTGCCCCGTTTGGTACTACAAGTGGAAATAATTGTTCTAATGCTGTCATAGTACTGTTGTAAATATCACCGTCTAATCTCAAGAAAGATATCTGTTGTAGACTAGGAGGCGGCAATGTGACATGATAAAATCCTTCAATTACTTTAACATTGTTCAATTTTTCAGATTGAACATAACTTTCAAAATTTTTACGCGATGAGGAAAATTGTCCAACAAACCCAATGTTGCACCTTTTGCAGTTTTTATTTGGTTTATCTTCTTTTTGAATTCTAGGCAACCCCTGAAAGGAATCACACGCAAACAGTTTTTTCTCTGGAGCGAGGTCGCGAAGAACTCTAGCCATTATGATACTCGTACCACCACGGAACACTCCAGTCTCCACAAAATCTCCAGTTAGTGAAGATGCATACACACTCAGTGCGGCTGTTATAAATTGTCTTGGTTTTGATACAATACTATGGATGGGTGCATAAATATATTGTGTTACCTTAAAATTATTAATGTTCATTATGTCTAATCCAACTTTATTTTTGTGAAACAGAAATAAGAATATTATTAAGTCTGATAAAATAAAAATCATATTTGAGGAATCAGAGTATCCAAACTATAATTTATTTGTTAATACTAAATGACCAAACTAGTTATCCATGAAGTAGAATGCAAAAGTAAAAGCATTCGTGACATAGCAACTCTCATGGAAAATGACTTGTTTCGAAATTTCTTCAACAAGTATATGCAAAACTGGCAAGATATAGAAACTATGATTATGTTTATGAAAGTTTATCAAGCTTTTGAAGAATCTGTACTTCCTCTTATAGGTTCAATTCACAAAAATGATAAGAAAAAAATACTTTCGCTTATGACAGAAAGATCCATACGTGATTTAGAATTTCGTAAAAATATATGCGAAAACATGGAAACTTTTATAAAAGGAAAAACGAATCTAAAACTCTTGGACTTACAAACTTATATAGTGAATAAATAAATGTGGGATGTTATACTAGTCATCCTAGTGTTTAATGCAAATTGGTGGATTGATTTCAAATATATTGCGTTTACCGGATTTCCATTGACGCTTATGTTATTTTATGCAATATGGTACTGGAATTACTTTCCGACTAGCATGTACCGAACAGATGGTATTTCCATGTTTGACGTCGGAATTTTATTGGGGTTGACGGATGCATTACAAACCTTTCTTCATTATGGCGCACACACATTCTTGAAGCATACCTTTTTTGGTAAAGCGCACATGATTCATCATTTATACCGTGATCCCGTGCCACAAGATGCATTTTTTACTGGGTTTGCGGACGCAGTTTTGCAATTGATACTTCCGATATGGTTGATATTAACAATCGTGCAGCCGACAAAATGGACCGCAGCCATGTTTGGATGTGTGTACTCGTGGTGGCTTTTATTCATTCATTCTGATTCGCGACGAGAGTATCATTGGTTGGAGTACATGAGAATCGTCACACCGAAACACCATCACAAACACCATCACAATCCGAGGACGAATTTTTCAAATATTTTTGTATTTTAATTCACAAGCAAGTATATCCAAACATCGATTTGGTTTTAGTATTTTTTAAATAAAACTAAAAGTCGTGTATATTTATTATATTCTTTATGACCACACGTTTCCATATTTAAATACAATTTTGAAGGCATTTTCCGTTCCAATCTATATAAGGTAATGAGTTTTATCCACAAAAATCAGATTCTTCTCCAAGTTTTGAAGATTCGAAATGAGAGTACTTGTTGGAATATTATCCGCACCTGAATATTTTGGTAGACGTAATGTAATTCGAAATTCATGGATGAAAGGATGTGTCAATAACATAGCATGTTACTTTTTACTTCGAGGGAATCCATGGAATTATAAAAATGAGTCCGACTCCATATTTTTTCCACAAATTAATATAAAGGAGAACAGGACACGAGGCCCAATCCTTGTGCTTTACGAATGGTTTAAGCTTTGTAAAAGTTTAAGTTTTGATTTCTTTACGAAAACGGACGACGATGTTTGGTTAAATGTAGGAATTTTGAAAAGTTTGTTGATGGAGTTTGAAAGTCCAAAAACTACTATGTTTTACATTGGTAAAATTGGTTATACAAGTATAACACATGACAACATGTTGAATGCGTTTGGATACACATGTCATCATGCATTTTCTGTAAACTATCGCAACACACATGCATATGGCCCATACCCATTTGCAAGTGGATTTTTGTTTGCACTTTCATATAGACTACTTTTAAATTTCGAAGCTGAAAATCCATACTTGAAAAAATACCGTCTTAAGAATTGTTGTTTAGAAGACATTTGGGTAGGAAAATACATACACAAGTGCAAGAATGTAACAATCGTGGATGTTCGAAATATGATTGATTTATGGGGGTTGAAAGTTCATCCACGAATGTTATTGTGGCATAACAAACTTAAAAAAATAAATCGTATTGCAACAGTACATGGTTGGATGAATTCGAAAACGGATATACTATGGAATAAAACGTGTACATACAAAAGAACAGAATGTGGAGAATATATGTACTGTGCAACTAAAGTTGAAACAATACCATTGATAAATATTAAGTATTCGCTTTCAGAAAAATTTTAAGTGTAAAATGACATACAAGTTAATCTTCGAATCCATATTTTTAAACTAAAAATTATACTTACAAACGGCGAGGACGGGAGCAATATCGTCCATTGTTACATTCCACACATCCAGAGACAATCTTCATGTACGAAATGTCGAAAAAATATCCTACACAAACATTAGGAACTTTTTGGAGTTTCCCCTCTTCGAGTTCTCCCTCTTCGAGTTCTCCCTCTTCGAGATCTTCTCTCTTACGCTTTGAAACTGTAACGTTTTTTTTTTCTTCCGGATATGTGAGAAAGGAAAGGTCATCGTCGTTCGAGGATATAATGTCTTCCAGAAGATTCATTGTTGAGTGTCTACTTCTGTGAACATTATTTGTTATGCGTTAACACTGAACAGAGAAAGCCGTTGAGGAGTGTCGAAATGTCGTCTGTTGCAAAGTATATGTTTGAGTTGTAATTGATACAAATTTGACCCTCAAATTCTTGTTTCTTGGGATTGAAGATAAACTTTACGGTCATGGTTTTTTTTTCTTTCAATGAAAACACCATATGAACTCTGTTCATTGTTTTCATAACTTTCAATGGTTTTACTTTCAACTTTTGCATTTGGTCGCTTATTACACTTTTTCCATTTGGAATGTTGAACGAAACCACTTTTTTCTTGGTATTTCTTGTAGCATTAGTGTTTTTCTCAGTCGCCACTTTGTTTTGAGAGACAGCTTTGGGCATCGTCGTAAACGTGAGTGGAGTCTATCAGACTAGCTTTCTTTCAAACTACAATACTAGGACTTTGTGACTCTAAGGCTTTGAAGCTTTGATAAAATTAAGAGAATGTATTCTTAAATCTTCAGAAGGACCATATTCTGATATGAGTGCATGATCTCCATGTGAAAGATTTTTAAAGTTTTTAACAATCCAAGATGCATTTTTTATATTTTCTATACATTCCATACTTGAAGTACTACCTTTATTTCTTATGAGTGTAACTAATGAATCTCTATCCATTTTACACATTCAATTATAATATTCTGAATCATTCAAACACAAGGTAAAGAATGATTAACTTTTAGATAGAGCGTCTAATGAAAAACTCAGTCACTAATGTAATGTTTATAACATCGAACAACAATTATTTTTTTATAGAATGATAATACTATATATATGAACTCGTAATGTTCATCACGTAAAATTAGTCTAAAATAGAATTCATCCAATCTTTTAATCGTTCATATCTTATACTTAAAATAAAACTTTCTATAGCATTGTCACCAGTAAGTGTTTGTTCGTCAAAGCACCATGGTGGAGAGTTTCCTTCTACAAGTATGTCCGCCCATTCTTGTGCACTAAAGCCACTCAAATAACTGGTCATAAAATAAGGAACTTCTGTACCATCATTGTTTGTTTCAGTAGTACCATTTCTAAAATGGTGTTTCAAAGATGATAATTCATCTTCTTCCATGTCAAGTAATGTATCACTCAACCAATTATTATCCGGAAGATGTGTGTTATCAACATATCTCATTACAAGTATTCCTATGATCGGTAGCAAATCAATAAATTCTTGGTCAAGTTGTTCGATTTCCAAAGTCGTAGACTGTAAAAGCGTTTCAGAGGAAAGTGACACTTCATCAATCCAGTGTCCTGTAAGATATAAGTGAGATATGTAAATCGAATCTTCTGATTTTGTCAACAAATGGTGTATACCGTCTACAAATTCAGGAACCACATAATATTGAGATCTAATTTTTCGTTGTAGTTTATCAGGTTCCGTTTCAGATGGATTTAATAAAAGTTCTTCAGCAACAAACAAATTGGAATTGTGACGAAACATTTCTACAAATTTTCCTAGTTTCCAGTCGTCTTGTTGTTGTAAAATTGAAATCGTTTCATACGAATCTTCGAGATAATATGTGAGTTGACAGACATCGTTAATCAAAAAATATAACAAATCTTGATAATCTACAATAAATCTTCTTGGTGAAAACCCACGTATTCGAGTATAAACATCATAATTACTTTTCAACTCTTCAAAATTTTCAAACGCACTCATATCAATTTCTTCTTCTTGTTCACTATATTCGTCATACAAATACTGAATACACTCAAAAATAGTTTGTATAATTTCATCAAGTGCATCTGATAACAATGGATTTTGTTTGGAACACAAATCTGCAAAAGTAGTATTTGAGGAAACACCTTCGTTTGGAAAATGTATTTCACCTATACGCCTCCATACATCTTCTTCAAAATTAATTTATTCATTCGTTTTTTCTCGCCTAGGTCCAAAGTATTGAGATAAAAACGCATGAGCTTGTGTACAGTTTAATTTTACACCGAGTACTATATCCGATAATTCATTAGGTAATGTTTCCATAAGTAAAGATCTATAATGTGTTATGTTTATTGTGTCTCTCATTTACAATTTCAATTATTATAATCACTAGATTATTTATTATTCTCTTTTTCAATGTTAGTTTTTAACACTACATAAGTATAGATGATATAAAAACGTAAAAAAAATTTATAAGTTAATAATTTATGGCTCATACGAGTAAGAAATATATAAAACACTAACTTTACTGTATTTTTCCATTATAATCAAGTTTTCCTAAATCATCATTTATAAATGCAATCGGGTTATTCATAGTTGAGTTATGATATACTATACCCACCAAATCTCTTCTATGACATGTTATATCATCTGTAAATCTACTATACTTGAATTGTGTTTCAAATTTAGTAGAAACCATATAATCATTCCATGTTCCACAAATTGATCCTTCTGCTTGTTCTTTTTGATCAATTTGAACTTTGTCATAGTTCGTTTTACTTCCTTCTAGTGAAACTTTATTCATGTCAAAACTTTGACCTAGTAAACCATGTGGACATTCCAAATTGGCTGTTCCATATCTGCTAGAATAATATGTTCCCCAAAGAGGAGCTATATGTACATTGTACCTCCAGTTATCTGTTTCACCATGTAAAGGAAAATCAATAAGTACACGCGAAACGTTAAATTCCCAACCATTTGCACGCACTAAATTAGATACCTTTTTAGATAGAACTCTTAGATTTGGCAATTGAGTGTCCTTCCATTCACCTAGTGTATTTTTGTCATTTCCTAATCTAGTATAACTAAAATTTTTATAAACTCTGTACCCTGTTTCATTTGCATACATGGAAACATTGACAAACTCGTTACACTCGAAATTTTTTATTACGAAATGAGCTTCCGTGAAAAAAGAACTTTTTAACAAAGAAGGTCTTGGTAGAAATGTTGTAACATCTCTTGTTTTCATAGTAAGAGATAATCCTCTCGTGGTAAGAATGTTGAAATATTCATTATGCTTACCTCGAAAATCAGCTCCTCCACCGTATGCAAAATTTAATGTTGGTGTACTGTCCAATATAATTACTGTGAAAAAGTATACAACCCACATTTTACTTGTACCAAAATAATTTTTATAATAAGTTAAAAAAATGAGAGAAGATTTACAACAAATTTTATATAAATCAAGTGGACGACCTCTTGATAAACTAGACGCAGATAGTAATAGTGACCAAAGTTTTCTAGAAGTTGAAAACTTAAGCAGTCAGATTGCAACATTGAAAATAAACTTGGCGGAAGTCGCACAAGAATTGAATGGCTTGAAATCCTTCAAGGCAAAACCAGTTTACACAGATTCTGGAAATAGTTTAGTTGAAAAAACAAAACAACTTGTAGAAATGTTTAAAAATCTAAGTGCTGAAAATGAAGCACTAAGTACTGAAAATTCAAAACTAAACGCTGAAAATGAAGAATTAAATAAAACACATACAAATCTAAAAGAAACATATGAAGAACTTGAAAAGGTACATTCTAAATTAGAAACTGTAAACGAAGAAGTAGTAGAATTCGGACGTCAAGCGTCCAGCACCATACGCAAACTACGTATAGATTTGGTACAGGAAAAAAATAAAAACTTAAGACGTTCTTTGCTTTTAAAAGGAACGCCCGCTCGATTAGTACCAGATCAAACTGAAGATGATGAATAAGTTTGTAACTATTTTAATAAATGTAAAAAGACGTGTAATTTACGTTACTTTTATTTTTTGTTACAAGCTTAAATTCTATTGTTAGTAATCAACAACTAGAAGATACACTTTGATTGTTTTCGAAATTGGTATTGAGAATATGATTGATACTATCGTTAGGATTATCATCAGGAACAGATGGAAACCTATGAACGGGTTCAATGACGTTGGAAAAATATGAATTATTGTTTTCTGAAGCTAGTTTTTCTCTCAACATGTCAAGAGAGTGAGCTGTTGTGATAGGAACTCGTTCAGATTGCCTTTTGAAAAAGGGAATACACATTTTCTTTGTTTTTAGAAACAAAGAAAAAACTGATTAGTGTACATCTCTTATTAATATTCCACACAAACTGAACATCATGTACATTTCAAAAGATTTATACCCGAACAAGTACTACACACTATTTTTTTGGCAGTGTTATGAAGTTCAGAATCTAACGTGTGGTATGTTCCATATTCTTTTTCTAAATGTGTCATATCTTGAAAAGAAATTAAAGGTGTTACTCTTTTATCAAGTTTTAAATTCTGTATATTTTTAGGAGGGATGAATAGAATCTTTTCTAAAATGCAACGAATACTATCTTCCAGATTTTCAAAAATACCAAGTGTAAGTTGTTTTTTATAAGCACGTGTTTCTATATTTTTAAGATGTGACATTGTAATAACTTGTGCATTTGGAACGACTTGTGCCGACCACCTCATCCCAGATAAAACACCGACTTGCCAATTATACCGATAGGATTGTTTGAAAAACGCATGTAAACTTGTGTTGTACGAGGAGTTTACAAATGTAACTTTGTTTCTGTATGCAAACTCTGATACAAGTCTACTAATAGGATTTCTTACTACTGATATTATTGGTATGTGTGGAATGTTCACAGGTTTCCATGTATCTGTCAAAAATTTTGGACAATTTTTCATGGGTAAAATGTGACATTCGTGTGACAAAATACCGATACGCGTCAATAAGTCAACTAATGAACGACTTCCAGTTTTACTGACAGTGAGCGCCATGACTCTAGTACTTTGTACCGGGACAGGAACATAAACACATTCATTATATTTTTGATAAGAGTTGCAAGTTATAGTCATTATTACATGATACTATTTAATTTTTTTAAACTAAGAATACATACTACAGTGTAGAATTGGAGGGGGCGGCGACCGTCTCCAAATTTTTAATCAAAATAGGTGCGAATGAACCGAACGTTTCAAAATAGTAAGGAAAGTAAGGATCGTTGCGTTCAATAATAGGTTCCATAGTAGTGTGTGGAATAAAACTTCCCACTGGATATTTGATTTTGAAAGCATTCCTCTCAGCTGCCGTCTTGGAAGGAAGCACATACTCGATGTAGTAGTGAGCAACTCCCGTGATGCGATATGAGTATTTATCAGTTCCAAATGTATCAAAGTAATAAGGAAAGTATGAGTCCTGGCGAGCAATAATCGGATCTATATCAAAATCAGTGACAAAGGTTCCCACAGGGTACTTAGTCTTGAATTTTTCCCTTTCCTCAGCTGTGTTCGTCGGAAGAAGGTACTCAATGTAGTCGTGACCAACCTGTGTGATGCGATGGACGTAACTGAATGTTTCAAAATAGTAGGGAAAGTAGGGATCTTGGCGAGCAATGATAGGATCCATTTCAAAATCAGCAACAAAGCTTCCTACAGGGTATTTTGTCTTGAACAAATTCCTATCCTCAGCTGTCATCGAAGGAAGCACATACTCGATGTAGTAGTGGGCAACTCCCGTGATACGGTAAATCTTCCCATTTTTACCAAATGCATCGAACGCGTACCCCTCTAACGTGGAATCTGGTAATCCTGTGTCCAGTATAGGTTGCATTCTGCTTACCGTTAAGAATGTACCTATTGGGTTATTACTTAACCATGTATTTCTCTCGGCTACTGTTTTGTCTGGTAGAATGTTAGCAAGGATGAGGTCACCCGCGGCTTTTAGCCGGTACACCGCTACACTTGTTACTGGTGGTGGTGGAGGTGCTGGTGGTGCACGGAATGTGAGAAGATCATCCGCACATCCAAAATCTACATAGAATGCGTTCATAATAGTACCTTCACAATACGTTCCTCTCGATATATCATTTGGGCGGAATATCTCGTAGTTATGTTCCAACGTGCATGTATTAGAAGGTGCATACTCACCACTCCCAAACCACTCGCTTCCATCTTGTTTTCCTACATATCTATATATTTTGGAAACTGGGTCGTAACGTGTAAATGTCTGTTGTCCCGTTTTGACATAATGAGAGTTATATGAATTACGGATTGTGTTCCAATGAATTTCACTTGTACCGTTTACAATCTTTACCACAGAGTTATAAGTAAGACCCCAACCATCCACTGCCCAGAATCGGTTACATGACTTGAGAGATCCGTCCTCAGCAAAAAGATCATACTTTGACCCCCCCCCTTTGAATACATTTTCAGCCGATGCTATTTGGTAAAAAGATGGGAACCACTCCATAAGTCCCTTTGGCTCTGTTTCCATTTTCATGCTCATATCGTCATTAAACTGAAGCCTTACCAAATCAGGGGTATGGTAAGTAGTTGATCTAAAATCTTTTCCTAATCCTGTACTAATTTGATCCCATGTAAACTCATAAGAAGAAGATGACGAATTATAATAGCCACGCGCGCGTGGTGTCTGTTTATCTAAAGAATATTCCGAAACGCTGTCGGGATGCATGGATCCACCGGGTATTGTTATGTTAACACATGCTGAGCCTTCAACTACCCACGACCGATTTCCATAGTAGTCTTGTATGTCTTGACAGTCATACAAATAATGAGCGTAAAGGTCCATTACTTTTTCACTTGAGTTATTCGTATGTACCCTCCCCAATGTTGTGAAATGATACGCATTACCATTCGGATCTTGTATATGGATAATGTACTCTTTATCGAATTCCTGAACTTTAGGAGTTACACCGTCATATGTGCATATTACAGACTTTCCACAATACGGAATTGAGTTTACACCAAATGATGTACAACAATCATCAATATCATGAGCTGTCTTGGTAACTAAACACTGAGTTTCGGGTTGTAAATTTTCTGTTTTTAGTCCTTTAGAAAGAAAATAAGTTTCAATGGGATGCCACCAATTAGGAATGGGAAAGGAAGCGTCTGTAGTTTGAACTGGGTCTCGATCACAACATCCAAGTTTTTCGTGTAATTTTTCAATTTCGTAACAAGGTGAACCAAGTGTATTTACTAATACAGCTAGCATTTTATAATACTTTTTAAAAAAATTATGGGATTTATATTATGGATTAAAATTATGGATTAAAATTATGGATTAAAATTATGGATTAATAATATAGGATGTTGGAATTCCATTACTAGGTTCTAATAAATATCCCTTGTCTCCCATAAATGAATCAAATTCCATATTCGATAAATAATTTGTTCCAGTTGTCCCATCTATATGAACATATGTATCATCTTCTTCGATAGAAGTTCCTGCAACTTCATAAGAGTCAAAGTTTCCAATGGACTCATTAATAAATTTATTGACACCGTAACCCAGAGAAAAAGTATAAGTATCTGATGTAGTAACCACAAGAGGAGTTGAAAGAACAATTCTGGGTCCAGAAAATGTAATGTTTATACTTACGGGTGCTAACACAAAGTATCCCTTGTAAATCTCTAAATTTGTAAATAATGTTCCACGAACAAGAGAAATAGATGAGGAATTGTCAATCAAAATAATAGAATCATCTTTTTGTATTATTGTACCACTTTCTTTGAAATACTCCAGTATTTTCTTGTCGACGGGATTAACAGTTAATCCAAAGGATGATCGTCTTCCCGCTGTAAAGGATATATTTTGTGTTTCAAGTGTAGTTTCTGATAATGTGCAGTTCAAAGACTCGGACCACGGAATAACTCTATAATTGACATCATCTTTGGGTAAAACTCCAGTTTCAGTTTGACCACCAACTCCAACGACTTTACTTACACTTGTAAAATTTGTAGTAAACGACGTGATACTATATATACAAGAACTGTCAGGTGTAGATAATGTCCCCTGGTACAAATCAGTACCGTCATTTCTATTGGTAAGCAAAACTATATCCGTTCCTAAACCAGTACATCCAGAACGTTCAAGAGTGGCCTGAACTTCTAAACTTAGTGAAGGTGGCCTTTTAAACTCGACATTGCCAGTACTCATGTAAGACGAAAAATCTGCGACAATCGTAACATTACTAACACATTGCATTTGAATATTGTACAAGTATACCCTGTCCAACTCTGAAATATATTTATAACACCATGTAGCAACACTTGCCACTGGTGAATAAGGAACATTCGAACTGTCCCAAAACATTGACATTGGAGAAAAGTATATTTTTTTATTACTATCTAGAATACCTTTAGAACTAAAATAACTCTGCATATAAGGCTTGGATTGGTCAAATGTTGTGTAACCACCTTCATTTTGATAATATTCACAATCCGTAATTGTAGTTTCACCGTCATTATTAAAATCAAATGGCAAACCTCTCAAAGTCGTTGTTGATGTTAGAAGTCGTCTACCATATTCATTTTGTAGGATATACTCGTCTTCTGTTAACCGACGAGACAATGATACACTAAATGTAAAATATGAAGTTCTAGTCACACTTTTATCACCTATGTCGAACAAATGTGAGTACGAAGAAATTGTACCCGCAGACAAGAAACTAGAACCGTCGAATTTATGAGCGATAATCCGAACTTTTATACTGGTATCACCAGAATCAATTACATTTACACAAACTTGACCCATTTCCCAAATTTTACTAATCGTATTTTTACTTGCAAAACCGGGAAGAGCAGATAACTGAATCGTATAGTCGTCAGTTCGTGCACTAACTAAACCATTTATGCCAGCTTTTGTAGTGAAAAACCCAGTTGGAGGAACTCTTAACTTTACATTATCCAGTATTATTTTCATTTGAAATGCATCTGGTGTTGATTCAGAATTTTGCCAAATGTCAAAACAGACTTGACCAGACGAAGATGAAATATCTATTTTCCCACTACGATCAATGTCATAATCTACTGGATTGGACATATCCAAGTTTACAAACAAAGATTTGGAAGTTGTAATCAATAAACCACATCTTGTTCTCGCGCTGATTTGACTGTCCAACACTTTTGATTTCTTAAATGTAAGTTTTCCTACGTTAGAAATTCCCAAACTTGTATCATCAGAAGTACTATATCTAAAATATTGATTATACTCGGACTCGGGCGGATTTCTTACAAGAGTGTTACCTTGTAAATCTGTATATGTTACAATAAGTCCAGTAGACTTTTGACTGTTGTATGCCTGATTGTCAAAAACTTCGTTGTGTGAAACATCTTTCAAAACATTGTAATCTACCGTGTTATAATCATCCAAATATTTGAACTTAATTTCGTTTGTAAGTTTTATAGTTTCGTGATTACGAAGAGATGTGTCAATTCCACATCCAAAACCAGAAGAACCATCAAATGGTGTAGTCGTACTTATTTTCACAAAGTTTGGATGTTTAACAAAGGTAACACCGGTTTCTGTAAATGTTAGTTTTAAATGATTCCCAAGATCAAGTACTGTACCCATTCTAGTTTCAAATTTAAAATTCAATTTTAAATCATGATAATAGTCAACACAACTAGAAGTTTCATAAACTTGGTATTTTTGTATGGTAGAACCCATGGAAAGAATTGTACCAAACTCGTTATATCTCAAAGTTGGTAAAGGCGAAGTTGTAAACTTTAAAGCAGAATCATGTGAAAGAGTAATTGTTTTTTCAAAAGAACCAACTTTTGCTGTTAGAGTAATGGTATGAGTACTAATTGGACAAGCGTCATTGATTGTAAAAGTAGAAGTCGTTCCAGAACTTACAATATTACCGCATGCGGAAGGCTCAACCGAATAAACAGTTCTTGGATCTACAGTATACACCTGATTACTACCATCGGCCAGAGTTGCAAGTACAACTAAACTTTTGGTACTGGGTATGTTTCCTCCTTGACTACTATGTGACAAGTCATTCGATGCAGTGACTGTAGTACCACTTGTTGTAAACGATAAAGAAACAATAGAAGGTACTGTTATATTTGCAACTGTATTTCCAGTTATACCACAAGCATCCAGTACTATATTATCACATGCTTGTGATGCACCCGACTTTATTGTCAACGTTTTAGGACTTAAACTATCGTCCAAGGTTAAAGCATTTGACATTAGAGGAGTTAGTGTAACGTTATATATAGTAGCAGGCCATATATGACCATCCGTATACTTATAAAATGCATACAAATAAGATACAGTCCCTTCTGATTGTAAATTTTGTTCATATGTAATAGAATACTGAGTACCTACACTGGGTACAGACGAATGAAACCCGGAAAAACTAGTTGTTACTAAAAATCCGTCCAAACTAAAAGTTTTAATTGTATCATCTACACTAAATGTAGTTTGTAAATTCTTTAGTTGTAATTTTATATTTGTCCCGGAAGATGTACCCGTTAAAACTGGATACTGATAAGTTGTAATATCGATTGTTGCATGTAAAGTACTAGAAACTGTTAACTCATTTTTATTTATAACACCTGTAATATCACTGTTTCCGGATTTGATCATAATTCTAGCACTTTGATATGTTCCACAAGGAGTTTTGTAAAGAACTGGTTTGTCCAAAACTATACGCGGATTACTTAAAGTAGTGATACTCACAGAAATCCCATGTATAGTTTTAAAAGAAGTATCCGTGACAGATAATGTTTCAGAAGAAACAGATCCTATAATAATTGCACCTGAGTTACAAACTGAACATTGTGTATATGAGACGGTCTTATATTTTATTTGAGGAATACCACCTACTATAACTGTATTCAACAATGGGAACTTTGTTTCAAAAATTGGTGTGTCTGTTACACCTGATACAGCATTGTCAGTTATTAAAACTCGTGAGTTGGCAGAAGAATCTATTATACTATCTGTTCCTGCTATCGACACATCTGCACCACCCGAGGATACACTTTTTTGTAAAAACTCTGTAGTTTCAAAGTTAGTTATACAAATTCCAGATGATACGTGTCTCATTTTAAAATATCCCAATTGGTTTGCCGTACCAGAAGTATCAAATGAATCTTGTACGGATGTTCGTATATAAGAAATTTTATGGCCAGTACTTTGAACTAATAGTGTATTCACCGAAAATTCTGTTGTTTTAATGTTACCAACAATGTTTGATCCAGAACTCATAACAGGAGAACACACAGCATTGTTGTAAGTTATTTGAACTTGAAAGCCGCTTATTTTTTTATCAGAAAGTGCAGTACCGCCCAGCAAACGTATATAAAAATTCTGGCCATTTCTTTCGTGTTTACTAAATAAATACGATTCAGATTGATAACTAAATTGAAGCTTTATTCCCCTTGAACTCATGTCTACAAAACTAGGATTCATTCCAATTTTTAATAATTTTGAAGAAGAAACATCCTGGAAGGAATCTGCGTTAATGCTTGTTTGAACATTTGTAAACGTTTTATCTACGTTGGAAATAGAATAGGCATAATCCATATAATAAATTCGAACTCCTTGTTTATCTATACCAGAATATAACAATGAATACTCAGGTCCACCGACTTCAAAACGTATCTTTATAGAACTAACTTCTGAGTTTACATTTCCTTTGGTATCATACCTAACAACTGCAATTGAAATTCGGTTACTTGTAGGGTAAATCTCATCTGACAGCAAAAATGATCTGTATACATTATTGTACAAGTATGTATCAGGAACATTATAGTTTTCCGAAACTTTTGATAATTGAGAAACCGGAGGGTGTAATGTATCTTTCAGACGTAATGAACTCCCCATCTGTCCATCGTGTATTTTTTGTAATTTTAAATCGCCGTCCAAATAATGACCAATAGATATGCCGTTGTTATAATCTGCAATATAACTTACATAGGTGTTATCCAAAATTGAAAGCGGACCAGGGCATGTGTTATTAGATTCCATAGGAGGTGAAGGGGGAGGGGGTGATGGAGGAGGGGATGGAGGAGGGGGAGATGGTGGAGGTGAAGGAGGAGGTGGTGATGGAGGAGGTGGGGATGGAGGTGGAGATGGAGGAGGAGGAGATGGTGGAGGTGGAGAAGGAGGTGGTGATGGTGGAGGTGAAGGAGGAGGTGGTGATGGAGGAGGTGGGGATGGAGGTGGAGATGGAGGAGGTGGAGATGGAGG